>Ga0157379_10000101_pt1 | contig 58702 bp, 70 predicted proteins | sample S25metaG_FD_121802 | JGI IMG/M metagenome (GOLD analysis project Ga0157379, IMG submission 121802) | Switchgrass rhizosphere microbial communities from Kellogg Biological Station, Michigan, USA - S2-5 metaG | ecosystem: Host-associated > Plants > Roots > Rhizosphere > Soil | place: USA... | reverse complement strand
GTTGGCGATGGCGAACTTGCCGGTCCTCAGCGCCCAGTCGATGCCGAGGCGCGTGTCGTCGTTGAGCGAGATCTCGGCGACCAGCACCTCGATCAGCACCTGGCGCGGGACGATGTCGAGCCGGTGCAGGACCTCGCTGATGTCCGAGTAGTCCTTCTTGGTGGCGAGCACGACCAGCGAGTTGCTGACCTCGTCGGCGACGATGCGCACCTCCTGGCGGAAGATGTCGCCCGGCTCGCCGCCCGCGAGCACGTAGCCCTGGATGCCCTGTCCCTGGCCCTGGCCGCCGCCGGCGCCGTTGGCGCCGAACGAGCCGCTGCCGCTCCGGCCGCTGTTGCTGCCGCTGCCGAAGCCGCTCCGGCTGCCGCTGCTGCTGCTGCTGCCGCGGCCGATCGAGGAGGCGCTGCCGGACGTCGAGCTGCTGTCGAACTGCTGCAGCTGCTCGAACGCCGAGAAGTCGTCGAAATTCTGCAGGGCGTTGCCCGCCGTGGCCGGCGCCGCACGCGGCGGCACCGCATTCGGCCGGCCGGGCGCCTGCCGGCCACCTGGCGCCGCGTTGGCGCCGCCCCGCTGCCGGCTGCCGAAGGGCGTGTAGCCCGAGCGGCCGAGGGCGTTGCCGGTGGTGGCACCGTTCTGCGAGCCGCCACCGTAGAGCTGGTTCAGGATCTCCGCCAGGTCGGCGGCCTTCGCGTTCTCGACGGCGTAGACGTGGACGAGCCGGCCGGCGCCCTCCTCGGGCGGCACGTCGAGGATCTTCATCCAGCGGTCGATCTCGGTGAAGGCCGTCGGGTTGAAGGCGACGACCACGACCGAGTTCAGCCGCGGCAGCGGGATGACGTAGATGCCCCGCTCCTCGCCGCTCGCCGGCGTGACGCCGTAGGTATCGAGGATGGCGAGCAACTCCTGGCCGATCTCCTCGATGTTGGCGTGCTCGATCTTGTAGACCCGGGCGCGCAGGTCGCGGAACGCGTCGCGATCGAAGGTGACCACGAGGTCTTTCAGACGCTCGACGTTCGACTCGAGGTCCGTGATGATGAGCAGGTTCGCGCGCGGATACGGGATGACGTCGCCGCCGGGCGTGATGAACGGCTGGATCACGTTCACCATCTCCTGCGCCGCGACGTGCTCGACCGGCACGACCTCGATCACGAATGCGTCCTCGTGCCGCGCCTGGCTGCGCTCGTTCGGCTTGACCGGGATGATCGCCTTCGTCTTCGCCTCGGCGACCGGCATGATCTGGTAGATGTCGCCGACCTTCACCGCGGAGATGCCGTTGGAGCGCAGAATCTGGTTGAAGACCGGGAAGAGGTCCTGCTTGCCGATGGTGCCGGTGGTGCGGATCGTCACCTGCCCCTGGATGCGGGGATCGATCTGGTAGTTGATGCCGAGCGCGTCGGCGAGGCTGTGGATCACCTCGCGGATATCCGCGCCCTCGAAGTTCAGCACGACGGAGTCGTCAGTGGGAGCCGTACGCGCCGCCGGGCTCGGCGAAGGCGCGGGAACGACGTCGGCAGGACCGGCCGGCGGCGGCGGCTGGCCCTGAGCGTATGATCCGGCGCACACCACCAGCACGCCGGCCATCATGACGCTCGCCAATACTCGACCCATGATCCCTCCCTCGACTACTGCTGCTGCCGCTGCTGACGACGCTTGCGTGCTTCCTCACGCAGGCGCTCGATCTTTTCCTTGATGTCGTTCGGCGTCGGCGCGCCGGCGTGTTGCGGCGCCTGCGGGGTCGGCCGGCCTCGTCCTACCTGAGCGGGAGCCGGCGTCGGCTGGACGCCCGCCGGACCGGGCGCCGCGGCGCCCGGATGTGCCCCCTTCTCGACCGTGATCCCTACCGTCACCTTCTCTCCCGTCGGCGTTCGCATCTCGACCGAGATCGGATCGATCCGCGTGATCGTATAGCCACTGAGGTCTTCACCCTCGCGCATCCACAGGGGTTTCGGCTGATTCTGGTCCTTGAGCAACGCCTCGCGCGCGCCCGCTGCCACCGTGACGCCCAGTAGCTGGACGTTCAGGGGTGGAGGAGGCGGCGCTTCCGCCGCCGCTATCGCCTGAGCCTTCTCCGCCGACCGCGACGCATCGAACAGATCCTTTTCCGCAATCTTATTCGCGAGATCCGGCGCGGGGGGTCGGCGCGGCGCCGGTGGTGGCTCTAGGCGTTGCGCCTTCGCTTCGCGGGGGGCGACGGTGTCGACCTCCGCCTCTGCGCGCCACCACAACGACGCGATTTGTACCACGAGGCCGATGATGATCGCTAGCAGCAGAACATTGAGGATCAGGACCCGCCTCATCCCAGACCCTCGGGAGCGGCTGCCACACGTATCCTGCCGTGGATCTGGGGGGAAATCGTCGGCGCCACGGCACCCTTCTGGTCGGGTGTCCCGGGGGGTGCCTGCGGCGTACCATTCGCGCCGGGCGACTCGGCCCCAGGGGAGCCGGACGCGCCCGGCTGCGGGGTCCCACCCGCCCCCTCCTCCGGCACCGGAGCGGCGGCGGGCTCGACCTTGCCCCCGGCACCGCCGGTGCCCTGCAGGAACGCGTTCACCTCGATGGTCGCGGCCAGTGCCCTGGCACTCTGCCCGCGCAGCACGGCGCCACGCCGGCTGATCTCGATGAAGGGGACCGCGAAGCTCCGGGCCCCGTACTCGATCGCGAGCAGGAACTCCGCGAGCTCGCGCAGCTCGCCCGTAACCGTGATCCGGACGGCGATCCGCTGGAACTCGCCGACCGTCTCGTCGCGCATGACCTGCGTGCTCTGGATCGTGATGCCCTTCTCGGTCGCGAGGCTGTGCAGGGTGTCCTGCAGGCTCGCGGCGGCGAGCGTCGGCGTATCGCCCGGTATGAGCTGGGTCCGCACCTCGGCATAGTGGGCACGCAACCCCTGCAGCTGCTTGGTGATCTCGCCAGCGCGCGCCAGGTAGGCGTGGTCGTTCTGCAGCATCTCGCGATGCGACACGATCTCGTCCTGCAGGCTCTCACGATAGGAGAGGAACGGCGAGATGATGATCAAACGGATCAGCAGCAGGCCGAGCACGCCTCCGGCGGAGCCGATCAAGGTCCGCTCGCGCGCGCTCAGACGCGCCCACCACGCGCGCCAGTTCATTCCTCGATCTCCATCACGATCGCGAACCGCTCCTGCCCCTGCTGGCCGGCGGTGGTAGGCGAGGTGAACTGCACGTTGCGGAACATCGACGAGTTCTCGAGCACCTGGATGAGCTCCGAGGCGCGATTGGCGAAGCCGTCGATCTCGACCCGGCCGGCGCGATAGCGGAACGTCGCCAGATAGGCGTCGCTCGGCAGCTTGTCGGTCAGCTCCTTGAGGAACATGATCTGGCGGCGGCTCTGATCCCCGGTGAGCGTGTGGAGCTTGCCCTGCAGAGCCCGCGCCTCGGCCTCCTGCTTCTTGACGGCGGCGACCTGGGGCTCGAGCTCATCGACCTCACGGGCGAGCGCGTGACGCGTCATCTCGTCGCGGATGATGACGCTGCCACCGTAGAAGAGCCCCAGGACCACGGCGACCACCAACAGGACCAACGGCACGAACAGGCCTTCCTGCAGGCCCGGGCGGTGCTCCTCGGGCAGCAGGTTGATGTCGACGACGCTCTCGCGCACGGCGCCGAGCGCCGCGCCGACCGCGGGCAGCAGGCCGGGCTCGGGGCGCGAGAAGAACTCCGGCGGGGCGTCGAGCCGGCCGTTGGCGAGCGCCAGCAGCTCGCCCGTCCCCTCGCCCGCCGCGGCGTCGCCGCCGTGACCGTTGGTCGCGGTCGCGTACAGCATCTCGACCGCGACCTGCGCCGGGTGGAACACCTCCGCGAGGTCGCGGCGCACCATCTGCTGCAGCTCGGTCGGCGACGGCACGGACGTCCCGCGCAGAGCGTGGCTCGCGATGAGCTGGCGCTCGGCGAAGAGCGCCACCTCGAGCTCGGCGCCGCTCTGCACCACCATGCCGAGCGGCGCGTCCAGCGTCCCGCGGCAGAAGGCGGCGTAGTCGCCGAGGGCTGCGGCGCCGATGACGACCGCCTTCGGACGGGCGCCGGCAGCCTCCAAGGCGTCGACGTACTCCGTCACTACCCGGCGCGGCACGCTGACGATCAGCACGGCGAGCCGGCCGGTTTCGCCGCCGCCGCTCGACTCCCGCACCTGATAGTCCCAGAAGACCTCGGAGCGCGGCAGCGGGATGACCCGCTCGATCTCGTACTCCAGGACCTGTCGGAGATTCTCGCGCGCCGCCGCCGGCAGGACGATGCGGTTCAGCAGCAGCTCGTGGCGCGCCAGGCAGAGATGCACGCCGCCCGGGGCGATCTTGAACTCGTGGATGAACGCCGCGACCGCCTGCGACAGGCTCTGCGCCCGCTCGGGACGGCGGCTCGTGGGCGCGAGCGGATAGCTGCGCTCGTGACGCAGCGCGACGTGCAGAAGACGCTTGCTGACGTGCGCGATCGAGGCCTGCTCGGGCTCGACGTAGATGCCGAGACCGTCGAGGAAGTCGGCGCGGCGTACGCGGTGGGCGAAGGTCGTGAGATTCATTGGTCGTCAGATTGCTGGCAGATGATCGAACCACCGCACCACGTGGAACCCCTCGCCATCGTCGTTGAAGTCGACGACGACGCCAACCCGCGCCTGGATCTGCGCCCCCTGCATCACCGCATGGGCGTCGATCGCGATCGTGGTGGCACGGCGATCGACGAGCCGACGCGCGACGGTGGGGTCACCCACCTTGGCCCGCAGCAGCGTCAGGGCGCTGCCCGGATCCGTGCCTCGCGCCTCGAGCACCTGGTCCACGTCGTCCTCCCCCCCTCCCATCAGCGCCATCAACACCGGCGCAGGCGAGTTCCGCACGTTGATGTTAGCGCTCTTACCGAAGACGGAAAAGATGTCGCGCAGGGCGATCGCGGGCTTGTCGTTCTTGGCGAGCTTCAGACCACCCCCGACGCCGGCGTCGTTGCGCTCGCCGAGCCCGTAGAACAGCTCGCGCGTGACGCCCCGCACCATCAACAGCTCGTCGACCGAGTCGAAGGGGCCGTTCTTCGGCCGGTAGGGGGTCGGCAGGTGCAGATAGTACTCCGCCTCCGCCCCGTGCAGGCGCTTCATGGAGTCGGCGTCCCGCCAGTCGAGGATGGCGTCCGTCAGCTCCTCCTGCGCGTCGCCGGTGACCCCGACGTTGGTCAGGACCCGTCGCAACGTCGCCTCGTCGGCACGGTTCAGGGGGATCTTCCCGCCCTCGTCGAGCAACCGCACCGAGAACTTCCCACCCGCGTATTCGCCCTCGTGCCACTTGCCGTCGGCCTTCCAGACGTCGGGATCGTCGTCGTCCGCCTCGTCGTCCGTGTTGTCCTCGCGCGAGTGCATGGTGCGATAGATCGCCTGGGCGACGCCGCCGAGCGCCACGCCGCGCGCCTGCACCTCCTCCGCCATGTTCTGCGTGGCGACGGCGTCGTCACGCATGCCGCGCCCGAACTCGGCCACGAGCACCGAGAGGACCATGAAGATCCAGAGCACCATCATGAGCGCGACGCCGCGCTCGCCGTGGAGCGGTGAGAGGACCGAGCGGAGCGTCAATCGTCCGTCTCCTCTTCCTCGGTGTCGCTGTCGTTGGTGTCGGTGTCCGTGGTGTCCTCGTCGTCGGGCTCCTGGAAGTCCTCGTTGCCCCAGCCGTAGCTGATCGTCATGAGCGGGATCTCGCGCACCCACGGGTGCCCGAAGAACTCGAGGCCCTCGACGGAGACGCGCACGGCGGCGGGCAACGTGTCCTCCTCCCGCGCGTCCCAGTTCGGCTGCCACTCCCCGCCGCCCTCCTCGTGCGTCAGGTACTCGAAGCGGATGCTGGAGAGCCCCGAGAGCAGCACCGCCCGGTCGACGTGCGCGTCCGCCGGCGGCTTGTTCAGGTCCTCCGGCGTGAACGCGCCGCGCTCCTCGAGGACCAGCTCGTTCTGATTCGCGCGGTAGGTCACGACCGTGAGGCCGGTGCCGCCGTGCCCCTGCGGCGACGCGCTCACGAAGCTCATGCCGTCGGGACGGCCGATGAAGTACGGAAACGTCTCGTCCTCGTGGCGCGCGAAGTAGAACACGGTCGAGCGCACCTGGCGGCCGAGGATGTCGTCGGCGACCCGCATGCGCTGGTTGATGTCGACCTCGCGCTCGCCCTTGAGCACGGCGCGGTGTCCGACGAAGAACGCGCCGTAGACCATCAGCGTGATGAAGCTGAAGATCACGAGCGAGATGACGACCTCGAGCAACGTGAAGCCGGGCGGTGCGGTACCGCATCCGGCGCATGATCGCCGCGGCCTCACGTCTGACTCCTCTGCGCCAGGCGCAGCGTATGGATCGCGTAGACGCCCTCGCGGTTCCCGGCCTGCGGCCAGGAGACCGATACTCCGATGTCGTACATCACGAGATCGCTCGGATTCTTGATCGACAGGTCCTTCTGCTTGGCGCTCAGCCCGCCGTTCGGCGCGTCGTCGGTGAACTCGGGCGCCTCGCGCACCGTCACCTCCCAGCTGAACATCTCATCGAAGCGGCCGCGGTCGTTGCCCGCACGGAGCTCCGGCAGCGCCAGCGTCTGATCGAGCAGGCCACGCGCATAGACGACGGCGCGCGCCCGAATCCCGGCATTGCCCTCCATCCGCAGTCCGGCCGAGAACAGCTCGAGCACCGTGACGACCCCGATGCCGAGGATCGCAAGGGCGATCGCGACCTCGAGCAACGTGAAGCCGCGCGATCCGCTCCTCATCCGCTGACCTCGCGAATGGTGACCGATCCGAGCAGCGGCTCGACCTCGATCGCGAATTGCAGGCCTGCATGCGGTCCTTGCGCCACGATGACCCCGAGGCCGCTGCTACCGCCGTTCGGATAGAAGGTCACGCGCGCCGAGCCGTCGGCTTCACGCCAGCCGCCCTTGACGTCGGTGATGATCGCGCCGTCGGGCATCGTCGCTTCCTGGCCGTCCGACCAGCGGAACGTCACCCCGTCGGGGTCGAAGACGAGCGTCTGCTCGACGCCGCGCCGCACGGCGCGCTCGCGCAGACCACGCATCACGCCGGCGATCTTGCGCGCACCCTGGCGCACCTGGCGCGAGTGCCAGCCGCTCGAGATCGCCGGCGCCACGAAGGCCCCCGCGACCGCGACGATCAGCATGACGACGATCAGCTCGAACAGCGTGAAGCCGGACGAGGATCGCGTCAGCAGACGCGGCGAGGATGGAACACGCAAGCGCTAGCCTTGCCAGCTCCCCACGTCCTTCGCATCCCCCTCACCCCCGACCGCTCCGTCCGCACCGTACGTGTAGAGGTCGTAGTCCCCGTGCTGCCCCGGGCTCTCGTACATGTACGGCCTGCCCCATGGATCGAGGGGTACCTCCTTCTTGAGATAGGGGCCGTCCCAGCGCGGCAGACCGCCCGGATTGGTGCGCAGCGCGGCCAGGCCCTCCGAGCCGGTCGGATACCGTCCGGTGTCGAGCCGGAAGGTATCGAGCGCCGTGCCGAGCAGCTCGATCTGCGTCTTCGCCGCTTGCGAGCGCGCCTTGCGCTCGCGGCCGAGGTAGGCCGGCACCACGAGGGCGGCGAGCAGACCGAGGATCACCATGACGACCAGCAGCTCGACCAGCGTGAAACCGCGCTGGCTTCCGGCTCGTCGCTTGCCTCCGGTCGTTTCGATTGTCGTGTGGTCGTGTGTAGCCATGTTGGCGCTCCTCCCGGACCGCGTCACATATTGATGTCGTTGATGCTGAAGACGGCCATCAGCATGGAAATGACCATGAAACCGACGACGACGCCCATCACCAGGATCATCATCGGTTCGAGCAGGCTCGTCAGGCGCTGAACCTCGTTGCGCACCTCGCGGTCGAAGTAGTCGGCGGTCGAGATCAGCATCTCGTCGAGCTTGCCGGTGTCCTCGCCGACCGCGATCATCTGCAGCGCCAGGGCCGGAAACGCGCCGTTCTTGCCGAGCGGCCCCGACATGCCGGCGCCCTCGCGCACGCCCACCTGCACCTCGCTGACGGCACGCGCGATCACCTGGTTCGAGGCAACCTCGCGCACGATGTCGAGCGCCTGCAGCATGGGCACGCCGCTGCGCAGCAGCGTCCCGAGGGTGCGGCCGAAGCGGGCGACCTCCATGCGGCGTTGCAGGGCGCCGAGGATCGGCATGCGCAGCTTGAACGCGTCGAGGCCGTAACGGCGCTTGCCCGTGCTGACGTAGCGGTACAGCCCGAAGCTGCCGCCGACGATCGCGAGGAAGATCGGCAGGGTCCAGATGTTGGTGAAGGCGTCGCTGATGCTGAGCATCATGCGGGTGGAAAGCGGCAACGCTTGCCCGAGGTCGGCGAACATCGTCGCGAACTTCGGCAGCACGAATATCAGGAGCACCGCGATCGAGATGGCGCCGACGCCGGTCAGCAGGATCGGATAGGTCATCGCCGAGCGGACCTCGTCGCGCAGCTCCTGCACGTTGCGCAGATACTCCACGAGCCGCGCCAGGACCTCATCGAGCACGCCGCCCACCTCGCCAGCCTTCACCATGTTGACGTAGAGCGGGCTGAAGGCTTTCGGGTGCTGGCCGAGCGCCTCGGCGAGCGAGGTGCCGCCGCGGACGGCGTTCAGCACCTCGTTGGCGATGCGCTTCAGGTCCCCGGGCGCCAGGTCCGCCAACGTCGTCAGGCTCTTGTCGAGCGGCATGCCCGCCTTGAGCAGCGTGCTGAGCTCCTGGGTGAAGATCAGGACGTCCTTGTTCCTGACTTTCTTGCGGCCGCCGATCGTCGGCAGCGCGATGGGCACCCGGGCCGGGACGGCGACGCCCGCACCCGCCCCGATGCGCAGGGGGATCAGGCCGCGCTCCTGCAGGCGCGTGACCACGGAGCGCTCCTCGCCGGCCTCCATGGAGCCTTCGACGATCTTCCCCGTGTAGTCGGTCGCCCGGTATTGGAACTGTGCCATGACCCTCACTTACAGCGATTCGCCAGCATTTTCGCCGCTCTCGCTGTGAAAAAATCTATCCCGTTCCGCCCCGCTTGCCGAGCCCCCCGTCCTTGTCAGGAACGCGCGGCCCGCGTTCCCGGATCGGCGGCGACCGCGCCGGCATCCGCGAACTGCTCACGGTAGAGACGCCGGTACTCGCCCCCGTGCGCCAGCAGGGCGGCGTGGGTCCCCTCCTCGACGATCCGGCCGTCGGCCAGGACGACGATGTGGTCGGCCCGCTGCACGGTCGAGAGTCGGTGCGCGATGACGAACACGGTGCGGCCCGCCATGAGCCGCTCAAGCGACCGCTGCACCCGCGCTTCCGTCACCGTGTCGAGGGCCGAGGTCGCCTCGTCGAGGATCAGGATCGGCGCGTCCTTCAGGAACGCGCGCGCGATCGCCAGACGCTGGCGCTCGCCGCCGGAAAAGCGGGCGCCGCGCTCGCCGACCAGGGTGTCGTAGCCGTGCGGCAGGCGCTCGATTACGTCGTGGATCTCCGCCATCTCCGCGGCGCGAACGACCGCGTTCCGGTCGGCATCGCGTGCTCCGTACGCGATGTTCGCGCGCACCGTATCGTCGAAGAGGAAAACATCCTGCGTGACGATCCCGATGCGGGCCCGCAGCGACGCGCGGCGCACGTCGCGTCCGTCCTGGCCGTCGATCAGGATCGCACCCGCCGTCGGCTCGAGAAAGCCGGCGAGGCAATCCATGAGCGTCGACTTGCCGGCGCCCGAGAGACCGACGAGCGCGATCGTCCCGCCGGCCGGCGCGGTGAAGCTGACGTCGACCAGCACCGGCCGCGCGTCGTAGGCGAAGTGGACGTGGCGGAACTCCACCGCGCCGCCTGTGATCACGAGCGGCGGGCGGTCGTCGCGCGCCGGCTCGATCGGCTCGTCGAGCACGTCGGCGACGCGCTCGAACGCGCCGAGCGCCGCCTGCAGCTCGAGGTTACCGCGGCTCACGCGCTTCACCGGCTCGTACGAGAGCCCGAGCGCGACGAAGAACGACGCCAGCTCGCCGAGCGTCATCTGCCCCGCCAGCACCTGGCGCCCGCCGTACCAGACGATCGCCGCGGCCGCGAAGGCGAGCACCATCTCGCTCACCGGGCTGCTCGCGGCGACCAGATGACGTACCGAGCGCCGCATGGTGTAGAGGCGGTGGTTGCGCTCGCGGAAGCGTGCGCCCTCGTACGCCTCCATCCCGAACGCCTTCACGATCTTGTTGCCGGCGACGCTCTCGTGCGCGACCACGCTCAGGTCGCCGAGACACTCCTGCTCGAGGCGCACCCGGCGCCGGCGGAAACGCCCGAAGCGCACGAGCGGATACACGGCGCCGGGCAGCACGACCAGCGACAGCAGCGCCATGCGCCAGTTCTGGTAGACGAGCAGGCTGCCGAGCGCGACGATGCTGAACGCGTCCTTGAGCGTGGTGAGCAGGCTCGTCGAGACGACGCTCTGCACCATGCCGACGTCGGAGATCACCCGCGCCACGACCGCAGGCGTCGGGTTGCGCGCGAAATACGTGAGGGGCAGCTGCATCAGGTGCGCGTGCACCGCGTCGCGGATGTCGCGGCAGATGCCGTCGCCGGCGACGCCGATCCAGTAGGTCTGCAGATACTCGAGCGTCGTCTTGCAGGCGTAGAACGCCAGCACGAAAAGGGGTGCCCAGCTCACGATCGCGACGTGCTGGCGGAGCAGGTGCGCGTCGAAGAGCGGCTTCACCAGATACGCGACGCCCGCGATCAGCCCGGCGCGCAGCGCCATCACGGCGAGCGCGCCCCCGAGCATCACGGTGTACGGCCGGGTGAACGGCCAGAGACGGCGCATCGTCCGCTACCTAGCAGGCGCCGCGCGGCGCCGATACAGCCGATGCAAGCGTCTCGACGGCCGTCGCCGCCACGTCCCACGTGAAGCCGCGCGCGGCCCGCGCCGCGGCGGCGCCCCACTCGCTCGCATGATCGAGCGCGCGCGTCACTGCGGCCGCCAGCGCCGGCGGATCGCGCGGCGGCACCAGCAGCCCGGTCTCACCCGGACGGATCAGATCGGGCAGACCGCCCACCGCGCTCGCGACGACCGCCCGGCCGCTCGCGAACGCGAGCGGCGCGACGCCGCTCTGGCTGGCGGTCCAGTACGGCAGCACGACCAGGTCCGCCATCGCGAAGCAACAGGCGAGATCCTTCGACGCCACGAAGCGATCGATCAGCACGAGCCGGTCGCCGACGCCGAGCCGCGCTGCGAGGGCGCGGTAGTGATCGGCGTCGTGGTGGTAGATCTCGCCGGCGACGACGAGTTGCACGTCCGCGGGCAGGAGCGGCAGCGCCTCGATCAGCGTCGGCAGGCCCTTGTAGGCGCGCACGTAGCCGAAGAACAGCAGGCGCCGCGCCGCCGGTGGCACCGCGAACGTCGCGGCGCAGGCCGCACGTCGTCCGGCGGCGTCCGGCGATGCCGCGTGCTCGCACGGGGCCGGCGGCTCCGCCGGATGCAGCATGAGCGTGACCGGACGGCCGGGATAGCGCGCGCGCAGACGCGCGGCGTCGCCGCTCGACTGCACGATGAAGCCGGCAGCGCGCGAGAGCGCGAGTCGCGCCAGCATCGCCCCACCCGGCATCGGCTCGTGCGGCTCGAGATTGTGGCAGAGCACGAGGGTCGGCACGCCGCGGCGGCGAAGCAAGGTCGCGACGCACCCGAGAGCCGGCGCGAAGAACGGATGCCACCACTCGAAGAGCGCGACCTCGCTCCGCGCGCCGAGCGCTGCGACACGCCACCAGCTGCGCGGCCCGATCGAGTCGAGGAGCGCGACCGGAGGCGGCAGCGTCCCGCTCCCGGCACGAGTGGGAGCCGAGGCCGCCGGCGCCTCGTACTGGGTCCGCCCTGGGAAAAGGAGGCTCGGATACATGCGGCGGTAGGAGATGCGCGCCACCGTGTGGCCGCGCACCGCGAGCGCGGTCGCGAGCCGATCGTGATACTGCGCGATGCCGCCGCGCAACGGCGCGCTCGGACCGATCAACGCCAGGCGCATCGGCGAGCCGGATCGCCGCGGCGTCTCCTCGCGTTCGCCCTCGGCGGCCGCGGCCACCCTCTCAGATGCCCAGCACGCGCCCGTCCATCGGCTCCGTCGGGCGCACTCCGAGCAGCGCCAGGATCGTCGGCGCGATGTCGGTGATGGCGAGATCGAACGCCGGGACGCCGCGGCGGTTCACGTAGAAGAGCGAGTCGTCGTAGGTGTGCATGCCGGTCAGCGCGCTGCGGCCGAAGAGCTGGTCACGCGCCACCGCGCCCTTGATGTCGAAGCCGTTGTGGAAGTGCAGGACGGCGTCGGGTGCCTGATCGAGGAGCGGGCCCTTGTAGATCTCGTCGCGGCGGAAGACCTGCTTGACCGGATGGCGCTCGCCCGCGACCGCCTGGCCGGGATATTCGATCGCGCTCAGGCCCTCGGCGATGCGCGCCAACAGATCCTTCGCCTCCGCGCCCGGCTCGACCACGCCGTTCGCGAAGCGGCCTTTGAGGTTCAGGTAGATGCGGCCGGGGTCGAGGATGAAGGCCTTCGACGATGGATCGAGATCGGCGACCGACTTCGGCGTCGGTGTCTTGAACTGCAGCAGCCCCTGCTCGCGCAGCCAGACGTTCGGATAGAACTCCGACTCGATCAACGTGTGGCCGTGGTCGGCGAGGACGAACAGCGGCGTACCGTCCGGCATGGAGTCGATCAGCTCGCCGATCGCCTTGTCCACGTCGGCGTAGAAATCGAGGAAGCGCTGATGCAGCGGCGAGGCGGGATTGGCGTAGGCGCTCCAGAAGTAGTGGTGCAGCCGGTCGGTCTCGGTGATGACACCGATGAAACAGTCCCAGTCTTCCTCGCGCAGGAAGTGCGCGAGCGTCCGTCGCCGCGCCGCCAGGGTGTCGACCAGATCCTTGAAGAAGGCGTCCGGACGCTCGTTGGCGTTCACGTAGTCGACGTCGATCTTGTAGCCCTGGCTCTTCAGCAGCGGCAGCACGGTCGCCGGAGTGACGGCGCGCTCGATGTTGACGGCCACGAAGCCGGAGACGAGCACGCCCTGGATGTCCTTGGCCGGGTACGTGTTCGGGATGTTGAGGACGATCGACCGCTTGCCGGCGGCGCCGAGCACGTCCCAGATCGTCGCACCCTGCACGTGGCGATAGTTCGGGAAGTAGACCGCGTACGAGTCGCGCTTCACGTCAGTGAAGCCGTAGATCCCGTGGCGCCCGGGGTTGGTGCCGGTCATGAATCCCGACCACGACACGCTCGAGATCGTCGGGATGCTCGAGGTCATGCGCGCCAACGTGCCGGCGCGGCGCAGCTCCGCCATGCGCGGCATGACGCCGGCGTCGGTCAGCGCCTCGATGAGCGGGGTGCCGACGCCGTCGAGCCCGATCACCGCGACGCGCGGCTTCGGCTTGGCCTTCTTGAAGCGGTCGAGAAACCCCACCCGTCCTCGCTCAGAACGTCCGCGCCGGTGCGCGCGACACGACGGCCGCCAGGTCGTCGACCGTCTGCTGCGTGGTGAGATCGTCGGCCGGCACGCGGACCGCGAACTCGTCGTCGAGCGCCGACGCGATCTCCGCCAGGGAGAGCGAGTCGAGCTCCGCGAGATCGGCGAGGCGGGCCGACGGCGTCACCGTCGCGGGCTCCACCCGCAAAACGGCCGCGACGATCTGTCGAACTCGCTCGAGGGTACTCACGACGTCCACCTCTTCGACCATGCCCGCCTGCACCCTGGGGGTGCTTGCGCCCTCGGGGCGCTGGCGCCCTCGCAGTGCGCCGGCGGCTCCGGGCGACCCGGAAAAAGGTGCCTCTCTTAACACGCGGCGGCGGCGCTCACCAGCGCGCCACGACCGCGCCGGCGGTGATGCCGCCGCCGACCGCGTTCAGCACCACGACGTCGCCGGCGGCGAGCCGCCGCGCGTCGACCGCCTCGGTGAGCGCGATCGGAATCGACGCCGCCGAGGTGTTGCCGTAGCGATCGAGATTGATCGCGGCGCGCGTCTCGTCGATGCGCAGCAGCTGCAGCATCATGCGGATGATGCGCACGTTCGCCTGATGCGGGACGAACAGCGCGACGTCCGCGGTCGCGAGCCCGACCGCCGCCAGCGCCTCGCGCGTGAGGTCGACGAGCTGCTCGACCGCGGTGCGGAAGACCTCCTGCCCGTCCATGTGCATCCAGCGATCCGGACGATCGGCGGCGAGCTCCGCGGGGCGGCGCGCGCCGGCCGGCACGTAGAGGCTCTCCCAGCGCGCGCCGAGGGCGCGCAGGCGGCAGGCGAGGACGCCGCGCTCGCCGTCCTCGGCACGCAGCACGACGGCGCCCGCACCATCGCCGAAGAGCGTCGCGGTACCGCGGTCGGCGGGATCGACGACCGTCGAGAGGCAGTCGGCGCCGACGACCAGCACCGTCTCGTAGTCGCCGGCGCGGATGCCTTGATCGGCGACGGCGAGCGCGTACGGGAAGCCGGCGCACGCGGCGGCGACGTCGAAGGCGGGCGTGACGCCGAGCCCGAGACGCGCCTGCACGAGACACGCGAGCGACGGGAAGAGATACGGTCCCGACGTCGTCGCCACGATCACCGCGTCGAGGGCGCGCGCGGCGATCCCCGCCGCATCGAGCGCCTGCCGTGCCGCGCGCTCGGCCAGATCGACGAGCGTCGCGTCGTCGCCGAGGATGCGTCGCTCGTGGATGCCGGTGCGCTCGATCCAGCCGCGCTCGAGGCCGAGACGGTCCTCGATCTCGGCGTTCGGCACGACGCGCGACGGCAACGCCGCGCCGGCCCCCACGAAGCGCGATCGACGCATGGCTTCTCCCTATTCCACCGCGGCGGGGAACGCCACGTCGGCCTCGGGCCGCGGACCGCTGCGCCAGAACGGCGTCGCGGTCGCGCGCGCCGCGCGCAGGCGCGCGATCCGCGCCGCGTCGACCGTGTAGAGATAGATCGAGAAGCCGATGCGCGCGTCGGGTGGCTCGACCGTGAGCCAATCGATGCATCCCGGCGTCAGGCCGAATTGCGGGCGGTGCACCTCGATCGCGTGCAAGGCGTACACTCCCTCGGTCGGCTCGCACGGCACCGGGGCGGCGACGACGCCCCAGCGCGCCGCGTTCGAGCCGTACGGCGCGAAGAAGACGCGGGCGACGCCGTGCTCGCGCTGCCAGACCGCGAGATTGCGGTCGTCCTGCCCCCAGTCGTCACGGTGCACGAGGTAACGCGGGCCGCCGCTCGGGCCGCCGGCCCACAGGTTGAAGAACATCAGGTAGTCGGGGTGGACGCGCAGCGCCTCGATCGCGCCGAGCGCGAGACACGCGAGCACGGCGATCCGCCCGCGTGGCGACCGCACCAGATTCCGCGTCACGGCGCCGCACCACAGCATCGCGAACGGAAACGCCGGCAGCAGGAACGCGATGCCACCCTGGTGGCGGCTGGCACTCAACGCGAGCACGAGCCCGAGCGGATAGACGAGCCAGAGTCCCATCGTCAGCTCGGCCCGCGGCCGACGCGAGGTCACGGCTGCGACCGCCAGAAGCGCGAGCAGCTGCGCGCCGATGGTCACCTTGAACGCGAGACACGCGAGATAGAACCACCACCACCCCTGCCGTCCGACCTGGCCCGCCAGATAGCCGAGATGTCCAGCCGTGCGATGGTGGAACTGGAAGAGCACGCCCTCGATCCACACCGCCGCCGGCAGTGGCCCGAACGACAATCCGAGCGGCGCCGCGTCGCACGGGGCATCCACATGGACGGTGCCAACGGACAATGCATAGGTCGCCCACACGCCGACCACGAAGGCCGCACTCGCAGCGACGAGGAGTCGCATCCGGCCACCCCGCCACGCGCTGCCGAGAAGCACGTAGGCGGCGAGCGGCAGAACGCCGAGACCAGTCATCTTGCAGGTGGCCGCAGCGGCGCAGGCGGCGCCGACCACGGCGGCGCGCGCGACGTTCGGCCGCTCGCGAACCCGGAACCACGACCAGATGACGGCGCACATCGCCGCCGCCACCCAGGCATCGAGCGCCGCGAGCGAGCCGTTGGCGAGCACCGTCGGCGAGAGGCACCAGAGCGCGTGGGTGACGAACGCGGCGGTCGTGCCGAAGCGGCACGCGGCGCTCCACAGCAGAAGCCCGCCGAGCACGACGACGGCGATCGTCGGCACGCGCGCGGCGAAGAGCACCGCGCGCAGGCGCTCGGGCGTGCGCGGCGCGGTGACGTAGCGGATGGGCTCCTCGCGCGGCGTGGCCGCCACCGCGGCGCCGTCGGCGACCGCGAGCGCCAGCGCCGTGCCCCAGCGCGGCAACGCCGGCGCGCCGCAGAGGTACGACACGTCGCCGTGGGCCCAGAGCGTCGCCGCGGCGGCCAGGTACTGGCTCTCGTCCGCGGTATCCGACTTGTCCCACGCGGTGGACGCCAGCAGGATCGCCTGCGCCAGCGCCAGGACGAGCGCGATCCACGCGTCGCGGGACCCGGGCCGCCCACCTCGCACGTCCCGCTCGTCGCACACAACGCGCGGCGCCTCAAGGACGCGCGTGCCGGTGCACCGAGTTCGACTGCCGCCTTGACAGCGGGGCCGCCGCCCGCCAAGCGCTGAGCGAGCGTCCGACGGCGGACGCAACCCCGCGCATGGCGTTCGACGGCGACGACCTCCCTCCCGACTCGGATCGCGGCCTCCCCTGGACCGCGACGCGCTACGAGCGCCTGCTGCCACTCGCCGGCCGCAGCCGCGCGGCGGGGCGCGCCTACGCGACCCTGGTTGCCGCGATGGAGCTCCGCCTCGATGCGGCGCGCCGCGCGACGGCGGAGCGCCGCATCGCCCGCTGGCTCGGCGTCGACCCGGCCCAGGCGCGACGCGTCTACCGCGACAGTCTGCGCTCCGAGGCGCGCGAGGAGGCCGACTGCGCGTACTTCATGGCGCATCCCGAGGCGCTCGACGGGGCCTTCCGCGACGCGGGCGACCCGGCTCCCGACGAGACGCCGACCATCTACGCCATCCTCCACTTCGGTGCGCCGATCCTGGCGTACCTGCATCTCTGTCGCGGACGGACGCGCGCGGTGCACGTGATCGCGCGCGAGCTCGACGCCTCGAACCCGATGCCGGAGGCGAAGCGCCGCTTCGGCATCAGCAAGGTCGCGTGGGTGCGCGAGGTGTCGGGCCTGCCGTTCTTCGGCGTCGACGGCAACGCCGTCGTGCGCGCGCGCGAGCGCCTGCTGGCCGGCGAGTCGCTCTACGCCGCCTTCGACGTCCCCGGCGACGTGGCGCAGCGCGCGGCCGAGGTGACCGTGTGCGGCGAGCGGCTGCGGCTCGCCGCCGGCATCACGACGCTCGCGAGCCTGACGCGCACGCCGGTGCAGCCGGTGCTGGCACTCAACCGCGGCGGCGACGTGGAGATGCTGTACGGCCCGCGTATCCCCGCCACGAGCCCGCGCGAAACGCTCGACGCGGCAATCGCGGCGCTCTTCGCGTCGGTCGTCGCCCACCCTGGCGAGTGGTGGCTCTGGCCGTACGTGACGCCGGCGCCCTGACGGCGCGGGCTACAGCTTGCGCGCGGCGTCGAAGTCGTCGTCGATGCGGCGGTCGGCGTCGACCATCATCTCGCCGAGCAGCCCCGTCGTGAAGAGCTGCACCCCCACCACGACCAGCAGCACGCCGAACAAGAGCAGCGGGTGGTGGCGCAGGATGTGGCCGTAGCGCAACCGGAGATAGGCGATGTAGCTGCAGATCGTGAGGCCAACGAGCACGAGCCCCGCTCCGGGCAGCGAGAAGAAGTGCGCCGGGCGGCGGTTGTAGCGGGTCAGGCAGATGACGGTGATCAGATCCATGATCCCGCGCAGCACGCGCGACCAGCCGTAGCGCGAGCGCCCGACCGCGCGCGGCCGGTGCGAGACCGCGATCTCGGCGACGCTGAAGCCGCGCCAGTGCGCGAGGAGCGGGATGAAGCGATGCAGCTCGCCGTAGAGCGGCACCTCGGCCGTGACCTCGCGGCGGTAGGCCTTCAGGCCGCAGTTGACGTCGTGCAGCACGATGCCCGACGCGAGGCGAGAGAGGCCGTTGAAGACGCGTGACGCCAGCACGCGGGTGGGCGAGTCCTGGCGCGCCACTTTCCACCCGCTCACGAGATCGGCGCCCTCGTCGAGCACGGTGAGGAGGCGCGGGATCTCGTGCGGGTCGTCCTGAAGATCGCCGTCGAGGGTCACGATGCGCGCGGCGCGTGCGGTGCGGAAACCGACCGCGAGCGCGGCCGACTTGCCGAGGTTGGTGCGCAAGCGGATACCGCGGATGCGCGGGTCACGGGCGTGCATCTGGCTGATGACCGAGAAAGAGCCGTCGGTCGAGCCGTCGTCGATGAAGACCAGCTCCCACGTGAGGCCGAGGGACATCATGACCTCGGCGCACTCGTCGACGAGCGCCTCCAGCGTGGCGCGCTCGTTGTAGATCGGCACCACCAGCGAGAGCTCGGGTGTGTCGTCCGCGGCGCTTCCGGATCTCGTCGGTGCGGATCCGGTCACCGCCGCGCCGTGGACGGGTGTCGCGATCATCTTCCCCTCGCCCTCCCCGCCCGCGCTACGCTCATTCCTCCTGCGTCACGCGCAGCACCTCGGCGACCGTCGTCGTCCCCTCGCGCACCTTCAGCCAGCCGTCATCCCGCAACGTGCGCATGCCGCGCGACGTGGCGACCGTCTTGATGGCGTCCGCGGACGAGCGCTTGAGGATCTGCTCGCGGATCGCCTCGCTCGTCATCAGCAGCTCGTAGATGCCGCTGCGGCCGCGATAGCCCGTTCCCGAGCAGATCTCGCAGCCGCCCGCGCTGTAGATCATCCCGTCGCCGTCCGTTCCCGCGTGCATCGCGGAATCGGCGAAACGCGCCGCGGTGGAGCTGGTGACGTCGCCCGCACCGAGCAGCGCCTCGCCCGCCGGCACCGGCTTGCGGCAGCTCGCGCACACCTGGCGCACGAGCCGCTGCGCCAGCACGCCGAGGAGCGACGAGGCGAGCAGATAATCCTCGACGCCCATCTCGAGCAGGCGGCTGACGGCGCCCGCCGCGTCGTTGGTGTGGAGCGTCGAGAAGACGAGATGCCCGGTGAGCGCCGCTTGCACGGCGATCTCCGCCGTCTCCGGGTCGCGGATTTCACCGATCATGATGACGTCGGGGTCCTGACGCACGATCGAGCGCAGCCCGCTGGCGAAGGTGAGGCCGATCTGCGGCTTCACGTGGATCTGGTTGACGCCGGAGACCTGGTACTCGACCGGATCCTCGATCGTGATGATCTTCTTGTCCGGCGAGTTGATCTTCTCGAGCGCGCCGTAGAGGGTCGTCGTCTTGCCGCTACCGGTCGGCCCGGTCACCAGGATCATGCCGTACGGTCGGACGATCAGCTTCTCGAACTCCGTGAGCGTGTCGGTGGGAAAGCCGAGCTGCTCGAGATCGAGCACGATGCTGGAGCGATCGAGGATACGCAGCACGACGCTCTCGCCGTACAGCGTCGGCAGGGTCGAGACGCGGAGGTCGATCTCCTTGCCCATCGTGCGGAGCTTGATGCGACCGTCCTGCGGCAGGCGGCGCTCGGCGATGTTGAGCTTCGCCATGATCTTGACGCGCGAGACGATGGCGGCCTGCTGGCGGCGCGGCGGCTGCTCGATGTCGTGCAGCACGCCGTCGATGCGGTAGCGGACCTTGAGCTCGTTCTCGAACGGCTCGATGTGGATGTCGGAGGCCCGCTGCTCGACGGCGCGGTTGATGAGCATGTTGACGAGCCGGATGACCGGCGCCTCGCTGGCGAGGTCGCGGAGGTGGTTGACGTCCTCCTCGTCCGAGCCGAGGTACTCGAGGTTGCCGTCGGTCTCGACCGAGGCTTCCTTGGACTCGTCGTACCCTTCGAGCGCGGCGATGATCTCCTTCTCGCGCGCCAGGAAGGGACGGACGTGCAGCCCCGTCGCCACCTCGAGCCCGTGCATGCTGTCGAGGTCGCTCGGGTCCGCCATCGCCACCGTCAGGGTGCCATCCTGGATCTCCAGGGGGAGGATCTTGGCGTGGCGCAGGAACTGGAGGTTGACGTTCGGCAGGGTGACCGCGGCGGCCGGGAACTCCTTGCGCCCGACGTACGGGATGCCGAGGTGCTCGGAGAGCAGGCTGACGAGATCGTCCTCGGAGATGAACCCGAGGTCGAGGAGGAGGCGCTCCAGACGCTCGCCACGCTCCTGCTGCAGCATGCGGACCTTACGGAGGTCCTCGGTGCTGACCCGGCCACGGCCGAGCAGCAGGTCCTCGAAGGACTTACGCTCCGCCGGCAGGGCGCCGTCGGACTCGGCAGGAGGCTCCTGGACGCTCACCTCCCGGCGCTCAAGCGCCCGCGCTTCCATACCAGATGCTCTAACACAGCGGCTCTGCCGCCATCAACGCAGGTTGAAGAACCCCTTTCAGGCCGCGGGATTGGACGCCACACGCCGCCTCCAGTCGAACAACAGATCTCGCAGGGTCTGTTCGAGCGGGATTTCCGGCCGCCATCCGAGAGCGGCCGCCCGCGCGGCGCTCCCGACCACCGTGGACACCTCGTTGGCCCGAACCCGCCGCTTTTCCTCCTCGCAGCGAACCGTGACCGCGCTCTCGGCGGTCAGGATCTCGACGATGCGCGCGATGCTGTTCGCCTCGCCGGTGCAGAGGTTGTACGCCTCCCCGACCTCGCCCCGCTCCGCCAGGAGAGCGTAGCCCCGGACCACGTCCCGGACATCCGAGAAGTCCCGCGCCGCCTCGAGGTTGCCGACCCGCAGGACGGGGGGTGCGAGCCCGGCCTCGATGCGCGCGACCTGGCGCGCGAAGTCCGAGCAGACGAAATCCGGGCTCTGCCCGGGCCCGGTGTGGTTGAAGGCACGCACCCGGATCACCGGCGTCTGCACCGTCCACCAGCGTTCGAAGGCGGCGAGATCCGCCGCGGCCTTCGATACCCCGTAGACGCTCACCGGGCGGAACCTCGTACTCTCGACCGTCGGCAGCTCCGCCGCGCCGACGGCGCCATAGGCCTCCGAAGATCCCGCGACCACGATGCGGGCCTCCGGCACGACCGCCCGTGCCGCGTCGAGCACGTGGATCGTGCCGAGCACGTTGACCGCAAGCGTCCGGGCGGGATCGGCCTCGGCGCGCCGCGCGTGGGCGATCGCCGCGAGGTGGAAGATGCGCGCCGGCTTGCACGCCGCCAGAGCGCTCTCGATCGACGCGCGATCGGTCACGTCGGCGACGGCGACGGCGTCCGGTGCGAAGCGCGCGTGTCGCGCGGCGAGATCGCCGAGGCGCGCCCGCCCTTCCGCCCGCGTCACGGTGCCGCTCACCTCGTGACCGGCTCCGAGCAGCGCCTCCGCGAGGTGCAGCCCGACGAAACCACCGATGCCGGTGACGAAGCAGCGCACCGGAAGCCGCTCAGGGACGCGCGTAGCGCCGCACGTCGGCGTCGACCATCATCCCGACCAGCCCGGCAAACGTCACGTGGGGAACCCAGCCGAGGACGCGCCGCGCCTTCGAGGCGTCGCCGACCAGGAGATCGACCTCGGCCGGACGCTTCAGCGCGGGGTCCTCGCGGACGTGATCGCGCCAGTCGCGGCCGATGCGGCGAAACGCGATCTCCGCCAGCTCGCGCACCGTGTGCGACTCCCCGGTCGCGATGACGTAGTCGTCGGGCTGGGGCTGCTGCAGCATCATCCACATCGCCTCGACGTAGTCGCCGGCGAAGCCCCAATCGCGCTGCGCGTCGAGGTTGCCGAGAGACAGCGTATCGGCGAGCCCGGCGCCGATGCGGGCCACGGTGTCGGAGACCTTGCGGGTGACGAACTCCTTCCCGCGCCGCGGCGACTCGTGATTGAAGAGCAGCCCCGAGCAGGCGAACATGTCGTAGCTCTCACGGTAGTTGACCGTGATGTAGTGCGCGTAGACCTTCGCGACCCCGTACGGGCTGCGCGGATGGAACGGCGTGAGCTCGGTCTGCGGCACCTCGCGCACCTTGCCGAACATCTCGCTCGACGAGGCCTGATAGAAGCGGATCGACTTGTCGACGAGCCGGATGGCCTCGAGCAGGCGCGTCACGCCGATCGCGTCGAACTCCGCCGTCAGAACGGGCTGCGCCCACGAGGTCGGCACGAACGATTGCGCGGCGAGGTTGTAGATCTCGCGCGGGTGGACCTGCTCCAGCATCGAGATGAGCGACATCGGATCGAGCAGGTCCGCTTGCACCAGGTGCAGGCGGTCGCGCACGTGCTCGATGCGCTCGAAGTTCTCGGTGCTGGCTCGGCGCACCATGCCGTGGACCTCGTAGCCCTTCCCCAGGAGGAACTCGGCGAGGTACGAGCCGTCCTGGCCGGTGATGCCGGTGATCAACGCGCGCGTTGCGGTCATGGGCGGCTGGCCCTCCGCGGCACTGGCCGGCGTGTCGGCGCGCGGCGCGCCGCCGCCGGACGCGCGGGCGGCTCGGCGCGTCCGTAGCGGTCCTCGAGCCGGACGACGTCGTCGACCTCGGGCGTCGACGCCTCCAGCACGTCGCACGCGCTGATCGCGGTCATGCGGTGGTGATCGCCGGGCCGGATGCGCAGGCCGTCACCGGCCCGCAGGCGCCGGCGGCTGACCCGCCCGCCGCCCGGCGCGAACTCGAGCGCCAGCTCGCCGCGCAGCACGTAGATCGTCTCGTCCTTCTTGCGATGGAATTGATAGCTCAATGCCCCACCACGATTGATGTGCAGGATCTTGCCGACGTAGCGCTCGGTGTGCGCCCACCAGAGCTCCCAGCCCCACGGCTTTTCGACGCGCGTGAGCTTGCCGGGCTTGGCACCGTTCCGCCGTGCCGCCATCACGGCCGCCCCTCGGCGCCCGCGGCGCGCAGCCGCGCGCCGTACATGCGCTCGTAGTACTGGCGATAGGCGCCGCTCTTCACGGCCTCCCACCACGGCCGGTTGCTCTGGTACCACGCGAGCGTCGCGGTGATTCCAGCGTCGAACGTCTCGCGCGGCTTCCAGCCGAGCTCGCCGAGGATCTTCGCGGCGTCGATGGCATAGCGGCGGTCGTGGCCGGGGCGATCCGCGACCGAGCGCAGGAGGGACTCGGGCTTGCCGAGCGTCTTTAAGATAAGGTGCGCGACGTCGACGTTCCGCCGCTCGTTGCCGCCGCCGATGTTGTAGATCTCGCCGCTCCGGCCGCGCCGCAGCACCAGATCGAGCGCGCGGCAGTGGTCGGCGACGTGGATCCAGTCGCGCACCTGGCAGCCGTCGCCGTAGAGCGGCAGCGGCTGGTCGGCGAGCGCGTTGGTGACGAAGAGCGGGATCAACTTCTCCGGGAACTGGTACGGCCCGTAGTTGTTCGAGCAGCGCGTGATCACGGCGTCCAGCCCGTGCGTGCGCTGCGCCGCACGAACCAGGAGGTCGGCGCCCGCCTTGCTCGCGGCGTAGGGGCTGTTCGGCCGCAGCGGGCTCTCCTCGGTGAAGGCGCCGCTCGGGCCGAGGCTGCCGTAGACCTCGTCGGTCGAGACCTGCACGAAGCGCCGCACCCCGGCGGCGCGCGCGGCGTCGAGCAGCACCTGGGTGCCGACGACGTTGGTGCGCAGGAAGTCGGACGCGTCGCTGATGCTGCGGTCGACATGCGACTCGGCGGCGAAGTGCACGACCGCCTCGATGCCGTCCAGCGCCGCCGTGACCGCCGCCGCGTCAGCGATGTCGCCGCGCACGAAGCGGTGGCGGCGCTCGCCCATCACCGGCTCGAGGTTGGCGAGGTTGCCGGCGTAGGTGAGCAGGTCGAACGTGACGAGCTCATCCTCGGCGTGCTCCGCAAGCACGTGCTGGACGAAATTCGCGCCGATGAAGCCGGCGCCGCCGGTCACGAGGATACGCATGCGCTCAGCGCGGACGCGTGGTCCAGTCGAAGCCGATCGTCGGATCATCCCACGGGATGCGCTCCTCGTCGGGATCGGCGGGATCGTACGCTTCGGTCGTGTGGTAGAGCAGCCCGGCCGGACGGTTGCCGAGCACGCGATAGCCGTGCGCCACCCCGATCGGAATCGCCAGCAACGCCGGCGAGCGGTCACCCATGACGACGACGTTCGTCTGGCGATGCGTCGCGGACTCCGGGCGCAGGTCGTAGAGCACCACCTGCGCCATTCCCGAGATGAAGAACCACATGTCCCACTGCCGGCGATGCCAGTGGAACGCCTTGATCACCCCGGGGTGCGCCTCGGTGTACGTCGTCTGTTTGATCGGCTGGAAGCAGGGATCGTCCGACTTCAGGACCTCCATGAGGAAGCCGCGATCGTCGGTATGCACGGTCAGGCGCTTCAGGGTCACGCCCTGGATCATCGTATTCTCCTCGGCCGCGAGCGGCCGTCGAGCTTGTTCGCCCCGGTACGCGCCACCAGAATTCCCGCCCGGTGCAGGGCGTCGAAGGTCCCCGCATCGGTCCACCATCCGCGCAGCACTTCGGAGCCGAGATCGCCGCGCGCGATGTACCAATTGTTGACGTCCGTGATCTCGAGCTCGCCTCGACGCGAGGGCTTGAGGGTCCGGATCACGTCGAAAACCCTGGCATCATACATGTAGATGCCCGTCACTGCATATCGGCTCTTCGGGCGTTTCGGCTTCTCCTCGATGCGGACGATGCGCCGGCCGCGGAAGACCGGCACGCCGAAACGCTCCGGATCGGGGACCTGCTTGAGCAGGATGCGCGCCCCCTCGGAGCCGGTTGCGAAGGCCTCGGCGGAGGCGCGGAAGTTCCCCTCGATCAGGTTGTCGCCGAGGACGACGCATACGCGCTCCCCGTCGACGAAGTGCTCGGCAAGGGACAGCGCCGCGGCGATGCCGCCCTCCCCCTCCTGATAGGTGTAGTTCAGGTGCTTCAGGCCGAAATCCTTGCCGTTGCCGAGCAGGCGTAGGAAGTCGCCGGCGTTGTTGCCGCCCGTGACCAGCATGATGTCGTGCACGCCCGCGTTCAGCAGCGCCTGCAGCGGGTAGTAGATCATCGGCCGGTCGAACACCGGCAACAGGTGCTTGTTGGTGACCCGGGTCAGCGGCGAGAGCCGGGTGCCGAGACCGCCGGCGAGGATGACGCCCTTCATTGGCCGAGCACGCTGCGCGCCGGCCCGGCGATGGCGCCGAAGGTACGCCCGAACGGCTCGCGCCCGACCTGCCCGAGGCCGACCAGCGAGATCAATACCCGGGCCTGTGTCTCGTTCGGGTTCACGCGATTCGACAGGCCGACGTCGAGCACCCAGCACTCGCATTCGGAGATGATGCGCAGACCGCCGCCGACCTCGAGGAACTTCTTCGCCAGGTTGTCATACCGTGACTCGAACGCGCCGTAATAGCGTTTCGTCAAGCGAAACAAAAAGGCCCCGTTGACCTCCTCCAGGGCGCTGTTGGCGACGAACCGGTAGCCGAAGGCCAAGCGGCTGCGCCCGCGCAGCGACTCCAGGGTGAAGTCGTCGGTGAAGGTCCGGGGATCGGAGAGGGACAGGTAGAGGCTCGCGCCCTTGGTACGCCCCTGGTTCACGTCGTAGTCGGTGCGGGCCTCGAAGTTGACGTACGACGTCGGAGCCAGCCGCAGATAGACGCCGAGGTCGGAGGCGCGGGTGGCGTCGCGCGGGATCACCTTGCCCGTGGCAGGGTCGGTCTCGTCGATGAAGTCTCCGCCCTTGTGCTCGACGTCGTAGCTCTGGAAGATCGAGAAGCGCGCGACTTCGCGGATCGGGCCGCGAGCCGCGGCCGTCCCCGCGTCGGTCGCGGCGTCGGCGGCCTCGCGCTTTTCGCGTGCCGCCTCGCGGGCCCGCGATGCGACCGAGCCCTCGCCGAGGTCCGTGTCGGCGTCGGGATCGTAGCCCGGGCCGATCGGCGTCTGCGTGTTCTGCGCCGCCTTGGCGGCGGGCGTCGCGGGCGGCTTCAAGCGCGCCATCAGCCGGGTGGTCAGCCCGTAGGTGAACACGCTGCGGCGGTTGACGCGGTCGACGTCGTCGAAGAGGGGCAGCTCCGCCTGACGCGTGGAGGTGTTCGGCACGAAGAGATAGTTCAGCGAGGGCTCGATGGTGTGCTTCAGCGCCACCATCCCGAAGTGCGGGAACGGGTAGACGCGCGCCACCTCGGTGTGCGCCTCGCCGGCGAGCGAGAACACCTCGCGCGATACGCGCGAGTCGAGCTGGGAGAGGATGCTCGGCGGCTTGCTGCCGGGATCGGCGGGGTTGATGTTCGGCTGCACGGGCACGCTCGTGTCCGACAACGCGTAGGCGGTCTCGCGGAACCCCGCCTGCAACGAGCCGTAGCCGTACGGCTGGAGGCGGAACGGCACCTCGAGCTGGGGGTGCAGGTCGAGACGCTGGCCCTCGAAGCCGCTGTCGCGTGCGAAGTTCGCGCCCTCCCCCGCCAGGGTCACCGCGACGTGATCGTCGAGCAGGCGCTGCACGGCGACACCGTCGATGCGCGGCGGCACCTGGAACACGAACTTATCGGGGTTGATGAAGTCCTGGTACCAGGTGCTGGTCGCCATCAGCAGGCCGCGGTCGAACACGCGATCGACACCGACGACGGAGCGCTCGTAGCGGCGGGTACGCAACGCCACGTCGACGCTGGGATTGAAGGTGTAGAGATTGATCTCGCGCAGGAAGAGGTCGTCGCTGACGCGGAAGACGTCGGCGAAGCCGTGCAGGCCGTAGGGGAGCCACTGGTCGTGGACGATGCCGGCGCTCCAGCGGTTGACGGGGATGTTGGGGTTGGCGATGTTCTGGTTGACGATGTCCTCGGACGCGGCGCCGCGGATCTGCTCGTTGAAGTACGATCCGTTGATTTCGCCCGCGGTGTTGGGGCTGAGCGCGTAGCGATACTCGCCCAGCGTGCCGATACGCGCCGCGCTCTCGACGTCGAGGGCCAGGGTCGCGTCCATGCTCTTGTTGATCGCCCAATAGAAGGGTTGCTCGTACTGGAAGCCGCGGCGATTGGAGTACCCGAAGCGCGGGAAGAGAAACCCGGATTGCCGGTCGCGCCGCACCGGGAAGAGCCCGTACGGGAGGTAGAAGATCGGCACCCCCTTCACCTCGAAGCGGCCGCGCTCGACCCTGCCGTAGCCCTCGGCGTCGAGCGTCACGCGCTCGCCGCGCACGCTCCAGCTCGGCGGCCCCCCCTCGCCCTTGCAGAGGCACGTCGTGAACCGGCCCTGATCAATGCGGTAGGACTGCCCGGGAAATTTCTCGAAGTGCTCGCCCGTCAGCTGGTAGTGGTTCTTGTTGAGAACGACCGAGCCGTTGTCCATCTGCCCGAGCTCGTCGACGATGTTGAGCGACATCGCGTCCGCCGTGACCGTCCCCTGGGAATCCGTCAGCACGACGGCGCCCTCCGCGTCGGCAACCTGCGTCGTGCGGTTCATACGGACGGTGTCGGCGGTGAGCGTCATCTCCCCGCGCGTGATCTTCACGGCGCCCTTGGCCGTGATCACGTTCGCCGCCTGATCGTAGGTGATCGTTTCCGCGTCGATCGTCACCTGGCCCTCCCCCGCCGTACCGCCGAGCTTGCCGAGGCTACCGAGATTGGTATCGGCGGCGCGCACGCGCGGGGCGGCACGTGCCACAAGAAGCACGATCAGCGCGCCCAGCAGCAGCGAACGGAGGACCCGGCTCATGCGCGGGCCGTGAGGCGCACGGCGGCGCGCTCGCGCGCCGCCGCAGCGGCATAGGCGGGATCGATCACCGCCAGCAGGTCGCCGACCAGGAAGAGTGAGCCCGTCGCGAGCACGACGTCGTCGGGACGGCTGACCGCCAGCACCTCCTCGTACGCCTGCGCCGGATCCTCGACGACGCGCGCCGGGATGGGCGAGTCGGCCGCCACGAGCCGCGGGTCGGCGCTGCGCGTCTGTCGCGGCCGCGTCACGACGAGGTCCGTGGTGATCCGCGCCAGCGCGCGCAGCATCGGCGGCCAGTTCTTGTCGTGCATGACGCCGATGAGCACCCGGATCCGCCGGCCGGCCGCGCGCACGCGCATCTCCTCCACCAAGACGTCGATGCCCGCGGGGTTGTGGGCGCCATCCAATAGCACGTCCGGCGCGCGGCGCACTAGCTGGAGGCGTCCTGGCCACGCCGTCGTCGCCAGGCCCGCCCGCAGCGCGTCCGCACCGAGCGGTACCGCGAGCTCGAGCGCCCGAAGCGCGAGCGCCGCGTTGGCGCGCTGGTGCGCGCCACGCAGCGCGAGCGTGATGTGGTCGATCGTGGCGGACGGCGACCGATAGAGCAGCGTGCCGTCGGCGGCGGGCGTGAGCGAGAAGTCGCGATCGAGCACCGACAGCGGGCTCGCGAGCGCGGCCGCACGGTCGGCGATCACCGCCGCCGCCTCGCCGTGCGCCCCCGAAACGATCGGCGTGTCGGGCTTCACGATCCCCGCCTTCTCGCCGGCAATGGCGGCGATCGTGTCGCCGAGGAACGCCTCGTGATCACGGCCGACGTTGGTGATGATCACCGCCTCCGGCGCGACCACGTTGGTCGCGTCGAGCCGTCCGCCGAGGCCGACCTCGAGTACCTGCACCTCCACCGCCCGCGCCGCGAACGTCAGCCAGGCGAGGAGCGTCATGATCTCGAACGCCGTCAGCCCGCGCGCGTCGTCGAGGTCGCGGCGGAGGCGCGCCACGCCGTCGACGACCTCGTCCTCCGAGATCAGCTCGCCTCCGACGACGATGCGCTCGCGGAACGAGACCAGGTGCGGCGACGTGTAGAGGCCGACCCGCCGCCCGCCCGCCCGCAGCATGGCGTCGAGCATCGCCGCGGTCGAGCCCTTGCCGTTCGTACCGCCGACGTGCAGCGCGGGCGCGGCGCGTTCGGGATGTCCGAGACGCTCCGCCGCCACGGCCACGCGGGCCAGCTTGAGATCGATGCCCGCCTGCGCCTCGCGGGCGTAGAGCCACGAGAGCGTGCGGACGTAGGCGTCCCCGCCGCTCACGACTCGACGTCGCGCTTGAGCGGCGCGCCGCGCCGCCCGAGCGACGATGCGCCGTTGCCGTCGTCGACGGCCGGGGGCCGCTCATCCTCCACGGTCCCATGCACCGACGCGCGCGCGGTCAGAAGCCGCAGCAAGCGCGCCAGTGCGTCGCGCAGCTCGCGGCGCTCGATGACGCCGTCGAGGAAACCGTGTTTCATCACGAACTCCGAGCGCTGGAAGTCCTCGGGCATCTCCTCACTCTGTGCCTGGGCGATGACGCGCGGGCCGGCGAAGCCGATCAGCGCCCGCGGCTCGGCGAGATTGACGTCGCCGAGGAGCGCGACGGAAGCCGCGACGCCGCCCGTCGTCGGATCGGTGAGGATCGATACGTAGGGCACACCCGCGGCTCGCAGGCGCCCGAGCGCGACCGTCAGCTTCGCCATCTGCATGAGCGAGTAGATGCCCTCCTGCATGCGCGCGCCGCCCGACGCCGATACGATGACGAGCGGCAGCCGCTCGCCGAGCGCGTGCTCGATGAGGCGGGTCAGCTTCTCGCCGACCGCCGACCCCATGCTGCCCCCCATGAAGGCGAAATCGAACACGCCGATCGCGGTCGTGATGCCGTCGACGCGCCCGATGCCGGTCACGACGGCCTCACGATGGCCGGTGCGCTCCGCGGTGTCGGCGAGGCGGCGCTCGTACGGCGGGTCGTCGGGAAAGTCCAGCACGTCGCGCGAGCCGATGCCGGCATCGTGCTCGACGAACGAGCCGCGGTCGAGCAGCATCTGCAGGCGCTGATCCGCGCTCAGGCGGAAGTGATAGCCGCACCGCGGACAGACGAACAGCCGGCGCTCGAGCTTTCGTCGCTGCCAGAGCTCGGCGCACTCGGGACAGCGCGTCCAGAGCTCGGCCGCGTCCTGCGCCTCAGGCCCCGCCATGCTGACGCGCGTCGTGCACGGCCTGAGTCATGGCCGCGAAGAATTCGGTTACCGCCGCGACCACCCCCGCGCCACGCCGGCTCTCGACCAGCGACATCACCGCGCTGCCGACGACGACCGCGTCGGCGATGCGTGCGGTCGCGGCGGCTTGCTCCGCCGTGCGGATGCCGAAGCCGACGCCGACCGGCAGCGGCGTCTCGGCCTGCACGGCGCGGACCATGGTCGCGACCTCGCTGAGGTCGGGCGCCGCCGCGCCGGTCACGCCGGTGATCGAGACGTAGTACAGGAAGCCGCGCGCGCGGGCGAGGACGCGGCGGCGACGGGCCAGGTCGCTCGTCGGCGCGAGCAGAAAGACCATCGCGAGGCCCTCGGCGTCGAGGGCGGGTTGCAGGTCGTCCGCCTCCTCGGGCGGCATGTCGACGCAGAGCATGCCGTCGACCCCACTCGCACGCGCATCGCGGGCGAGACGCCCGGCGCCGTACTGCTCGTACGGATTGGCGTAGCCGAAGAGGATCACCGGGACGTCGGACTCGGCGCGAAAACGCGCGACGATCTCGAGAATGCCGGGCAGCGCCGTCCCGGCGGCGAGGGCACGCTCCGCCGAGCGCTGCACGACGGGACCGTCCGCCATCGGATCGGAGAACGGCACGCCGAGCTCGATGACGTCGGCGCCGCACGAGGCCGCGGCGCGCAGCAGCTCGAGCGTCGTCCCGAGATCCGGATCGCCGGCCATGATGAACGGAATGAAGCCGGAGCGCCTCGCCGCGCGCAGGCGGCCGAACGTCGCGGCAATGCGATCGATACGATCGGGGCGATCGGACGCCGCGGATGCGGCGACCGCCGATCGCTCCCGTGGCGCGCTCACGCGCGCTCTCCGGCCGCCGTGACGCCGTCGCTCTGCAGGCGGGCGGCCACCGTGCCCATGTCCTTGTCGCCCCGCCCCGAGAGATTCACGACGATCACTGTGCGCCGCGGTAGGGTCGGCGCGAGTCTGATGGTTGCGGCGATCGCGTGCGCGCTCTCGAGCGCCGCGATGATGCCCTCGTGCCGCGCCAGCGTCCCGAGCGCCTCCAGCGCCTCGTCGTCGGAGGCCGTCTCGTAGGTCACCCGGCCGCTGTCGCGCAGGTAGCTGTGCTCCGGACCGACCCCGGGGTAGTCGAGGCCCGCGGAGATCGAGTGTGCGACGCGGATCTGGCCGGTCTCGCTCTGCAGGACGTAGCTCTTGCTGCCCTGGAAGACGCCGACGCTGCCGGCGGTGAGCGATGCGCCGTGCGCGCCCGAGGCGATCCCGTGCCCGGCGGCCTCGACCCCGATCATGCGCACGCTGCGATCGCGCAGGAAGGGATGGAAGAGCCCGATCGCATTGCTGCCGCCGCCGACGCACGCCACGAGATAGTCCGGCAGGCGCCCGAAGGCGCGCCGTGCCTGCGACCGCGCCTCGATGCCGATCACCGTCTGGAAGTCACGCACCATCATGGGATACGGGTGCGGCCCGGCGACCGAGCCGATGATGTAGAAGGTGTCGCGAACGTTGGTGATCCAGTCGCGCATCGCCTCGTTCATCGCATCCTTGAGCGTGCGGCTGCCGGACTCGACCGGGTGGACGGTGGCGCCGAGAAGCCGCATGCGCACGACGTTCAGCGCTTGGCGCTCGACGTCCTCGCTGCCCATGTAGACCTCGCAGCGCAGGCCGAAGAGCGCCGCGACCGTCGCCGTGGCGACGCCGTGCTGCCCGGCGCCGGTCTCGGCGATGATGCGCGTCTTGCCCATGCGCCGCGCCACCAGGATCTGCCCGAGGGTGTTGTTGATCTTGTGCGCGCCCGTGTGGCAGAGGTCCTCGCGCTTCAGATAGATGCGCGCGCCGCCGAGCTTACGTGACAGCCGATCGGCCTCGTAGAGCAGGGTCGGCCGGCCGGCGTACTCGCGCTGCAAGGCGCGCAGCTCGCGGCGGAACTTGGCGTCGCGGCGCAGCCGATTGTAGGCGCGCTCGAGGTCGGTGATCGCCGGCATCAGCGTCTCGCTGACGTAGCGGCCGCCGTAGACGCCGAAGTGTCCGCGCTCGTCAGGCAGTCTTGGCATGGCTCACGAAGTCGCGCAGCCGCACGCGATCCTTGCACCCGGGGCTCGCCTCGATGCCGCTGCATACGTCGACGCCGAGCGGCCGCAGCACCCGCACCGCGTCGGCGACCGTCTCCGGGGTGAGACCGCCGGCGAGAAAGAGGCGGCGCGCGACGTCGTCGTCGATCGCCTCCGGCGTCAGCGCCCGGCCCGTGCCGCCGTGCCGCCGTGGGTCGAAGCAGTCCGCCAGCAGCCACCACTCCGACGGATACGCGAGCGCGGCGGTCTCGACCTCGGCGAGGCGGCGCACGCGCAGCGCCTTCATCGCCGGCACGCCGAAGCCGCCGCAGAACGCTGCCGGTTCGTCGCCGTGGAACTGCAGCAGCCTGACGCCGGCGATGTCGATCGCACGCCGCACCTCGTCGGCGCTCGGGTCGACGAAGATGCCGACGGCGAGGACGTGGCGCGGCAGCATGCGGATCATGGGCGCCGCGCGCTCGGGCGTCACGTAGCGGGCGCTGCCCGGATGGAAGTTGAACCCGAGCAGGTCGGCGCCGGCGGCCACGGCGGCGTCGACGTCCGCCGGACGGGTGAGCCCGCAGATCTTCACGCACAACGGACGGGCGCGCCGGATCGCGCCTGCATCGTGCTCACCGCCGCCCTGCGCCATTGCGCTCACCGCAGGAGATCCCCGAGCGCCGCGCCCGGATCGGGGGCCCGCATCAGCGTCTCGCCGATGAGGAACGCATGGACCCCCACGGCCTCGAACGACCGAAGATCCTCGGTGGTGCGCAGGCCGCTCTCGATGACCACGGTCGCGCCCTTCGGGATGCACGGCAGCAGCGCCATTCCGGTCTCAAGCCGGGTCTCGAAGGTGTCGAGGTCGCGGTTGTTGATGCCCCACACGCGCACGCCGGCGCCGAGGGCGCGGTCGATCTGCTCGGCCGTGTGTACCTCGACCAGGGCCGTCATCTCCAGCTCCGCGCCGAGGGCGACGAGCTCGCGGAGATGCTCGGCCGTGAGCATCGCCGCGATCAGCAGGAATGCGTCGGCGCCAGCAGCGCGCGCCTCGTAGAGATGATACGGCTCGAAGAGGAAGTCCTTGCGCAGCACCGGCACCGCGACGCGCGCGCGCACCGCGGTGAGGTGGTCGAGGCTGCCCTCGAAGAAGCGCTCCTCGGTCAGGACGGAGATCGCCGCGGCGCCGGCGGCGTCGTACCCGGCGGCGATCGCGACCGGATCGAAATCGTCGCGGATGCGGCCGCGTGACGGCGAGGCCCGCTTCACCTCGGCGATGATGCGACGTCCGGGGGCCGCGAGTGCGGCGGCGAAATCGCGCCGCGGCGCCGCGAAGAGCGGCGCGTCCCGCAGAGAGGCCAGCGGCCGGGCGCGGCGCCGCGCCTCGAGCTCCTGCGCCTTGTGATCGATGATGGTCTGGAGCATCCGCTCGCCGTCCCCTAGGCCGCCGTTCCACGGCTGGAGGTCACGAGGTGCGCCAGTGCCTGCGCCGCCGCGCCATTCGCGATCGCCTCCACGGCGCGCTCGTAACCCTCTCGCATCGATTCCGCCTTTCCGGCGACGACCAGCACCGCGGCCGCGTTCACCAGCGCCAGCTCCCGAGCGGGGCCCGGCTCGCCCCCGAGGACGCCGCGGACGAGCGCCGCGCTCGCCGCCGCGTCCGCCGCCACGGGTGCGGGGCCCGACGGCTCGATCCCGAAATCCCCCGGCTCGAGATGATACGTGCGAACCTTGCCCTCCGCCACCTCGCTCACCCGCGTCGATGTGGCGGCGCTGATCTCGTCGAGCCCGTCATCGCCGTGGACGACCAGCGCCCGCCGCGTCCCGAGCCGGCAGAGGGCTTCGGCCACGAGCGGCGTCCACTCGGGCGCGAACACCCCGACGAGCTGCGCGTCGGCGCCCGCCGGATTGGCAAGCGGCCCGAGCAGGTTCAGCATCGTACGGATGCCGATCTCCCGCCGCGGCACCGCCAGGGAGCGCATGGCCGCGTGGAAGCGCGGCGCGAAACAGAAGCCGATGCCCGCCTCGGCGATGCAGCGCGCGACCCGTTCCGGCGGCAGATCCACGACGACGCCGAGCGCCTCCAGCGCGTCGGCGCCCCCCACCCTGCCGGAGATCGCCCGGTTGCCGTGCTTCGCGACGGCAGCGCCGGCACCGGCGGCGATCAGCGCGGCCGCGGTCGAGACGTTGAACGTGTGGAGCCCGTCGCCGCCCGTGCCGCAAGTATCGACCACCGGGCGCTCGACCCGCACCTCCAACATGCGCGCCCGCATCGCGCGCGCCGCCCCGACGAGCTCGTCGATCGTCTCGCCCTTCATGCGGAGCGCGGTGAGCAGGGCACCGACCTGAGCCGGCGTGCCCTCGCCGTCCATCAGCCGTCCCATGAGATCGAACGCGTCGCCCTCGTTCAGGTCGCAACGCGCGACGACGTGGGCGATGGCCTCGGGGACGGTCATGACGGAAGGACGCGGCGCGCGCTCACGGCAGCGACGCGAGGAAGTTGTGGAGCAACCGCTTGCCCTCGAGCGTGAGGATCGACTCGGGATGGAACTGCACGCCCTCGAGCGGCAGCCGGCGATGCCGGACGCCCATGATCTCGCCGCTCTCGGTCCATGCCGACACCTCGAGCTCGGGCGGAACGCTGTCGCGATCGATCACCAGCGAATGATAGCGGGTTGCGTCGAACGGGTTGGCGAGCTCGCGGAAGACGCCGCGCCCGTCATGGTGGATCGGCGAGGTCTTGCCGTGCATGATCGATGCGGCGCGCACGATCGAGCCGCCGAGTGCCGCGCCGATGGCCTGGTGCCCGAGGCAGACGCCGAGGATCGGGATCTCGCCGGCGAAGCGCTCGATGAGCGGCACCGAGATGCCGGCTTCCTTGGGGGTGCACGGACCAGGGGAGATGACGATGCCGCGCGGCTTGCGCTCGGCGATCTCCGCCAGGGTGATGGCGTCATTGCGCCGCACCTCGACCTCGGCCCCGAGCTCGCCGAGATACTGCACGAGGTTGTAGGTGAACGAGTCGTAGTTGTCGACCATCAGGATCATACGAGCCGTCCGAGCTGCTCGGCGCGCTTCAACGCCTGCAGCATGCCGCGCGCCTTGTTCATGCACTCCAGGTGCTCGCGCTCGGGATCGGAGTCGGCGACGATGCCGGCGCCCGCCTGCACGTACACCTTGTCGTTCTTGATGAGCATGGTGCGGATGGCGATGCAGGTGTCCATGGCGCCGCCGAAGCCGAAGTAGCCGACCGCGCCACCATAGACCCCGCGGCGCACCGGCTCGAGCTCCTCGATGATCTCCATCGCCCGGATCTTCGGCGCGCCGGACAGGGTTCCGGCCGGGAACGTGGCGCGGAAGGCGTCGAAGGAGTCGAGGCCGGCGGCGAGGCGCCCGCGCACGTTGGAGACGATGTGCATCACGTGCGCGTAGCGCTCGATCACCATGCGCTCGGTGACCTCGACGCTGCCGATGGTGGCGACACGGCCGACGTCGTTGCGCCCGAGATCGAGCAGCATGACGTGCTCGGCGATCTCCTTCGGATCGGCGAGGAGGGCGCGCTCGAGCGCCTGGTCTTCCATCTCCTGCGTGCCGCGCGGCGACGTGCCGGCGATCGGCCGCACCGTCACCTCGCCGTCCTCGACCCGCACCATCACCTCGGGCGACGCACCAACCAGGATCTGATCGCCGAGTTGGAGGTAGAACATGTACGGCGACGGGTTGATGGTGCGGAGCGCACGGTACACGTTGAACGGCGCGGCGCGGAGCGGCATCTCGATCCTCTGCGCCAGCACGACCTGGATCACGTCGCCGGCGCGGATGTACTCCTTCGCCCGCTCGACCAGCACGCCGTACTCGGCCTGGGAGAGATTGGCCTGCAGGCTCGGCGGCGGGTCGGCCGCACCGGCCAGCGCCTCCGGAAAGCGCACCGCGGCGCCGAGGCGCGCCACCAGCTCGTCGATGCGCGCCACCGCCTGGTCGTAAGCGCGGCGCACGTCCGTCGCTGGATCGCGCAGATCGACGTTCACGACCACCTTGATCGACTGCGCGACGTTGTCGAAGACGAGCAGGCTCGCCGGCATCATGAAGTAGAGCTCGGGCAGATCGAGGTCGTCGGGTAAGGTCGCCGGCAGACGCTCGAAGAAGCGGACCGCGTCGTACGAGACGTAGCCCACGGCGCCGCCGAAGAAGCGCGGCAGGCCGGGGAGCGTCACCGGCCGGTAGCCCGCCAGCAGCTCCTTCAGCGCCGTCAGCGGATCGTCGGCCTCGAGACGGCGCTCGGGGGTGCCGTCGGCGTGGATCGTGACCTGGCGGCCGCGGCTCGAGAACACCGCCGCCGGCTCGCTGCCGAGGAAGCTGTAGCGGGCCCACTTTTCGCCGCCCTGCACGCTCTCGAGCAGGAATCCATGCGGACCCCGCGCCACCTTCAGATACGCCGACACCGGGGTCTCGGTGTCGGCGAGGATCTCGCGATAGACGGGAACGAGATTGCCCTCGCGCGCCAGCGCGAGGAAATCACCCGCCGTCGGTGTGCAGGTTTCCGCCACGCGCTCTAGTCGGAGGCGACGAACGCCTCCGGCACTCCAGGCTCACGCCGCAGCCGCGAGACCATCTGGCTCGCATGCTCCATCGATGCGTAGTGACCGACACGCACGCGATAGAACATCGCGCCTTCCCGGCGCGCCTTCACGACGTAGGCCTCGTAGCCCTTGGCTCGCAGACGTTTCAACACGTCGTCGGCCGTATGCGCGTCGCGGGTTGCCGATACCTGCACGCTCCATTCGCCGCCCGGCACGGAAGCCGGCAAGCCCGTCGCCGGAGGTGGAGGTGCCGCTGGACCGGACTTGGCTATCGCCACCGCAACGGTGGCGTCCTTCGGTGCCGTCGCCGGTGCAGCGGCGGACGCCGCGTTGGGCGCGTGCTCCGCGGCGGCGTGCGCCGGTGGCACGGCGGCCGGTGCGTGCGGCGCCGGGGCCAGGGGCGCCGCGGCCGGTGCCGGATGGGCCGGCTCGTCGAGATGCTCGGCCGGCGCGTGCGCAGCCGCGACCGCCACTGGTGGCGGCGGCGCCGGCACGATCGCCGGCTCGGATGCCGGATGGGCCGCGCCGTGAGCACCGCCGTCGTCGGCGCGCGACGGACGCTCGCCGTCGCTCAGCTTGTCGTCGAAGGTGAGATCCTGATCGGAGCCCGGCGTCTCCTCCGCCGCGGCGGGCGCGACCGGGACACGCACGATGCGCTCCGGCTCATCGAGCCGCCGGTCGCCGAGACCGCGTCCCGCCCAGACCCCGAGCAGGAACACGATGAACAAGCTCGCGGCCGTGCTGACGACGACACCCGCCAGCTCCAGCCGACTGAGATCGAAGCGAAAACGTCGCGAATCCCGCTCCCCGCCTGATGCCATGGCCCCTCCTTCACATCGTCTCCGGCGCCGTGATCCCGAGGATCCCGAGGCCGCTGCGAATCGTTTTCTGCGCGTTGGCCGCCAGCAGGAGCCGGGCGGCCGCCAATCCCCGATCGTCTCCGAGAATCCGGGTGCGATTGTAGTAGCGATGGAACTCGCTCGCGAGCTCCATCAGATAGAAAACCAGACGGTGGGGCTCGAGCTCGAGCGCCGCCCCCTCCACCACCTCGGGAAACTGCGCCAGGCGGCGGATGAGCGCCAGCTCCTCGGTTTCCGTCAGGCGTGACGGATCGGCTGCCGCGGCGGCCGACAGGTCGAGCCCGCTCTCCCGCGCGGTGCGGAACACGCTCGCCACCCGGGCGTGCGCGTACTGCACGTAGAAGACGGGATTGTCCGATGTCCGCTGCTTGGCGAGATCGAGATCGAAATCGAGCTGCGCGTCCGATTTGCGCATGAGCAGGAAGAAGCGCGTCGCGTCCGCCCCCACCTCGTCGACGACCTCGCGCAAAGTGACGAACTCGCCCGTCCGCTTGCCCATGCGCACCGGCTCGCCGTGGCGGGTGAGGCTCACGATCTGCACCAGCACGACCTCGAAGCGCGCCGGATCGAGGCCGAGCGCCTGGAGCGCGGCCTTCATGCGCGGCACGTGGCCGTGGTGGTCGGCGCCCCAGACGTCGATGATGCGATCGTAGCCGCGCGCGTACTTGTCGCGATGGTAGGCGATGTCGGCGGCGAAGTACGTGAACTCGCCCCCAGACTTCACGAGCGGACGATCCTTGTCGTCGCCGAAGTCGGTGGAGCGGAACCAGCGCGCGCCTTCCGCGTCGTACACGTAGTCCGCAGCAGCCAGCGCCTCGAGCGTCGCGGCGACCTGGCCGTCGGCGCGGAGCGCACGCTCGCTGACGAATTGATCGAAGCGGATCGCGAGCGCGGCCGTGTCGGTGCGGATGATCTCGAGCAGCATCAGGCCGGCGCGCTCGCCGAGCGCGGCCCGCGCGTTGCCGGCGTCGACCCGCATCCAGCGGTCGCCGTCCTGTGCCTTGATCTCCGCCGCCACCTCGGTCACGTACTCGCCGGGGTAGCCGTTCTCGGGCAGCGGCTCGTCGCGGCCGCAGAGCTGCGCGTAGCGCGCGTACACCGACGCCCCGAGCATCGCGATCTGGTTGCCGGCGTCGTTCACGTAGTACTCGCGGTGCACGGCGTGGCCGGTCGCGGCGAGCAGGCTCGCGATGGCGTCGCCCGTCACCGCGCCGCGCGCATGCCCGACGTGCAGCGGCCCCGTCGGATTTGCGCTCACGAATTCGATCTGCACCTTCCGTCCCGCGCCGACCGTGGAGTGTCCGTACGTGTCGCCGGCCGTCTCGATCTCGCGCAGCAAGCGCCACCAGTACGCCGGCGCAAAGCGGAAGTTGATGAAGCCTGGCCCGGCGATCTCGACCGACGCGAGAATGCCCTCGCGATCGTCGAGATGGCGGACGATCGTCTCCGCGACCGCCCGGGGCGGACGTTTCTCGCCGCGCGCGAGCATGAGCGCGAGATTGGTCGCCAGATCACCGTGATCGGTCTCCTTCGGGACCGTCAAAAGCAAAGGGGGGAGAGTTGTCGTCAGCTCTCCCCCCTTCGTCGCCCGATCACAGGCATCGCGCAGTAGTGCTTCGAGAGGCTTCTTCATGCCCCTCCGCACCGGGAGGCCGCGCCGCGGGGACGCCACCAACTCCGAGACTCTGCGCGTGTCACACTCATGAGAAGGACCAACGAATTCAAGAACATCAGCTACGTCCTTTCGGGGGGGCAGTCAAGTTTGCGCGCGCGGGACCGCGCGCGCTACTGAGGCGGCCCGGAGGAGAGATGCAGGACGACGGCAACGAGGGTGCAGTGCGAGGGCTGCCCCGGCTGCTTCTGCGCACGGAGGGCGGCGTCCTCCTGGTGGCGTCGGCGCTCCTCTATGCCGGTCTTGGCGTCTCGTGGGTCGCCTTCGTCGTGCTCTTGCTCGTGCCGGACGTCGCCATGCTCGGTTACATGCGCGGCTCGCGGCTCGGCGCCGTCACCTACAACCTGGCGCATACCTACGCGCCGCCCGCGGCGCTGGCGCTCATCGCGGCCCTCACGGGAAGCAACGCCACGTACGCATGCGCGCTCATCTGGGTCGCGCACATCGGCATGGATCGGTTGCTCGGCTACGGACTCAAGTATCCGACGAGCTTCCAGCACACCCACCTCGGCACGATCGGCCGCCGGTGAAGCGACCGATCACATCGGAATGGGCTCATGAAGCAGCCGGGGCAACTCACGCATGTGGGCAAAGGGTAGCGCACCAGCGCCTCGAAGATCGGGAGGGTCGGTGTGCCCGCCACCCGTGAACCCGAACACCGTCATGTCCGCTGCCACCCCGGCGCGGACGCCGACCACGGTATCCTCGATCACCGCGCAGCGCCGTGGAGGAGCGTTCATCACGGCTGCAGCGTGTAGGTAAAGGTCAGGAAGCGGCTTCCCGTGTGCGACATCGGCGCTGCTGAAGATCCGACCCTGAAGCCGAGGGAGAAGGCCCGTTGTACCCAGCGTGATCTGCATCCGCGTATGGCTTCCGCTCGAGGCAACGCAGACGGGAATCGAAAGCTGGTCGAGGACCTCGGCGACGCCTTGGATTGCCTGGACACCCTGACGGAAGGCGTCATGCATGCGCTCCTCCCACTCGGATTGGAACCCAGGAGGGAGTTCGCGGCCGAGGCGTTGCTCGATGATTTCGCAACACGCGGGAGCGGAACGGCCAAGAAACGTCCGAGAGCACTCCTCCGGGCTCATGGGTATGCCGAGCTCCGCGAGGACGTCGACGAGCACACGATTTGCGATCGGCTCGCTGTCGACGAGCACCCCATCGCAATCGAAAATGATGAGCGCAAATCTCATGTTCCGAAGGGGCAGATTCCGATGTAGGCGCGCGGATTCCTCCGCGTAGGCCTGTCGAGAGCCATAGCTCTCAGCGACCCGTCATTCGCTCCAAGTGCTCGGTGTAACGAGCTCCTTGCACCGTGATCTGCGAGGCAGCGGTATCGATGTCACGCAGGTCGTCCGGCGTGAGCTCGACGGAGACGGCCCCGATGTTCTCGTCCAGGCGATGCAACTTCGTGGTGCCCGGGATGGGAACGATCCACGGCTTCTGGGCGAGCAACCAGGCGAGCGCGATCTGGGCAGGCGTCGCGTTCTTCCGTTCCGCAATGCTGGCGAGCAGCCGAATCAGGGCCTGGTTCGCCTTGATGGCCTCGGGCGTGAAGCGCGGTAGTCTGCTGCGGAAGTCGGAGCTCTCGAAGGTCGTGCGCTCGTCGATTTTACCCGTGAGGAACCCTCTCCCCAATGGGCTGTACGGAACGAAGCCGATCCCGAGTTCCTCGAGGGTCGGGATCACTTCCTTCTCAGGGGTCCTCGTCCACAGCGAGTACTCGCTCTGGAGGGCGGCGAGCGGTTGGACGGCGTGGGCGCGGCGGATCGTCTGCACGCCGGCTTCGGAGAGGCCGAAGTGCTTCACCTTGCCCTGCTCGATCAGTTCCTTCACCGCGCCCGCCACGTCCTCGATCGGCACGTCCGGGTCGACCCGGTGCTGATAGAGCAGGTCGATGGTCTCGACCTTGAGCCGCCCGAGCGACCCCTCGACCGCCTGCTTGATGTGCTCCGGCCGACTGTTCAGGCCCGGCGCCCCTCGCATGCCGCGGGGATCGAGGTTCGGACTCAGGTCGAACCCGAACTTGGTAGCGATCACCAGTTGCTTGCGGAAAGGCGCGAGGGCTTCGCCCACCAGCTCCTCGTTCGCGAAAGGGCCGTACACTTCGGCGGTGTCGAAGAATGTGATGCCGCGTTCCACTGCCGCGTGGAGTAGAGACGTCATCTCCTGTTTGTCCTTGGGCGGGCCGTAGGAAAAGCTCATCCCCATGCAGCCGAGGCCGAGGGCCGAAACCTCCAGGTTGCTCTTACCCAGTTTTCGCGTCTGCATTGCTTCTCCTTTGCGTCGCCAAACGACGGAGGCGCCCCGGACGGGAATCAGTCCCCGTGCTTCTCGAGCCACACTGCTTGGATCTCCGTGGCTGGACGATACCGAACGGCCTGGATCCGTGCGACCCGCACCTCGCCGAGCGCCTCAGCGGAGTCACAGGCTGAGAGCACGGCATCGACGAACGTCTCCGGAACGTTGACGGCCATCGTACAGTGCGGATGCCACGTTTCCGGGCGGTAGTAGGCATGGACCAGATCACGCTCACCCGCGAGCAGTTGGTGAAGCGCAGTATGTGCGCGCATCAGTTCGGCGGAGGCACTCGGTCGCAGGAACACGACGCCCTCTGCGCCAGGGAAGCGGCCTACCTCCGCGAAGTGGAGGTCGAATGGTTTCAGCTCGGCCGCCAAGGATGCAACGGCGCTCGGCAGGTTCCGCGGCTCGCCGTCGCGGAACAGCGCCAATGTAACGTGCGGCCGAACGCCGAGCTCAGAATCAGTGGGACCCCCGTATAGCTTGGACAGGTGACCCCACAGTCGAGCGAGGCGTTCGTCGGAGGCGGAATCAAACGCCAGCTCGATGGCCAAGGGTCGCATGAGAGCCTCACGCTGATGGGGCTAACGCCAATGAGGTTCAGCGCTCGTTCATGAGCGTGTGTCCACGAGTTCAAGCCGGTTGCCAAAGGGATCGCTAACGTATGCTCGTAGCTGACCGTCAACACTGGCCTCGTCCACGTTGCATCCAGCACACCGGAGCCGGTGAACGAGCACGACAAGCTCCGACACCAACAGGCCCGGGTGGGCCTTGCGGGCGGGCCTGAACTCGGGATCGACTCCGAGATGAACTTTGAGCGTGCCGCTCTCGAACCAAGCTCCGCCCCGCGCGGCGAGCTCGGGCGGCTTTGGCACCTCGGGAATCCCGAGAAGACCCGTATAGAACTCGCGTGCCTCGTCTTCGCGGCCAGCCGGCATCGCGAGTTGGACATGGTCAATGCCGACGATTTCCACGAGGTCACTCTTTGGCGGCCCAACGGATCAGCGTTCAACGGTAGCGCGCAGCCCGGGCGTGGAAGCTAGCACGGCCGACGATGTACCGCCCGTCGAGCTCTTGACACCTCGGATACTTTCGCCTATTCTTCGCCTACGAACGATACTCGATCGTGGCATCTTTGCGTCCCTGTGCATCTCTTCCGATGGAGCTGTCGGATACGTTCGCGCTGAGATTCGAGCGCGACGATATGCAATTCGTTCCCACAACAGGACTCCGCAGAGAATCCGACTCGGGGATGCGGGTGACAAGAATCGGCAATCTTACAGTCGGAATCGCTTCGAGTGACAAAAGAAGTCAACGTGCTCGCAGACGCACCACCGCAAATCGGTGCGCGTCGGGTTCGCAACGGAGTGCAATTCCGTGCGCGTTCTCGAAGACCGTCCAGGCACACGCACCACCACCGCGATGTGCGCAAATCGGTGCGCATGCATGGGGAGTGCAAATCGGTGCGCGATTCACCCTGGCGCGACCGGTGCCGACACAACGAGAGTGCGGCTGACATGACAGCCGCATCGAAGGGGGCCGACCGGGGGAGCGCGACCCGTAGTCTCGCCCGGGCAACCTCATGACCCGGGCTCCCTCCCCCGCGACGCACGACCATCCGGCCGCACGACCGGACCGCCGCCGGTCACGTACGAACCGAGCGGCGGCGCGGACTACTTGATCAGCCCGCCGCGCGCTTGCGGGACGGCTTCGCGGGCAGCGTCGTGTCGGCTTTGCCGGCGTCGGCGGCGGCCTTGGCGCGGGCGCGGCGGCCCGTACCGGCGGCTTTCTTCTTCTTGTCGCCGCCCTTTGCGGTCTCGAGGTCGGCCGCCAGCGTCGTCAGCTGGAGAACCGACATCGCCGCGGCGTCACCGTGCCGGATGCCGATCTTGATGATGCGGGTGTAACCGCCCGGGCGCTCCTTGAAGCGCGGGGCGATGTCGTCGAAGAGCCGCCGCACGGCCGCGGGGCTCTGGATGAACGCGAGCGCACGGCGACGGGCGGCCAGGGAGCCGTCCTTGCCGAGCGTGATCATGCGCTCGGCAAGGCGGCGCGTCTCCTTCGCCTTGGCGTCCGTCGTCTTGATGCTCTCCCGCTGGATCAGCGCCGTGACGAGATTGCGGAACAGCGCGCGTCGATGCGACGCGGAGCGGTTGAGCTTGCGGCCTGCGTTCAGGTGGCGCATCAGGCGCTCTCCTTCTCCTTCTGCAGCCTACGGCGCTCGAGCTCCTCGCGGTTCGGGAAGTTCTCGAGCCGCATGCCGAAGCCGAGACCCATCTCGTGGAGGATCTCGCGGATCTCGTTCAGGCTCTTGCGCCCGAAGTTCTTGGTCTTGAGCATCTCCTGCTCGGAACGCTGCACCAGCTCGCCGATGAACTTGATGTCGGCGTTCTGCAGGCAGTTGGCGGAGCGCACGGACAGCTCGAGCTCATCGACGGGGCGGTAGAGGTTCTCGTTGACCTGGCCCTCGACCGTCTCCTCGATCGGCTCGTGCGTCTCGCTCTCCTCCTCGAAGTTGATGAAGATCTCGAGCTGGTCCTGGAGGATGCGGGCCGCGAACGCGAGCGCGTCCTCCGGGCCGATCGAGCCGTCGGTCCAGACCTCGAGCACGAGACGATCGTAGTCGGTACGCTGGCCGACGCGCGCGTTGGTGACGTTGAAGTTCACCTTGCGCACCGGCGAGAAGATGGCGTCGAGCGGGATCGTCCCGACCGGGTCGCCCTCCTCCTTGTTGTGCTCCGCCGAGACGTAGCCACGGCCGCGCTTCACCACGAGCTCGATCTCGAGGTTGCCCTCCTTGCTCAGGGTGGCGATGTGCTGCGCGGGGTTGAGGATCTCGACGCGCGGACCGGTGACGATGTCCGCCGCGGTTACCTCACGCTCCCCCTTCACCGAGAGGCGCACCGTGTCCTGCGCGACGTCGGTGAGCTTCACGCGCACTTCCTTCAGGTTCAGGACGATGTCGGTCACGTCCTCCGTGACGCCAGGGATCGTCGAGAACTCGTGGAGGATACCGCGAATGCGCACCGCGGAGATCGCGGCGCCATAGAGCGACGAGAGGAGCACGCGCCGCAACGAGTTACCGATGGTGGTTCCGAATCCACGCTCGAGCGGCTCCCCGACGAACTTGCCGTAGGTCGGCGTGAGGCTCTTCTCGTCGGCCTCGAGCTTCTTCGGCTTGATCAGATCACGCCAGTTTTTTTGCATCTCATCTCCCCCCGGGCGGTTACTTCGAGTAGAGCTCGACGACGAGCTTCTCGTTTATCGGCATGGTGAGATCGACTCGCGCCGGCAGCGCGCGGATCCGGCCCGTGAAGTTCGGCCGATCGACCTCCAGCCACTCCGGCACGCCCCGCCGCTGCGACAGCTCGAGCGCCTCTTGAATGCGAACGACCTTCCGGCTGCGGTCGCGCACGGTGACGACGTCGCCGGCCTTCACCAGCGCCGACGGGATGTCGACCTTGCGGTCGTTGACCAGGAAGTGGCCGTGCCGCACCATTTGTCGGGCCTCGGCGCGCGAGTTCGCGAACCCGAGGCGGTAGATCATGTTGTCGAGGCGCCGCTCGAGCAGGATGAGCAGCGTCTCGCCGGTGATACCTTTGGTGCGATCCGCGCGCTCGAAGAGGCGCCGGAACTGCGACTCGAGCAGCCGGTAGGTGCGCTTCAGCTTCTGCTTCTCACGCAGCTGCAGACTGTACTCGGAGAACTTCACCCGCCCTTGGCCGTGCTCGCCGGGGGGATAGTTCCGCCGCTCGATGGCACACTTGTCGGTGTAGCACCGCTCTCCCTTGAGAAAGAGCTTCAAACCTTCTCGCCGGCACAGCCGGCATACTGACGCTCGGTAACGAGCCACGCTTCAGAACCTCCTCGACCGGCTCACGCCGGCCTCAGACGCGCCGCCGCTTGGGCGGACGACATCCGTTGTGCGGAATCGGGGTAACATCCTTGATCAGACTGATCGCGAAGCCGGCCGCCTGCAGCGAGCGCAGCGCCGATTCGCGCCCCGCTCCCGGCCCCTTCACGAAGACCTGCACCGTGCGCATGCCGAGATCGATGGCGCGCTTCGCCGCCGCCTCGGCCGCGAGCTGCGCCGCGAACGGCGTGCCCTTGCGCGAGCCCTTGAAGCCGACATTGCCGGCACTGGCCCACGCAACCACGTTGCCGGTCGGATCGGTGATCGTCACGATCGTGTTGTTGAACGTCGAGTGGATGTGCGCGATGCCCTCGGGCACCACGCGCTTCGCCTTCTTGCGGCGCGTCGGCGCCCGCTCCGGGGCGACCGGTTTCGTCGTATCAGGTCTCGCCATGGACTCCTCTTACTTGGTCGGGGCCTGCTTCTTGCCGGCGATCGTCTTGCGCGGACCCTTGCGGGTGCGCGCGTTGGTGTGGGTGCGCTGGCCACGCACCGGGAGATTCCTGCGGTGGCGAACGCCGCGGTACGCGCCGAGATCGACGTAGCGCTTGATGTTGAGCGCCACCTCGCGGCGGAGATCGCCTTCGACCTTCAGACTGTCGATCACCCGGCGAAGCTTGCCGAGATCCTCTTCGGAGAGGTCGTCTGTCTTGATGTCGAGGTTGACACCGGCCTCGCGCAGCACCTTGCGGGCGCCGCTGCGGCCGATGCCGAAGATGTAGGTGAGCGCGACTTCCATGCGCTTCGCCTTCGGAAGATCTACGCCTGCGATTCGTGCCATCGTTGCCTCTCGCGATCAGCCCTGGCGTTGCTTGTGCCGGGGGTTGGAGCAGAGAATCCGCACCACGCCCTGGCGCCGCACGACCTGGCAGTTCTTGCAAATCTTCTTTACCGACGCTCGTACCTTCATCGCGTTGCTCCGTCGCTACTTCGTTCGATACGTGATCCGGCCGCGCCGCAGGTCGTAGGGGGAAATCTCGACCGTGACTTTGTCGCCGGGAATGATCTTCACGTAGTTCATGCGTATTGTGCTGGAGACATGGGCCAGCACGCGGTGGCCGTTGTTGAGGGCGACGTGGAACGTCGCGTTCGGCAGCGACTCGACCACGGTCCCGTGGACCTCCATCGCTTCGGCCTTGGGGGTCGCCATGGTCATCGCGCTCGTGCTCGTGCGAAACGTCATGTTCGTCATGTTCATGATGGCCTCCGCTCGGAATGCGCCCGCGTTCACAGAGAGCTCAGCACGTAGGGGCCGCCTTCGACGATCGCGACCGAGTGCTCGAAATGCGCCGACAGGCTGCCGTCACTGGTGATCGCCGTCCACCCATCGTCCTTCAGCTCGACCTCGGGGCCGCCGGCGTTCAGCATGGGCTCGATGGCGAGCACCATGCCCTCGCGCAGGCGAATGCCGCGATCGGCCTGGCCGAAGTTCGGTACCTGCGGATCCTCGTGCAGGCGCTTGCCGATGCCGTGCCCCACGAAGTCGCGCACCACCGAGAACCGCCGGCTCTCGGCGTGCGTCTGGATCGCCGCCGACACGTCGCCGAGCCGCCGCCCCGGCCGCGCCGCCTCGATACCGGCCTCGAGCGCCTCGCGCGTCGTCTGCATCAGCGCCTGCGCCTCCTGGGTGACCGCGCCGACGGGCACGGTCACGGCGGAGTCGCCGTAGTAGCCGCGGTAGATCACGCCGTAGTCGAGCCCGATGATGTCGCCTTCGCGCAGCGCGCGGTCGCCCGACGGGATGCCATGGACGACCTCGTCGTTGATCGAGGCGCAGAGCGCCGCCGGGTAGACCCGCCCCGCGACGCTGTACCCCTTGAACGCGGGCACCGCGCCCTTCTTGCGCGTCGCTTCCTCGGCGATGCGGTCGAGATCGGCAGTGGTGACGCCGGGGCGCACCGCGGCGCGCAGCTCGGCCAGCACCTCGGCGACGATCACGTTCGCCGCGCGCATGATTTCGATCTCCTCCGGTCCCTTCAGCACGATCATTGGCCCCGGACCCCCTGCCGATCGAGCGTCTGGAGGATGCGGCTCAGGATGTCCTCGCGCCCGCCGGTACCGTCGACCTCGGCGAGGAGAGCGCGCCGGCGGTAGTACGCCAGGAGCGGTGCCGTCGCCCGCGCGTAGACCTCGAGCCGCGAGATGATGATGTCCTCGTGGTCGTCGTCGCGCTGGTAGAGCTCGCCATTGCACTTGTTGCAGATGCCGGCGTTGGTCGGCGGATCGAAGATGATGTGGTAGAGGGCGTCGCAATCGCGGCACGTGCGCCGGCCGGAGAGCCGCTTGATCAACTCCTCGTTCGGTACGGTGATGTTGACGACGGCGTCGATGCGACGGCCGAGCGCGCCCAGCACGCGGTCGAGCGCCTCCGCCTGCGGCACCGTACGCGGGAATCCGTCGAGGATGAACCCCGGCGCGCAATCCGTCTGCTTCAGGCGGTCGTCCACGATACCGATGATCACGTCGTCCGGCACCAACTCACCCTTGTCCATGTGGCGCTTCGCCTGCGCCCCCAGCGCCGACTTGCGGCGCACCTCTTCGCGCAGGATGTTTCCCGTCGATATGCATGCGACGTGCAGACGCTCGGCCAGCAACGCGGACTGCGTGCCTTTCCCTGCTCCTGGGGCTCCCATGAGAATGAGATTCACGTGGATGCGTCCAGAGGAGATCCGTCAGTTTCGTCGCCCGCGCATCCTGCCGCGCTTCATGAATCCTTCATAGTTCCGGGTGAGCAGATGGGTCTCCATCTGCGCCACCGTATCGAGTGCCACGCCCACGACGATCAGGAGCGAGGTCCCGCCGAAGTAGAAGGTGACGTTGAAACGCTGGATCAGGAGCGTCGGCAGGATGCAGACCGCCGCGATGTACAGCGCGCCGCCCAGCGTGATGCGTGTGAGGATGCGATCGATGTACTCGGCGGTACGCTTTCCCGGCCTGATGCCTGGGATGTAGCCGCCGAACTTCTTCATGTTGTCGGAGACCTCGACGGGATTGAAGGTGACCGCCGTGTAGAAATAACAGAAGAAGATGATCAACCCGATGTAGAGGAGATTGTAGAAGGCCGACTGCGGCCCGAGCAGATCGGCGGCCTTCAGCGCCCACGGATTGTCCGGGAAGAAGCTCGCGATCGTCCCCGGGAAGATCAGGATGGACGACGCGAAGATCGGCGGAATGACGCCCGAGGTGTTGATCTTGAGCGGCAGATGGGAGCTCTGCCCGCCGTACATCTTCCGCCCGACGACGCGTTTCGCGTACTGCACCGGGATCCGGCGTTGCCCGCGCTCCATGAAGATGATGACGGCGACCACGACCACCATGAACACGATCAAGCCGACCAGGAAGAAGAGGCTGATCTCGCCCTCGTTCATGAACTGCAACGTCGTGCTGATCGCAGACGGCATGCGCGCCACGATGCCGGCGAAGATGAGGAGCGAGATGCCGTTGCCGATGCCGCGCTCGGTCACCTGCTCGCCGAGCCACATCAGGAAGACCGTTCCCGCGCTGAGGGTGACGACGCACATCAAGCGGAACGCCCATCCCGGATTCAGCACGACCGAGGCGCCCGTCGGCGACTGGATCTGCTCGAGGCCCATGCTGATGAAGAGACTCTGCACGATGGACAGCCCCACCGTGCCATAACGCGTGTATTGCGTGATCTTCCGCCGCCCCATCTCGCCCTCTTTCGAGAGCCGCTCGAGATAGGGCACGACGACCGTCAGCAGTTGCAGGATGATCGACGCGCTGATGTACGGCATGATGCCGAGCGCGAAGATCGAGAAGCGCTCGAGCGCGCCGCCCGAGAAGAGGTTGACGAGGCCGAAGAAGTTGCTCGCCGCCTCCTCGAAGAACCGCTTCAGCGCGGCGTTGTCGATCCCAGGCGTCGGGATGGCGACACCGATGCGGTACACGGCCAGCATGCCGAACGTGAAGAAGATCCGGCGCCGCAGCTCCGGAATACGCGCCGAGTTTTGAAACCCTTCCAGCACGGCTGCTACTCCTTGGCCCCCGGCGCCGCGTCGGGCGCATCCTCGCGCGCCTCGACCGTTCCTCCGGCGGCGGTGATCTGCTCGCGTGCCGACTGGCTCGCCTTGTCCACCTTGACGGTGAGGGCGTGCGTCAGCTTGCCGTTGGCGAGGAGCTTGATCGGCAGTCCGGTGCGCGCCAGCCCCGCCGCCGTCAGCGCCTCGGCGTCGACGACCGAGCCCGCCGCGAAGCGCTCGAGCTGCGCCAGCGTGACGATCGCATAGCGCCGGCGGTTCGGGCTGCGGAAGCCGCGCTTCGGCAGGCGCCGCTGCAACGGCATCTGACCGCCCTCGTAGCCGGGCGGCGTGTTGCCGCCGGAGCGCGCTCCTTTACCCTTGTGGCCCTTGCCGGCGGTCTTGCCGGTACCCGAGCCGGGACCGCGACCGAGACGCTTGCGGTTGCGGCGCGCGCCCTTCGCCGGATGGAGATTCGAGAGATCGAGCAATTCCACGTTCGTCATTCCTCGCACGTCACCAGGTGCTGCACGCAACCGATCAGCCCCCGCGTGGCGGTATTGTCCTGCACGGTTGCCGACGCACCGATGCGCTTCAGGCCGAGCCCGCGCAGGCTCTCGCGCTGCCGGCGCGTACCGCCGATGGCGCTCTTGACTTGCGTGACCCGCAGCGTCTTGCCCGTGCCCTTCGCCTTCGTCGCCATTTCCGAGACTCCCTAGCGGATTTCCGCGAGCTGCTTGCCGCGTAGCGCCGCGACGCGCTCCGGCTCGCGCAGCTCGGACAGCGCCTGGATCGTCGCCTTCACCATGTTGTGCGGGTTGTTCGAGCCGATGCACTTGGCGAGGACGTTGTGGATGCCCGCGAGCTCCACGACGGCGCGCACGCCGCCCCCCGCGATGACCCCGGTGCCGTCGGAGGCCGGACGGAGCAGCACGTTCCCGGCGCCGAAGATGCCGATCACCTGGAACGGGATCGTGCCGTTCTGGATCGGCACGGTCATGAGCGTCTTCTTCGCCTTCTCGATGCCCTTGCGGATCGCCTCGGGCACCTCGTTCGCCTTGCCGAGGCCGTAGCCCACGTGTCCGGCGCCGTCACCGACGACGACGAGCGCGCTGAAGCTGAAGCGCCGGCCGCCCTTCACGACCTTGGCGACGCGGTTGATGTGGACGACCTTTTCTTTCAGCTCGAGGCCGTGAGATTCGATACGTCGTGGGGTTCCTCTCGCCATAGTGCTCCTTCAGATCTTGAGGCCAGCTTCGCGGGCGCCCTCGGCGACCGCACGTACGCGCCCATGGTAGAGGAAGCCGTTGCGGTCGAAGACGGCGGCCTTGATGCCCTTCTCGATACAGAGCTTGCCGACGATCTCGCCGATGGCCTTCGCGGCCGCGACCGTGGCGGGCTTCTTCACCTGGTCGCGGACGCTCGGCGCGAGGGTCGACGTGGAGAGCAGCGTCTGGCCGCTGTCGTCCGCGATCACCTGCACGTAGATGTGTTTCTCGCTGCGGAACACGCACAGGCGCGGACGCTCGGCGCTGCCGATCAGCTTGCCGCGTACGCGTGCCTGGCGAAGTTTCCGCGCCGTCTGCCGTCTGTTGTCGAACATCGTCTCTCCTCAGGAGGCCGCGCCGACGGCCTTCCCCGCCTTGCGGCGAATCCTCTCCTCCGCGTACTTGATGCCCTTGCCCTTGTAGGGCTCCGGCGGTCGCAGCTTGCGGATCGCCGCCGCGGTCTCCCCGAGCACCTGGCGATCGGCGCCCTCGAGCGTGATCACCGTCTGCTTGTCGACCTTGGCCTCGACGCCGGCCGGCAACGGAAACACGATTGGGTGCGAGTAGCCGAGGGCGAGCTGCAGCGAGCGGCCCTTCGACTCGGCGCGATAGCCGACGCCGTTGATCTCGAGCACCCGCCGGAAGCCGGCGCTGACGCCCGTGACCATGTTGGAGATCAGCACGCGGGTCAGGCCGTGGACGCCGCGCGCCTCGCGGCTGTCGTCGCGGCGCGTGACCGAGACCTGATTGCCGTCGACCTTCACCTGGGCGAGCGGGCTCACGGCGGCCGCGAGCTTGCCGCGCGGGCCGGAGACGCGCACCGTCCCGGGCTCGACCGCGACGGTCACGCCCGAGGGCACGGCGATCGGAAGTTTACCGATACGAGACATCGCTCACCATACCGAGCAGAGCAGCTCACCGCCGACGCCGCGCTGCTTCGCCTCCCGGTCGACGAGGATGCCGGCCGGGGTCGAGAGGACGTTGATGCCGAGACCGGCGCGCACGGCGGGAATCTCCTGCTTGCCGACGTAGACGCGCAGGCTCGGACGGCTCACCCGCTGCATCGCGGTGATGACGGGGCGGCGCTGATCGTCGTACTTGAGCGCGATACGGATCGCCTTCTGCACGCCTTCGCCCACGACGGAGCAATCGCGCAGGAAGCCCTCCGCGACGAGGACGCGCGTGATCGCCTCCTTGGTGCGGGACCAGGGGACGTCGACACGCTCTTTGCGCGCCTGATTGCCGTTGCGGATCCGCGTGAGCAGATCGGCGATGGGATCGGTCATAGACATGGGGTCACCAACTCGCCTTGATCAGGCCCGGAATCTGCCCCTTGCGCGCGTGATCGCGCAGGCACAGGCGGCACATCCGGAACTTCCGGTAGAATGCGCGCGCCCGCCCGCAGAGCGGGCAGCGATTGTACTGCCGCACGCTGAACTTCTGCTGGCGGTTCGCTTTGACTCGTAGACAGGTCTTCGCCACTCGATTCCTCGCTCAGTTGCGGAACGGAAAGCCGAGCGCCCGCAGCAACATCTTGGCGTCGTTGTCCGTCCGGGCGGTGGTGATGATCGAAATCGTCAGTCCCTTAACCTTGTCGACCTTGTCGAGGTTGATCTCCGGGAAGATGATCTGCTCGCGCAGGCCGAGCGAGTAGTTCCCGCGCCCGTCGAACGAGCGATCGGAGAGCCCCTTGAAATCACGGACGCGCGGCAGCGCGACGCTGACCAGGCGATCGAAGAACTCGTACATGCGGTCGCCGCGCAACGTCACCATGGCACCGATGGGCACGCCCTCGCGCAGCTTGAAGTTGGCGATTGCCTTCTTCGCCTTCGTGATCACCGGCTTCTGCCCGGTGATCGTCGACAGCTCCTCGACCGCGGAGTCGAGCAGCTTGACGTTCTGCAGCGCTTCGCCAAGGCCCATGTTGAGGACGATCTTCTCGAGCCGCGGCACCTGGAAGGGGTTGCCGCAGCCGATCTCCTTCATGAGGGCCGGCAGAATCTCCTTGCCGTAGCGCTCGCGCAACCGAGCAGGGGCGCTGGTCTTTGCCGGAGCGCTCATTTGTCGATCGCCTCGCCGCATCGGCGGCACGTCCGCACGCCGTTGCCGTCCTCCAAGCGCTTCGACCCGACGCGGGCCGGCGCATTGCAGCGCTCACACATGATCATCACGTTCGAGAGATTGATCGAGGCTTCCTTTTCCACGACGCCACCCGGGCTCTGCATGCCGGTCGATTTCTTGTGGCGCTTCACCATGTTGAGACGCTCGATCACGATGCGGTTCTTCTCGCCGAGGACGCGCAGGACCTTGCCGGTCTTGCCGCGCTCCTTGCCCGCGATGACCATCACGGTGTCGTTCTTGCGGATCTTGCTCCGCGGAGGGCGCTCGGTGCGCGCCACGCCAGCCTTCATTACAGCACCTCCGGTGCAAGCGAGATGATCTTCATGAACTTCTTCCCGCGCAGCTCACGCGCCACCGGTCCGAAGATGCGCGTGCCGATGGGCTCGCGCGCGTTGTCGATCAACACCGCCGAGTTGTTGTCGAAGCGGATGTACGAGCCGTCGGGGCGACCGACTTCCTTGGCGGTGCGCACGATCACCGCCTTCATGACGTCGCCCTTCTTCACCTTGGCGTTCGGGATCGCCTCCTTCACCGAGACGACGATGATGTCCCCCAGCGAGGCGTACCTGCGCTTCGAGCCCCCGAGCACCTTGATGCACAGGACCTTGCGCGCGCCTGAATTGTCGGCAACGTCCAGTACGGTTTCTGCCTGCACCATCGATCCGTTCCTCCGCCCCGAGCGTCAGAGCTTCGCGGCCTTTTCCAGCACGCGGCTCAACCGCCAGCGCTTGTCGCGGCTGAGCGGACGGCACTCCGCGATGAGCACGCGGTCGCCGATCTCGCACTGGTTCGTTTCGTCGTGCACCTTGTAGCGCTCGCGACGGGTGAGGAATTTCTTGTACTTGCTGTGCTGCACCCGCCGGTCGACGGTGACGACCGCGGTCTTCTGCATCTTGTTGCTGACGACGGTACCGATACGTGTCTTGAGATTGCCGTGCATGATCAGCCCGCCTTCACGCGTTCGTGATGAATCGTCCGGCAGCGCGCGAGGTCGCGGCGCACGGCGCGGAGCTTCATCGGGTTCTCGAGTTGGCTCGTGGCGCGACGCAGCTGGAGCATGAAGAGCTCCTCTTCGAGCTCCCGCGTCCGCACATCGAGCTCGGCTTCGGAGAGATTGCGAAGGTCACTAGGCTGCACCGACGACTCCTCTCTCACGCACCTGGGTGGGGATGGAGAGCTTCTGCGCGGCGAGCCGCAGTGCCTGGCGGCCGATGTCGCGATTGACGCCTTCCATCTCGAACAGCATGCGGCCGGGCTTGATCACGGCGACCCACACCTCGGGCGAGCCCTTGCCCTTGCCCATGCGGGTCTCGGCGGGCTTCTTGGTGAGGGGCTTGTCGGGGAAGATGCGCACCCAGACGCGGCCACCGCGCTTGATGTGGCGCGTGAGCGCGACGCGCGCGGCCTCGATCTCGCGCGCCGTGAGCCAGCCGCGATCGACGGCTTGCAGGCCGAAATCGCCGAACGCCAGGCCGGAGCCCCGCCACGCGGTGCCCTTGCGGCGCCCCTTCATCATCTTGCGGTATTTGACTTTCTTCGGTGCGAGCATGTCCGTTCGAGCTCAGGCGCCCATCGCCGTGCGCTGCTCCTCCTCCTGCTTGGTCAACACCTCACCGCGGAAGATCCACGTCTTCACGCCGATCACGCCGTAGGTGGTGTAGGCTTGCGCGAAACCGTAAGCGATCTCGGCGCGCAGCGTGTGCAGCGGCACCCGCCCCTCGCGGTACCACTCCCGGCGCGCGATCTCCGCGCCACCGAGGCGGCCGGACGACTGGATGCGGATGCCGAGCGCGCCCATGCGCATCGCGCGCGCCACCGCTTCCTTCATTGCGCGGCGGAAAGCGACGCGGCGCTCGAGCTGCAGCGCGACGTTCTCGGCGACGAGCTGCGCCTCGATGTCGGGGCGGCGTACCTCGTGAATGTTGATGAAGCAGTCACGGCTGGTGAGCTTGTTGAGCTCGCTCTTCAGCTTGTCGATCTCCGCGCCCTTCTTGCCGATGACGATGCCCGGACGCGCGGTGTGGATGTTCACCTTGGCCTTGTTGGCCGCGCGTTCGATCTCGATCTTCGAGATGCCGGCGTGGTAGAGGCGGCGCTTGATGAACTGACGGATGCGCACGTCCTCGTGCAGAAGCGTGGAGTACTCGCGGCCGGCGTACCAGCGCGAGTCCCAGCCCTCGATTACGCCGAGGCGAAAGCCTTTCGGGTGTACTTTTTGTCCCATACCGTTCCCGTCTAGCGCCGCCGGCCGCCGGCGGCGGCCTTGCGCTTCTTCGTCTCGCGCTCGTCGACGACGATCGTGATGTGGCTGGAGCGTTTGATCACCTTGGTCGCCCGCCCGTGCGCGCGCGGCAGGAAGCGCTTCTGGACGCGCCCCTCGTCGACCCACGCGGACTTCACGTAGAGCGCGTCGACGTCGACGTTCTGCGTTGCCTCGGCGTTGGCGATCGCCGACTTCAGGGTCTTGGCGATCTGCTTCGACGCCCGCCGCGCATTGAACTCGAGGATGCCGATGGCCTCCTCGACGCCCTTGCCGCGGATCATGTCGACCACGAGCCGCGCTTTCTGCGGTCCGACGCGCATGTGGCGGATGCTGGCACGCGTTTCCATCGCTCAGGCCTTCGGCGGCGGGCCGGCGGAAGGCTTGACGTCAGCCTTGCGCGCCCCCGAGTGCTGGTGGAACGTACGCGTCGGCGAGAACTCGCCGAGCTTGTGTCCCACCATGTTCTCGCTGACGTACACCGGGATGAACTTGCGCCCGTTGTGGACTGCGAAGGTGTGCCCGATCATGTCGGGGATGATCGTCGAGCGCCGCGACCAGGTCTTGGTCACCTTGCGCTCGCTCGCCGAATTCATCGCGTTCACCTTCTTGAGGAGGTGCTCGTCGATGAAAGGACCTTTTTTGACCGAACGTGCCACGCCGTCTGCTCCCGCGCCTATTTCTTCCGGCGCATCACGATGAAGCGGTTCGTCCGCTTGTTGTGTCGCGTCTTGTAGCCCTTGGTCGGCTGTCCCCACGGGGTCTGGGGGTGATTGCCCTTCGAGCGCCCCTCGCCGCCGCCGTGCGGATGATCGACCGGATTCATCGCAATGCCACGGACGCGTGAGCGCCGCCCGCGCCAGCGCGTGCGGCCCGCCTTGCCGACGGAGATGTTCTCGTGCTCGAGGTTGCCCACCTGCCCGACGGTGGCGCGGCATTCGATGCGCACCAGGCGCTGCTCGCCGGAGGGCAGCTTGACGAGGGCGTACTCGCCCTCCTTCGCCATCAGCTGCGCGGCCGTGCCGGCGCTGCGGACGAGCTGCGCGCCCTTGCCGGCCCTGAGCTCGATGTTGTGGATCATCGTGCCGAGCGGGATCGACTTGAGTGGCAGGCAGTTACCGGGACGGATGTCGGCCTCTGAGCCGGCCATGACCTTGTCACCGACGCGCAGGCCGACGGGCGCCAGGATGTAGCGCTTCTCGCCGTCGACGTAGTGCAGCAGCGCCAGGCGCGCGGACCGATTGGGATCGTACTCGACCGTGGCGACGCGCGCGCCGACGTTGACCTTGTCACGGCGGAAATCGACGACCCGGTAGCGGCGCTTGTGGCCGCCACCGCGGTGGCGCAGCGTGATGCGGCCGTTGTTGTTGCGGCCGCCGCTCTTGCGGATCGGCGCGAGCAGGCTCGGCTCGGGCGAATCGCGCGTGATCTCGGCGAAGTCGAAGCCGCTGCGAAAGCGCTTCCCTGGTGATGTCGGCTTGTAGAGGATCGTCGGCATGTCGCTATGCTTTCCCTAGACTTGCTCGAAGAAGTCGATGCGCTGCCCCTCGCCCAACGTCACGTACGCCTTCTTCCAATCGGAACGCCTGCCGACGGAGCGGCCCACGCGGCGCGTCTTGCCGAGGAAGTTGCTCGTCCGCACCTTCAGGACCTTCACTTTGAAGAGACGCTCGACGGCGTGCTTGATCTCGAGCTTGTTGGCATCGGGCCGGACGCGGAACACGACCTGGTTGCCGATCTCGTTGACGAAGGTGCCCTTCTCCGTGACGACGGGCGCCGAGATGATCTCGTGCTCGCGTTTCATGCCGCCACCCGCTCGTTCAGCGCCTCGAGCGCCGCCTTGGTGAGCACCAGCTGGTGGTAGCGCAGAAGATCATAGACGTTCAGGCCCGCGACCCGCAGCACCTTGACGCGCGGCAGGTTGCGGGCCGCCAGCTCGACCTTGGCGTCGGCCTCGGAGATCACCACCAGCACCGTGTCGTCGACGCCGAGCCCGCGCAGCAGCTCGACGAAGTGTTTGGTCTTGGGCTCGGGCAGCTCGATGCGGTCGACGATCGTGAGGCGCTCTTCGCGATGCTTCTGCGCCAACGCCGAGCGCAGCGCGGTCTTCCTCGCCTGCTTCGGCATCGTGTAGCCGTAGTCGCGCGGATGCGGCCCGAAGATGGTGCCGCCACCCGGCCAGAGCGGCGAGCGGATGCTGCCCGCGCGCGCGCGGCCGGTGCCCTTCTGCTTCCACGGCTTCTTGCCGCCGCCCCGCACCTCGCCCTTCTCCTTGGTGGCGTGGGTCCCGGCGCGACGCGACGCCGTCTGCATGCGGACGACGTCGGCCAGGAGAGCGCGCCGCAGCGGCTCCGCGAAGATCGTCGCGGGCAGGTCGATCGTGCCGACCTCGGCGCGCGTCTGCGAGAACACGGTTGCCTTCAGGGACCGCTGCTCAGCCATTGGCCGCTCCTGCCGGCGCGCTGCGGCGCTTGGAGATGATCACCGTGGCGCCCGTCGCCCCGGGAACGGCGCCGCGCACGAAGATCAGATCCTGCTCGCCGCGCACCTCGACGATGCGCAGGTTCGTGATCGTCACGCGCTCGTTGCCGAGACGTCCCGACATGCGCTTGCCCTTGAAGACGCGGCCCGGAAAGGAGCGATTGCCGATCGAGCCGCCGTGCCGGAAGTACTCGTGCGTACCGTGCGAGCCCGGAAAGCCGCTGAAGTGGTACCGCTTCATGACGCCCGCCGTGCCGCGGCCCTTGCTGACGCCGCTGACATCCACGGAATCGCCCGCGGCGAACACGTCGGCCGCCCGCACGTCCTGGCCGACCTCGAGCTGCGAGTCGTCGCCGACCTTGAACTCGCGCAGCACGCGGAAGGGCCCCTTGCCCGACTTCTTGACGTGGCCCTGCATGGCCTTGCCGACGCGGCTTTCCTTCTGCGTCGCGAAGCCGAGCTGCACGGCGGCGTAGCGATCGCGCGCGCCCGTTTTCGCCTGCACGACCGTGCAGGGACCCGCCTGGATGACGGTGACCGGCACGAGGTCTCCCTCGCCGGTGAACACCTGCGTCATCCCAACCTTCCTCCCGATGATTCCCGTGACCATGACGATCGTCTCGCTATTGGAGCTTGATCTCGACGTCGACGCCGGCCGACAGATCGAGCTTCCCGAGGGCGTCGATCGTCTGCTGTGTCGGCTCGAGGATGTCGAGGAGCCTCTTGTGGGTGCGGAGCTCGAACTGCTCGCGCGACTTCTTGTCGACGTGCGGCGAGCGGTTGACCGTGAAGCGCTCGATGTGGGTCGGCAGCGGGATCGGGCCGGCGACGCGGCCGCCGGTGCGGCGCACGGTGTCGACGATCTCACGCACCGACTGATCGAGCAGCCGATGGTCGTAACCGCGCAGGCGTATGCGGATCTTTTCGTTCACGGTCTACTCGGGTCTCATTCCAGGATCTTGGCGACGACGCCGGCACCGACGGTGCGGCCGCCCTCGCGGATCGCGAACCGCAGCCCCTCGTCCATCGCGATCGGCATGATCAGCTGCACTACGAGCTTGATGTTGTCGCCCGGCATCACCATCTCCGTCCCTTCCGGCAGCGTCGCCACCCCCGTGACGTCCGTCGTCCGGAAATAGAACTGCGGCCGGTACCCGTTGAAGAACGGCGTGTGCCGCCCCCCCTCTTCCTTCGTCAGCACGTACGCTTCGGCCTCGAAGCGCGTGTGGGGCGTGATCGACCCGGGCTTCGCCAGCACCTGCCCGCGCTCGATCTCCTCGCGCTTGATCCCGCGCAGCAGGCACCCGACGTTGTCGCCCGCCTGCCCCTCGTCGAGGATCTTGCGGAACATCTCGACCCCGGTCACCACCGTCTTCGCCGTCGCCTT
>Ga0157379_10000097_pt1 | contig 59169 bp, 59 predicted proteins | sample S25metaG_FD_121802 | JGI IMG/M metagenome (GOLD analysis project Ga0157379, IMG submission 121802) | Switchgrass rhizosphere microbial communities from Kellogg Biological Station, Michigan, USA - S2-5 metaG | ecosystem: Host-associated > Plants > Roots > Rhizosphere > Soil | place: USA... | reverse complement strand
GGTCGCGCCGCGGTCGAGGCGGAGCTCGGGGCCGCGGGGGCGGCGCTCACCGCGGCCATCGAGGACGTCGCCCGCTTTCGCGGCATCCTCACCGCACGCTATCAGCGCGAGCTGCTCGAGCTGGCGCTCGGGGTGGCGCACAAGGTGGTGCAGCGCGAGCTGGCGGAGCATCCCGATCACTGGCTCGGCATGATCCGCGACGCCGTCCTCGCGACGCTCGATCGCGAGACGATCCGCATCCGCGTCGGTCCGGTGCTGCATCGCTACCTGGTCGAGCATCTGCCGCGCCTGCGCGTACTGCTCGAGGAGGTAAAGGAGCTCGATCTGGTCGAGGACGTCGGTCTCGGCGAGACCGGCTGCGTCATCGAGAGCCACTACGGCGATCTCGACGTCGGCGTCGACAGCCAGATCAACGCGATCCGCACCGCGCTGACCGGCAGCGAAGCGTGACGATGGGGGAGCTCGACTTCCGCGCCCCGGTGCGCCAGCTGCGCCGGGTGAACCCGGTCCGCATGAGCGGCCGCGTGACGAACGTCATCGGCCTCGTGATCGAGGGCAACGGACCGGGGCTGCCGATCGGCGGCGTCTGCATGATCGAGCGCCGGAGCGGCGGCAGCGTCGCCGCCGAGGTCGTCGGCTTCCGCGAGCGCCGCATTCTCTTGATGCCGCTCGGTGATGTGGCCGGGATCGAGCCCGGGAACCGCATCGTGGTGGCGCGCGAGCGGCCCGTCTTCGGCGCCGGGAACGGCCTCCTCGGGCGCGTGCTCGACGGGCTCGGGACGCCGCTCGACGACGGGCCCGCGATCGAGGTCGAACGCGAGGTGCCGCTCTACGGCACCCCGATCAATCCGCTGGCGCGGGCACCCATCCGCGCGCCGCTCGACCTCGGGGTGCGGGCCTTGAACGCCTTGCTCACCTGCGGCACCGGCCAACGGCTCGGGATCTTCGCCGGTTCCGGCGTCGGCAAGAGCTCGCTGCTCGGCATGGTGGCGCGGACGACCCGCGCCGAGGTCAACGTGATCGCGCTGGTGGGGGAACGCGGCCGCGAGGTACGCGAGTTCGTCGAGAACGATCTCGGCACGGAAGGGCTGGCGCGCTCCGTGGTGATCGTCGCCACGTCGGATCAACCCCCGCTCGTGCGCATCCGCGGCGCCTTCCTCGCCACGGCGATCGCCGAGTACTTCCGCGACGCCGGGCGGCACGTCATTTTGATGATGGACTCGCTCACCCGCCTGGCGATGGCGCAACGCGAGGTCGGCCTTTCGGTCGGCGAGCCGCCATCGGCACGCGGCTATACACCGTCCGTGTTCGCCATGCTGCCGCGACTGGTCGAGCGCGCCGGTGCGGTCGAGCACGGCAGCATCACGGGGCTCTACACCGTGCTGGTCGAGGGCGACGACATGAACGAGCCCGTCGCCGACACGGCGCGGAGCCTGCTCGACGGCCACGTCGTCCTCTCGCGCGCGCTGGCGCACCGCAACCACTACCCGGCGATCGACGTGCTGAAGAGCATCTCGCGGCTGATGAACGACATCGTGCCGTCGTCGCAGGTGGCGCTCGCCAATCGCCTGCGCGGCTGGCTCGCGACGTATCGCGACGCGGAGGATCTGATCAGCATCGGGGCGTACCGCCCCGGCACGAACCCACGCATCGACGAGGCGGTCGCGAAGCTCGACGCCGTCCACGCGTTCCTGCGCCAGGGGCTCGGAGAGCGGGTATCGCTCGCCGACAGCGTCGGCGCGCTCACGGCTCTCGCGGGAGGCGCCTGATGGCGGTCTTTCGCCTGGACCGGGTGCTGCGTCTGCGCACGCAGCTGCGCCGCCTGCGCATGCACGAGGCCGAGACCCTGGCCGGCGAGCTCGCCGCGGTCCGCCGCCGCGCCGAGGCGCTGGCGGCGGCGCGCGACGAGCACGCGCGCGTGTCGGCGGCGCTCGCCGGCACCGGAATGCCGGCCACGGAGTTCCAGCTCGGGCGCGCCTACGACGCGGCGCTGGCGGACGAGGAGCGGAGCTGTCGGCTCGAGGAGGAACGCACGGTCACGGCGCTCCTGGCCAAGCGGACCGAGATCGAGAGCGAGCGCCGCGAAGAGCGGAAGCTCGAGCAGCTCGAGGCGTTGCACCGCGAGCGCGAGGTCGAGGAGGAGGCGCATCGCACGGCGATGCTCCTCGACGAGCTGGCGCTACGCCGTCACGGCGCCGCCAACGGAGGATGATGATGAAGGCAGCGACCCACATCGGCTCGGCCCTGCGTATCGGCCTGGGGCTCGCGTTCGCATGCAAGCTCGGGCTCGTGCTGTGGAACGCCGGCGGCATCCCGGGGACGCTGGCCCTCGCCGCCGAAGGCACCGCACGCGCGGCTTCCGGGACGGCCGCCGCCGTGACCAAGCCGGCCGACGCGAAGCCGGTCGAGGCCAAGACCGCCAGCGCCGCCGCACCGGTCGCCGGCGAGGGCGGCGCGGGCAAGCCCCAGGAGGGGCATGCGATGGTCGAGGCGATCGCGCGACGGCAGAGCGAGCTCGATGCGCGCGAGCGGGAGGTGGCCGCGCGTGAGGAGCACCTCAAGATCTACGAGCAGGACGTCACCGCCAAGATCGCGAGCCTGGAGGAGATCGAAAAGCGCCTGCAGGTCCGCGCCAAGGCAGCCACCGCCGCGATCGACGCCGCGGCCGAGTCGCTCGCCAAGGTGTACGGCGCGATGAAGCCGACGGACGCGGCGCCGATTCTCGAGCGGCTCGACGAGCCGACGGTGCTCACGATCTTCGGGCGCATGAAGGAGAAGCAGATCGGCGAGATTCTGCCCTTGATGAGCAAGGAGAAGGCGATCGCGCTGACGCAGGCGCTGGCGGCGAGCGCGTCGCGCTGAGGGCGCCCTGGGCGCGGGACTTTCGGCGTCCGCGGGGAGCGGTTACAAGCGCGGGATGCCCGCCGCCGCTGCTACGATCGAGGCCGTCATCTTCGATCTCGACGGCGTGTTGATCGACTCCGAGCCGCTCTGGCAGGACGCCGAGATGGCCGTCTTCGGGCGGCTCGGGATCGTCCTCGACCGCGAGCTCTGCACCCTGACCATGGGGCTGCGCTCGGACGAGGTCGTCGCCTACTGGAAGGCGCGCCGTCCCTGGCAAGGCCCGAGCAACGGCGAGGTCGAGGCCGAGCTGTTGGGCGCGGTCGCGACGCACATCCGCGCGCGCGGGGCGGCGAAGCCGGGCATCGCGCAGGTTCTAGGGGTACTGGCACCGCGCGTGCCCGTGGCGCTCGCGTCGTCGTCGCCATACGCCGTGATCGAGGCGGCGTTGGAGCGCCTCGGCCTGACGACGGCGTTCGCGTGTGTCTACTCGGCCGAGGAGGAGCCCTACGGCAAGCCGCATCCGGGCGTCTATCTCACGACCGCGGGCAAGCTCGGCATTGCGCCGATCGCGTGCTGCGCGATCGAGGACTCGCCGAACGGAGTCCTCGCCGCGAAGGCGGCGAAGATGACCTGCGTCGCGATCCCCGATGCCGCCGTCGCCGGCGATCCTCGCATCCGCATCGCCGACCGCGTCGTCGCACGCCTCGACGAGCTGGACGCCGAGGCGTGGCGGGCACTCGGTCTCGCCGAGCCGGGACGAGCGACGGGGAGATCCGGAACGGGACGGTAGGCAGAAGCTGCAGGTGGGTGGCGCTTCTTGCCGCTCGCGCCGCGTCGGCCGCCGCGGCAACCCAGGAAGCACGCGCACCGGCGCCTGGCACCGCGCTTGCTGCCTCGCGCAGCAGCCATGCCCTCCGTACGTGCAGCGACCGACGTCAGCGCGCTCACGCCGCGTGTCGACACGCCGGCGTCGAGCGAGCCCGTGAGCGGCGACGCCTCGACCTTCGCGACCGCGCTCGAGGCGGCGCACGGTCAGGTGGCGCCGAGGGACACGCGCGATCGGCGCCTCGAGGAGCACGCGGATCGTTCGACCCGCAACGACGACGACCGACGCGAGGGTGTCGAGCGACGCGCCACGGATACGCCGAACGCGAAGTCGAGCGGGTCGGCCCGGGACGTCGGCGCACGACCGACGGAGCATCCGGCGGCGCGAGGACACAAGGCCGCGCATCGAGCCGTTGCGGCGAGTGCAGAAGCCCGACACGTGGCGGCAAGCGGTACGAAGACGGACACGGCGAGCGCGGCCCAGGCGACGGACGCGACGCACGCAGCCGTCAGCATCGCCGGCAAGACGAGCGAGGCGAGCGGCGATGGCGACGCCGCGGCCGCGACGGAAGGCGGCGTCGACGCCAGAGCGGTGCCGCCGGGGACGGTCGGGCCGCCCAGTGCCACGAACACTGTCGCAGGAAAGGTGGAGGCGACAGCGACGACAGCCACGGCGGCGGTATCCGCACCGGCCGAGGGTGGTGCCGAGGCTGCACCGCTGGGTCCGCAGCCCGCCCTCGCGGACGTGCCGCCCGGCGCATCGACGGCCGCGGTCGATCAAAACGCGGCGGGTAGGCACGACGGCCATACCGCCGGACGAGTCGATCCGACGCCAGAGGCGGGCACCTCGCCCGCGACGAAGACGGCGGCAGACGGCGGGCGTCACGGGGCGCCCGCGGCCGTACCGCACGCATCCGGGGAGCATGCGTCGGCGGACGCGCCGCCGTCCGAATCGCCGTCGAACGCCGGCGAGGCGAGCGTCAGCAAGATCATCGCGGACGGTACGAGCGAGCGCGCCGTCGGCGCGGCGGCGGATGCGCGCGTCGCCCTCGACACGGCACCGCACGAGGCGGCCGTCCACGCGCCGACCGCTCAAGCGAAGAGCTTGCCGGCGAAGCCCATCGCCGAGCGGACGAGCGGGCCGAGCGAGTCGTCGGGCGCCGACACCGAGGCGGCGGCGACGATCCGCGCGGGCGGTAGCGCGGCGCATGTCGCCGCGCAGAGTGCGGAAGCGAGGCCGGGCGGCGCGCGGACTGGCGTCGATCTCGGATCGGGCCGTCACGTCAACGCGCACCACCATCTGGGGGCGCCGCAGCAGAACGCGGTCGAGGCCGACACGATCGACACCGCCATCGACGACGGCTCGGAGGTGCTTCCCTCGGCCGCCACAGCCGAGACGTCAGCCGACGGCAAAGTCGCCGTGCAACGCCTCGCCGGAAGCGCGACTTCGGCCGCGCGGCTCCACGTGACGGCAGATGCGCGCACGGACGTCGAGCCCGGCCGGGTCGGCGCCGGAGCGCCCGGTGCAGCCGAACAGGTCGCCGCCAATGCCACGAATACGGAGGGACGCACCGCCGGAACGAGCGCGGCGGCGAGCGCCGAGCGCCCGGCGGTTCCCGTACGCGGCGATACGTCGGTCGCTGCGTCGTGGGCCGAGCGGGTGGTCGAGTCGGTCCGGGTTGCCACCCTGCGCGGCGGCGGCGAGATGCGCCTGCGTCTCGAGCCCGCGGGTCTGGGCAACATCGACGTCCGCATCAGTCTCGCGCACGACGGCGTGCGCGCCTCGATCGTCGCCGAGCACGACAGCACCCGTGCCCTGCTGCGCAACGAGCAGCACCTGCTGCACGCCGCGCTCGAGCGCAGCGACCTGCGTCTCGCGGGCTTCTCCGTCGATCTCGGTTCCGGCGGCTCGAATAGCGCCTTCGCCGACGTCGAGCAGCAGCCCCGCTGGTCGGAGGAGGGGGCGGCCGAGCGTCCACCGGACGTGCCGCCGGAGATCGTGACCATGGACGCGCCCGTCGTCTCGGGGCGCCTCAGCGTGAGGGTATAACGCGATGATTCCCATTGCCGCCTCGGCCGCCTTGAGCGCCGCCAGCTCGCTCGCCAGCATCCTCGGTGCGGCGTCGGGCACCTCGAGCACTTCGAACACCAGCGCGACCTCGAGCACCGGCACCGGGAACAGCACGACGAAGAATGGCAACGATGTCAACGAGGCCGACTTCATGCAGCTGCTCGTCGCGCAGCTGCAGAACCAGGATCCACTGAACCCGCTCGACAGCGCCAACTTTGCGGCGCAGCTCGCGCAGTTCTCGAGCCTGCAGCAGCTGACCGAGATCAACGGCACCTTGAAGAGCTCGAGCGGCGCCGGCGGGTCTTCGGGGCTGGACGCAGTCGGGTTCCTCGGCAAGCAGGTGCAGGGTGCGAGCAACTCGGTGGAGGTCAAGTCGGGTACACCGACGACCTTGGGCTATTCGCTGAGCGGTGCCGGCGAGGTCCACGCGCACATCGTCGACGCCAGCGGCAAGACCGTGGCGGCGGATCTCGATCTCGGCTCGCAGCAGGCGGGGGCGCAGACGCTCGATCTCAGCAAGATCCCGAACGTACCGCACCTCGCGGATGGCACGTATACGGTGACGCTCGCCCAGGTCGACGCGAGCGGCAAGCCGATCGCGGTGAGCACCACCGGGGGCGGCATCGTGACCGGTGTGGATCTCTCGGGCAAGACACCGACCTTGATCATCGGCTCGCGCCGCATCGCCTTGACCGACGTGACCCAGGTGCAGCAGCCGGCGGGCAGCTGAGCCTTACGCAGGACGTTTCGCCAAACAGGAAGGACGAAGGAGACGAACGATGGCCATCTTCGGAGCACTCTCGACCGCGCGTAGCGGTCTCATCGCGACCGGCGCCTCGCTGAGCGTGATCGGCAACAACATCGCCAACGTGAACACGGTCGGCTTCAAGGGGAGCCGCACCGAGTTCGCGGATCTGCTCTCGGCGCAGGGCGGCGGGGGCAACGCGGGCAAGATCGGCCTCGGCGTCCGCATCGGCAGCGTCAGCGGCAACTTCACGCAGGGCAACATCGAGAGTACCGCCGGGCCGACCGACCTCGCGATCGAGGGCAACGGCTTCTTCGTCATCGGCAACGGCGACAGCAATCTCTACACCCGCGCCGGCAACTTCCGCCTCGATGCGAACGGTCGTCTGGTGACGTTCCAGGGGCTGCCGGTGCAGGGGTTCGCGCTGAACAACCTGAACCAGCCGGTCGGCGCGCCGCAGGACGTGCAGGTGACGGGCGCGAGCAGCCAGCCGCGGGCCACGACGACGCTTTCTCTCAAGGCGAATCTCCAGGCCGATGCTCCGGTCATCCCCGGTGGTTTCGACCCGACGAGCTTCGACACCGCGTTCGCGTCGTCGAACTTCACCACCTCCATGAACGTGTTCGACTCGCTCGGCGCGAGCCACACCCTGAACTTCTTCTTCACCAAGACCGCCGACAATACCTGGAGCTACTCGGTCGGCGTCGACGCGGCCGAGACCGGAGGTACGGCCGGCGACCTGAACATCATCTTCGGCGGCGGCAGCTTGACGTTCAACCCCGACGGCTCGCTCAGCGGACCGACCACGCTGGACACGGCGAACGTCACCTTCAACGGCGCCAACGCGCAGGCGATCACGCTCAACGTCGGTACCGCGAACACGGATCCCGTGAACAATCCCGGGCAGGGCATCGACGGCATCACCCAGTTCGCGAGCCCTTCGGCGGTGAGCTTCCAGCAGCAGGACGGCTTCGGCGCCGGCCAGCTCCTCAATCTGACCTTCAGCGAGTCGGGTGTGGTGACGGGCATCTTCGACAACGGCCAGAGCCGACCGCTCTTCCAGTTGGCGCTCGCCAACTTCACCGCGCCCGATGCGCTCACGCCGCTCGGCAACGGGCTCTACCGCGAGTCGGTCGACTCCGGCTCGCCGGCGATCGGCACGCCGCAATCGGGCGGCCTCGGCAACGTCGTCGCCGGCGCCCTCGAACAGTCGAACGTGGCGATCGCCCAGGAGTTCATCGACCTGATCTCCACGCAACGCAGCTTCCAGGCGAACGCGCGTGTCATCACCTCCAGCGACGCGTTGCTGAACGACCTGATCAACATCGTCCGCTAATTACACCGGCCGGCCGGCGGCCGGCGCGGCCAGAATACTGACGCGCGCTCCGGGCGACTGACCCGGAGCGCGCGCTCCACTCGTTTGGCGGCATCCGTCCCTCCTCGCTTTCCGCGGACTTGGAGCGGCGCGCCACTCCGCACTCCGGGGCACATCGCTTGCTCCAATGGCGTCGCGGTCGACGGGCGTCAGCCTGCTGACCCGCCCAACCGGAGGGTCGTGATGGCCGACGAGAGCGAGAAGCCAGAAGCCGCTGCCGAAGAGGCGCCGAAGAAGAAGTCCAAGCTCCCTCTCATCATCAGCGCGGTGGTGTTGCTCGCGGGCGGCGGAGCCGGGGCCTGGTATCTCGGGATGCTGCCGTTCGGCAACAAGCAGCGCCACGCCGAGGCGACCGCGGCCGTAGAAGAGGGCGGCGGCCACGGCGAGAAGGGTGAGAAAGGGAAGGGCGAGGCGGCGGCACCGATCCTGCCGCTCGAGACCTTCATCGCCAATCTCGCCGACGAAGGGGGCTCGCGCTACCTGAAGGCGACCTTCCAGATCGAGTTCCTCGGGACGGCCGTACCGCCCGAGGTCACGCCGCGTCTCCCCAAGATTCGCGATCTCCTGCTCACGCTCTTGAGCAGCAAGTCGTTCGACGACGTCCGCACTCCCGAGGGCAAGCAGCAGTTGCGCGAGGAGATCATCGCGCGCGTCAACCAGGTGATCGAGCGCGACGTCGTGAAGGCCGTCTACTTCACCGAGTTCATCGTACAATGAGCGACAATCTCTCCAAGGAAGAAGTCGACGCCCTCCTGCAGGGAGTGAAGGACGGCGGCGTGCCAGTCGACGGGGAACCCTCTCCGCCCGGCACGGTCGAGTCCTACGATCTCGTCGGCGAGGACCGCCTGGCGGGGCGCCGGTTCCCGGCACTCGATCAGGTGCACGAGCGCTTGCTGCGCCGCTTGCCCGTGTCGTTGGCGACGGTCGTGGGTGTCACGCCGACACTCACGCTCGGTACGTGCGAGACCGTGCGCTTCGCGACCTTCCGCAACCGTATCGCGCCCGGGACGTGCATGCAGCTGTTCAGCATGCTGCCGCTCCGTGGCCAGGCATTGCTCGCCGTGTCCGCGCCGCTGGCGTTCGCGCTGATCGACCGCGTCTTCGGTGGCCCGGGCCGCGTCCCGGATGGGCTCGAGGGTCGCGAGTTCTCGGCAATCGAGCTGCAGAGCCTGCAGCGCCTCGGTGCGCGCATCCTCGGGGACCTCGCCGAGGCGTGGGCGCCGGTGCAGAAGCTCGAGTGCGCCTTCGTGCGTTTCGAGTCGAACCCCGCGTATCTGACGATGACGAGCCCGAGCGAGGCCGTGGTGACCGTCGAGATCGCGTGCGATCTCGGATCGGGAGCGGCGTCCCTGTTGCTGGCACTGCCCTACGCGATGCTGGAGCCTCTGCGTGAGCGCCTCGGGGCGCCGCAGGCGGCACCGGTGAGCGGCAGCGACCGCGAGTGGCTGGCGGCGATCCTGGGGGCGGTACGTCATGCGCAGGTCGACGTCAGTGCCGAGCTCGGCCGCCACGACATCTCGGCGCGCGAGCTGCTGCAGTTGCGGGTCGGTGACGTCGTGCCGCTCGGCGTGCGCGGCGAGGATCCGGTCGCGCTGCGCGTCGAGAACATCCACGTGATGACCGGCCTGGCCGGAGTGAGTCGCGGACAGAACGCCGTGCGCGTCGTCGGCCGCGAGCGAGGAGAATGACGATGGCGGAGCAGGTGGCCTCACAGGCGAATGCCGAAGGCGAGCGGGCAAATCTCGATTTGATCCTCGACGTGCCGCTCGCGGTGAGCGTCGAGCTCGGGCGGGTGCGGATGACGGTGCGCGAGCTGCTGGCGCTCGGCGCTGGGTCGGTGATCGAGCTGGCGAAGGCGGCCGGGGAGCCGCTCGACGTGCTGATCAACGGCCGGCCGGTCGCGCGCGGCGAGGCCGTCATGGTGAACGAGAAGTTCGGGGTCCGGCTGACGGAGATCGTCAGCCCGACGGAACGGGTCGAGCGCCTGCGCTGATGCCTCCGGCGTTCGCAGATCTCTCCCTGACGCCGTTCGTGGCCGTCGGGGTGGTGGGCCTCGTGGCCGCCGCGCTCGTCTGGTGGCAGCGCCAGCGTCTGGGGGGCCGTACGGACGACGCGATCCGCCTCGTGGCGACCCGCGGCCTCGGCGGCAAGCGCGTGCTGGCCCTCGTCGAGGTCGAGCGCGAGCGATTTCTGCTCGGGCTGACCGAGGATACGGTCACGTGTCTCGGCCGTCTCGGTACGACGGCCGCGGCCGGCGACGGCGACCGACACGAGTCGCCGTCCGGCGTGACCGCTCGGGCGACGGGCCTCGCGGCGCCGGCACCCGGGACGCGGATCGCGCGGGCCGGAGTGGCTCTCGGCGCGGCGCTCGTGGTGCTGCTCTCGGCGGCGTCGGCGCACGCGGCGCTGCCGCAGCTCTCGCTCGAGGTCGGCGGCAACAGCGGTGACGGGGTCTCGACCAGCATCCAGCTGATGCTGCTGTTCACGCTGTTGTCGTTCGCGCCGGCGATCCTGATCGGCGTCTCGGCGTTCGTCCGCATCGCCATCGTGCTCGCGTTCGTCCGCCAGGCGGTCGGCACGCAACAGATGCCGCCCAATCAGATCATCCTCGCGCTGTCGTTGTTCTTGACCTTCTTCGTGATGATGCCGACGCTGCAGCAGGTCAACCAGGAGGCGGTGCAGCCGTACCTGCACGAGAGTACGCCACCGGTGGAAGCGCTGGAGAAGGGCTTCCAGCCGTTGCGCGCCTTCATGCTGCGCCAGACGCGCGAGAAGGACCTGGCGCTCTTCCTCGGCATCAGCCAGCACGCGCGTCCCGACACGCCGGCCGACGTGCCGCCCGAGGTCGTGATCCCCGCGTTCATGATCTCGGAGCTGAAGACGGCGTTCCAGATCAGCTTCATGGTCTACATCCCGTTCCTCGTGCTCGACATGGTGGTGGCGTCGATCCTGACCTCGATGGGCATGATCACGCTCCCGCCGGTGCTGATCTCCCTGCCGTTCAAGCTGATGATCTTCGTCCTCGTCGACGGCTGGAATCTGCTGATCAGTACCCTGATCCGGAGCTTCCAATGAGGCGCGCGTGACCCCGGAAAGCGTGCTGCAGCTCGGGCGGAACGCGCTCGAAATGGCCCTGATGCTCGCTGGGCCGGTGTTGCTGTTCGGCCTCGTGGCGGGTCTCGCGGTCAGCATCTTCCAGGCGCTGACGCAGATCCACGAGATGACGCTCACCTTCATCCCGAAGATCGGCGCGACGATCCTCGCGCTGGCGCTGTTCGGTCCGTGGATGCTGCAGAAGATGCTGAACTACACGACGGCGCTCATCGAATCGATTCCGGGGTTGATCCGATGAGCTCCGGCAGCGCGCTGGTCGCGCTCTCCCTGCCGCACCTGATCGTCTTCGTGCTCGCGCTCGCGCGGGTGGGCGGCTTGCTGATCATGGCGCCGATCCTCGGTTCGCGGGTCGCGCCGGTACGGGTGCGCGCCGCGATCGCCTTCTTCCTGGCGTTCGCCATGCTCCCCGCGGTGCCGGCCGAGGCGGCGCAGGCGATCGCCGGCGACGCCGGCGCACTGCGCATCTTCGGCGCCTTGTCCTTCGAGATCGCGATCGGGTTCACGCTCGGCCTCATCGCCGAGTTCGTGTTCGGCGGCGTCCAGATCGCCGGGCAGCTCGCCGGCGTGCAGATGGGCCTCGGCATCTCGAGCCTGATCGATCCGCAGACGCAGGATCACCTCACCGCCCTGTCGCAGTGGCAGAACCTGCTGGCGCTACTCGTGTTCCTGGCGATGGACGGCCATCACCTGCTGATCCGCGCGGTGGCGGAGAGCTTCACGCTGCTGCCCATGGGCGGCGGCTTCCCCGCGGGCGACGGACTCGGCCGGGTCATGATCCTCGCCGGGGGCATGTTCGTCGTGGCCTTGAAGGTCGCGGCTCCGGTCATGGTCATGCTGCTGCTGGTGAACGGCGCCATGGGCGTGCTCGCGAAGCTCATCCCTCAGCTCAACGTCTTCATCGTCGGCTTTCCGCTGAACGTCGCCGTCGGACTCTTCATGCTGGCAGCGTCGCAACCCTTCACGATCCGTCTCCTGGAGTCCTCGTTCGCCGACATCACCACGACGCTCGTCGCCGTGATGCGCGCGCTGCACTGAGCCATGGCCGAAGACGCCGCCAACAAAACAGAAGAACCCACTCCAAAGCGCAGCGAGGAGGCGCGCGCGGAGGGGCAGATCCCGCAATCCGTCGAGGTGACGGCCGCGGCGGTCCTGCTCACCGCGGTACTGGTGGTGAGCAACCGCGGCCCGGCGATGGTGACGACCATGCGCGAGATGATGCGGCGCAACCTGCTCGCGGCATCCGCGCTCGACTTCACGCCGGCGCAGATGGGCCAGGTGATGCGGCACATGCTCGACGACGGCATCGCGGTCGCGTGGCCACTGCTGGCGTTCACCGGCGCCGTCGGGTTCACCGCGGTCGTGTCGCAGGTCGGCTTCCGCTTGTATCCGAAGCGCCTGCTGCCGGACGTGAGCAAGATCTCGCCTTCGACCGGCTTCTCCCGCATCGTCTCGAAGCGCGGCTTGATCGAGCTGCTGAAGGCGGTTGCCAAGATCGCGCTGGTTGCCTGGATCACCTGGCGCCTGGTGCGCGGCGTCGAGGACCGGATCATCGCGCTCGCCGTCGCCTCGCCGCGTGAGATCCTGACGATCGCCGGGCACGAGCTCGGGCGCATCGTCGTCTGGACCGTCGGCGCGCTGTCGGTGCTGGCCGCGTTCGACTACGCGTGGCAGCGCCGCCAGCACCACCAGAGCCTGCGCATGACCAAGGCCGAGGTGAAGGACGAACGGCGGCAGGCGGAAGGCGACCCGCAGATGAAGGCGCGCGTGAAGCGCGCATACCAGCAGATCGCCAAGCGCCGCATGCTGGACGAGGTGCCGCACGCGGACGTGGTGGTCACGAACCCGGTCCATCTCGCCGTGGCGCTGCGCTACGCGCCCGGGCAGATGGGCGCCCCCGTCGTGGTCGCCAAGGGCGCGGAGCACGTCGCGGCCCGCATCAAGGAGATCGCCCGCCAGGCGGGTGTCCCCATCGTGGAGCGCCGCGCCCTGGCGCGGGCGCTCTTCCGCGCGGTGCCGATCGGCGGCGAGATTCCGGGGACGCTCTATCGGGCGGTCGCCGAGATCCTGGCGTACATCTACGCGTTGCAGACGCGGCGGGCCGGGTAGGGAATGGCCCGAAGCGCTCCCACGGCTGCGCGCCGCCTGATCGCGGGTGGCGAGTTGGTGATCCCGGCGGTCTTCGTCGTGGTGGTCATCGTCATGGTGATCCCGCTGCCGCCGGCGCTCCTCGATCTGCTCCTGACGCTCAACGTGTCGCTGTCGCTGATCATCCTCCTGGTCGCGATGTACACGATGCGGCCGCTCGAGTTCTCGACCTTTCCCTCGGTGTTGCTGGTGACGACGCTCCTGCGGCTGTCGCTGAACGTCGCCTCGACCCGGCTCATCCTGCTGCACGGCGAAGCCGGCGCCAGCGCCGCCGGACACGTCATCCAGGCTTTCGGCAACTTCGTCGTCGGCGGCAGCTACGTCGTCGGCATCGTCGTGTTCCTGATCCTGGTGGTCATCAACTTCGCCGTCATCACCAAGGGTGCGGGCCGCATCGCCGAGGTGGCGGCGCGCTTCACCTTGGACGCGATGCCCGGCAAGCAGCTCGCGGTCGACGCCGAGCTGAATGCGGGCCTCCTCACCGAGAACCAGGCACGCGAGCGACGACGCTCCATCGAGGCCGAAGCCGACTTCTACGGCGCGATGGACGGCGCCAGCAAGTTCGTGCGCGGCGACGCCGTCGCGAGTCTCATCATCGCCGCCATCAACATCGTCGGCGGCCTCTTCATCGGCATCGTGCAGCGCGGCCTCGCCATTCAGGACGCGGCCGAGGTGTACACGATCCTGACGATCGGCGACGGGCTCGTCTCGCAGCTTCCGGCGCTCCTCATTTCGACCGCGGCCGGCATCATCGTGACGCGCGCCGCCTCGGGGACGAACCTGGGCAGCGAGGTGGTGACGCAGCTGCTCTTCAATCCGCGCGTGCTCACGACGGTGGCGATCATCCTCGCCGGGTTTGCCATCCTTCCCGGGTTACCGTTCGTGCCGTTCCTCGTGCTGGCGGGCGCCGTCGGCGGCCTCGCCTACATGAGCCGACAGGAGGCGGCGCGGGTCGAGGAGGCGAAGATCGAGGCGCGGCCCGAGGCCAGCGCCGCGCAGGAGAAGACCGACACGCCGACGCCGCTCGATCTGCTCGAGCTCGAGGTCGGCTACGAGCTCGTGCCGCTCGTCGACGGCGAGTCGCGCGGTGAGCTCACCGAGCGCATCCGCAGCCTGCGCCGGCAGCTGGCGCAGGAGATGGGCTTCGTCGTGCCGCCGATCCACATCCGCGACAATCTACAGTTGAAGCCGGGCGAGTACGCGATCTTGCTGAAGGGCGTCGAGATCGCGCGCGCCGAGGTGCGCATGGGGCACTCGCTCGCCATCAATCCGGGCGGGGCCGACGCGTCGTTCCGCGGCATTCCCACCAAGGAGCCGGCGTTCGGCCTCGACGCGTTGTGGGTGCCGGCGTCCGATCGCGAGCAAGCGCAGCTGGCCGGCTTCACCGTCGTCGATCCCGCCACGGTGATCGTGACGCACCTGACCGAGCTGATCCGCCGTCACGCGCACGAGCTGCTCGGGCGCCAGGAGGTACAAGGTTTGCTGGACGCGCTGGCCAAGACCCATCCGAAGGCCGTCGAGGAGTTGATCCCGCAGCAGCTCACGCTCGGAGCGGTGCAGAAGGTGCTGCAGAACCTCCTCCGCGAGCACGTCGGCATCCGCGATCTGCTCACGATCGTGGAGGCGCTGGCCGACCACGCCCCGCAGACGAAGGACCCGCAGGCCCTGACCGAGCAGGTGCGGCAGTCGCTGTCGCGCTCGATCGTCAATCGCTTCCTGACGGGCGACCGGGTCTTGTCGCTGGTGACGCTGGCGCCGCGCCTCGAGAAGATGATCGCGGATGCCGTGCACCGGACCGACGACGGCACGTATCTCGCGCTCGAGCCGAGCGCCGCGCAGCGCCTGCTCGGCAAGCTCGCCTCCTGGTGCGAACAGTTCGCGACCCAGGGGCAGCAGCCGCTCCTGCTGTGCTCGACCGGCATCCGTAGCCACCTGCGCCGCGTGACCGAGCGCTTCCTGCCTAGCCTGGCGCTGCTCGCGCCCGGCGAGATTCCCGCCAACGTGAAGATCCACTCTCTCGGCGTCGTCAATCTCGACGAGGACGAGCGGGAGACGGGCACGCGGGCGTTGCCGCCTCGTGCGGCGACCACGGCGTTGGCGCAGGTGAGTGCCTGATGCGCATCCGGCGCTTCACCGGTCCCGACACGGCCACGGCTCTGCGCCGGGTCAAGGAGGCCCTCGGCAGCGAGGCGGTCATTCTCCAGACGTGCTCGCGGCGCGAGGGCGGGGTGGAGATCACGGCCGCCGTCGATGCCGAGCTGGTGACCCGTCCGCTCGCGCCCGCCGCGGCGGCGACACCGGAGCTGGCCAACCTGGCGCGCGAGCTGCACGAGCTCGGCCTGCACGTCCGTGCGCTCGACCGCGCGGTGCGTCCTCCGGCTCCGGGGCTCACCGTGCTCGGTCCGGAAGCGCTGGCGCTCGCGGAGCGCCTGGCCTTGCAAGGCCTCGCGATCGACCTGGCGGCACCCATCGCCGCTACCTTCGAGAGCGCCCGGAACGAGGGTGCCGCCGCGGTGACGGCGCTGGAGGATAGTCTGGTGCGCCATCTGACGTCGGCAGCGCGCACGGCGCGCGTGACGGCCTTCATCGGACCGACGGGCGCCGGCAAGACGACGACCATCGCCAAGCTGGCGGCGCGCGACGTCGGTACGGCGGGGCGGCGCGTCGGGTTGATCATGGCCGACGGCATTCGCGTCGGCGCGCGCGAGCAGCTGGAAACGTACGCGCGGCTCCTCGACGTGCCGATGCAGGTCGCGCGTGACGGCGACGAGCTGCAGGCCGCGCTGGCCGGGTTCGCCGACCGCGACGCGGTGTACGTCGATACGGCCGGGCTCGGCGGCGATCCGCAGGAGGCGCTCGCGCTCGAGCGCCTGCTGGCGATCGCTGGCGAGCCGGTCGCGCGCACCGCGGTGGTGAGCGCCGGCAGCTCCGACGCCGCGCTGCGGGCGGCCTGGCGGCAGCTCGGCGCCATGGCGCCCGAGAGCTGCGTGGTCACCAAGGTCGACGAGGGAGCCGGGCTCGGGCCGGCGTGCAGCTGGGTGCACGAGCGCGGGCTGGCGCTCGCGTGGCTCGGGATCGGGCAACGGGTTCCGGAGGATCTGACGGCGCCGAGCGGGAGCGAGCTGGCGCGCTGGCTGGTGGCGGCATGAGCGGACAGCGGCGGCCATCGATGACGGACGAGCGGCGGGCGACGGACGTGCGCGCGATCGCGGTCGCGAGCGGGAAGGGTGGCGTCGGCAAGACGAACGTCGTCGCCAACCTCGCGCTCGCCCTGCGGCGGCGCGGGCAGCGGGTGATCGTGTTCGACGCCGATCTCGGCCTCGCCAATCTCGACACGCTGCTCGGCGTGAACCCGCGCGCCACGCTGCGCCACGTGCTGCAAGGCGAGTGCGCGCTGCGCGAGGTGCTGGTCGAAGGGCCCGGCGGCATCCAACTCGTCCCCGCGGCGAGCGGCTTCGAGGAGCTGACGCAGCTGACGGACGCGCAGCGTCTCCTGCTGCTCGAGCAGATCGACAGCCTCGAGGGCGCGTTCGACGTGCTGTTGCTCGACACGGGCGCGGGCATCTCGCCGAACGTGCTCTTCTTCGCGACCGCGGCGCACGAGACCCTGGTGGTGGTCACGCCCGAGCCGACGTCGCTCACCGACGCCTACGCGCTCGTGAAGGTGCTGTCGACGCGCTACGCCGAGCAGCGCTTCGACGTGCTGGTCAACATGGCGCGCGGCGAGTTCGAGGCGAAGCGCACCTTCACCCATCTCTCGCGGGTGGCGGAGCGCTTCCTGCACGTCAGCCTGCACTATGCCGGCTGGCTGCCGTTCGATCCCGAGGTGCCCGAAGCGGTACGCCGCCAACGCGCGGTGCTGGAGCTGGCACCCGGCGCACCGATCAGCCGGGCGTTCGAGGCGCTCGCCGAGCGCATGCTGGCCGATCCGATCGGCGCCGTACCGAAGGGTGGCCTGCAGTTCTTCTTCCGTCGGCTCCTCGTGGAGGTGCGCGCGTGAGACCCGGCCAGCGCACCGGCAGCTACGAGAGCCGTGCCCGGCCCGTACCGGAGCGGGGCAAGACGCCGCCCGACGAGGCGATCCGCGCCTACCTGCCCCTCGTGCGGCGGGTCGTGCAGCGCCTGGCGGTCCGGAAGCCGCCACAGGTCGAGCTCGACGAGCTGGTGAGCTGGGGCATCGAGGGCCTGCTCGACGCCTTCAAGAAGTACGACGCCGGCAAGCAGGCCGCGTTTGCGACCTACGCCCAGTTTCGCATCCGCGGCGCGATTCTCGATCGCTTGCGCGGCATGGATTGGGTCTCGCGCAGCGTGCGCCAGAAGGCGACGTTGCTGGAGAAGACCTATCGCCGGCTCGAAGGCTCGCTCGGACGCCCGGCGTCCGAGGAGGAGGTCGCGGAGGCGCTTGGCATGACGCTGCCGGCCCTGCACGCGCTGCTCTCCGAGGTCGGGCAGATGAGCCTCTTCAGCCTGGAGGATCTCGGCATCGGCACCGGCCAGGAACGCCTGCAGCTCGACAAACTGCTCGAGAGCGACGGCAGCGATCCCATGCAGGCGCTGCTCTCGCGCGAGCGGGTCGATCTGGTGGCCGATGCGATCCGTGCCCTGCCGAAGAAGGAGCAGACGGTGATCGCGCTCTACTACCACGAGGGCATCACGATGAAGGAGGCCGGCGCGGTGCTCGGCCTCACCGAGTCGCGGGTGTCGCAGCTCCACGCGCAAGCGCTCCTGCGACTGCGCAGCCTGCTGCACGAGCACTTCGCGGCGACACAGGAAGGAGACGCCCGATGAATGACTTGCTGGTCTGGATGACGCCGCTGCTCGACGCCGCCGTTCTGCTGATGGTTGCGGCCCTGCTGTGGCGCTTACGGCACGACCCGGTGGCGACGTGGCAGGCGCACGAGAAGCGCCTGAAGGAGCTGCTGGAGAGCTTCCGGCTCCTCGCGGCGCAGTCCGAGGGTGCGGCGCGCGAGCTCGACGGCGCGCTCGGCCAGCGCGAGGAGAGGCTGCGGACGCTCGCGGCGACGACCGCGGCCTCGACGCGCGCGACACAGACGACCGCACCGGCGAAACGTGCGGAGGCGGCACGCGACGCGGAACGCGCGGACGTCGTGGCGCGGGTCCGCCGGCTCGCCGCCGAGGCGTTGCCGCTCGAGGAGATCGCGCGACGCGTGGACATGCCGACGGCGGAGGTACGCGTGCTCGTCGGGCTCTACGCGGAGCAGCGCCGGGCCGCCGCGGCCGCGCCCACGGAGCGGAAGTGATGCCGCGTCAAAAGCCCCACGCGGAAGGAACGGCTCGGCAGCTTTTGCCGGAGGCGGTTGGCGCCGCACGCCAGGCCCGGACGGGACGCGTGGCACGCGCGTTGCTGCGTCGCCACGACGCAATGAGGAAGGGAACATGAACGCAGGTCTGTATTCCGCCGTTTCGGGGGGCATCTCGGCGCTGACGCGTCTCGACGCCATCACCAACAACCTCGCCAACGCCAGCACGCCCGGATTCAAGGCCGAGCGACTGGTGCAGCGTGCGGAGCACGTGGGAACGGCGCCGCCGAGCGACACGACCGTCTCGACGCCGGTCACGCGCGGCACGCTCGAAACCGACTTCTCGCAGGGACCGGTCGAGGCGACCGGCAATCCGCTCGACGTCGCGCTCTCCGGACCGGGGTTCCTGGTGGTGGAGGGACCGCAGGGCGAGCGCCTCACCCGTCGCGGCAATCTCGCGCTCGACACGGAGGGCTACCTCACCACGAGCGACGGCGCTCGCGTACAGGGTGACAGCGGCGACATCCACATCGGCAACGGTCCGCTCGTGATCGGGTCCGATGGGACCGTGCGCGCCAACGATCAGTCCGTCGGCAAGCTGCGCGTGGTGGACGTCGCGGATCCGGCCGCCCTGGTCCGTGAAGGCGGGACGACGTTCGTTGCCGGGAGCCAGCCGCTGACCGACGTCGCCGAGGCGGACGTGCACGTCCTGCAGGGATCGATCGAGGGCGCCAACTCGTCGCCGGTCGCGAACCTGGTGGCGATGGTCGACACGATGCGCGGCTTCGAGGCGTACATGCGTGCGGCCGAGCGGCTCGATCAAGCGACCGGCAAGGCGATCAGCGACGTCGGTAAGGTGTGAGGAAGAGGAGACCACGATGATACGCGCCCTGTACACCGCTGCGACCGGCATGGAGGCGCAGCAGCTCAACATCGACGTCATCGCGAACAATCTCGCGAACGTCAGCACGACCGGCTTCAAGAAGAGCCGCGCCGACTTCCAGGACCTGCTGTACCAGACCCTGAAGGAGCCGGGCGGCCTCGCGACCGGCACCACGCACGTCCCGACGGGCATCCAGGTCGGCCTCGGCGTGCGCCCGGCGGCGGTGCAGCGCGTCCACCTGCAGGGCGATTTCGATCAGACGACCAACCCGCTCGACGTCGCGGTCGAGGGCGACGGCTTCTTCCAGGTCACGCTGCCGGACGGCAACACGGCGTACACCCGCTCGGGCGCCTTCAAGCTCGACTCGGCGGGCACGGTGGTGACCTCCGAGGGCGACCCCGTCTCGCCGCAGATCACGATCCCGCAGGGCGCCGAGTCGATCACCATCGGCAACGACGGCACGGTCAGCGTGCTGCTGCCGGGACAGTCGGCGCCGAGCCAGGTCGGGCAGATCCAGACAGTGCGCTTCGCCAACCCGGCGGGCTTGCGGGCCGAAGGGCGGAACCTGTTCCGCGAGACCGATACGTCGGGGACTCCGACGCTCGGCACGCCGGGCCAGGACGGGCTCGGCCAGCTCTCACAGGGCTTCCTCGAGAGCTCCAACGTGAGCGTCGTCGAGGAGCTCGTGGCGATGATCACCGGACAGCGCGCCTACGAGATCAACTCGCGCGCCATCACGGCCGCCGACGAGATGCTGCGCACGGCCTCGTCCCTCGGACGGTAGGCGATAGCGGGCGGAAGGGATGCGACTGGTCATGCGACACGGACGGCACATCGCGGGGGCGTCGACGCACGTCGCGGCGCTCGGCACGCTCGCGCTCCTCGTCGTGTTGGGGCGCGCCGGTGCGGTGGGCGGCGCGACCGCAGGGTCAGCGACGGCGACGGCCGGACGCATCAGCGTCGGACGCGCGGCGACGGTCGAGAGCGGCACGGTGCGCCTCGCCGACGTCGCGGTGCTCGAAGGCACGGGGACCGACTTCGCCGGCGTCGATCTCGGCCCGGCGCCCGATCCCGGGGGCAGCCGCCGCCTCGACGGCATCACGATTCTCCAAAAGCTGCGCGCTGCGGGATTGGATGACGGCAAGACCCGGTACGAGATTCCCGCGAGCGTCCGCATCGCACGCGCCTATCAGGATGTGACCGCGGACGAGATCCGCAACGCGGTCGAGCGCCAGGCATCGTCGGTGCTCGGACCCGGCGAGCAGCTCCGTAGCGTCGACGTGGGCGGCTCGGCCCGGATCCCGCCCGGGCAGTTCGATATCCGCCTGGGCGCGAGCGCGGCGATGGCGCGCGGGTATCACCGCCGCGTCGACGTCGATCTGATGCAGGAAGGCGGCGTGGTCGCGACGGTCCCGGCGCGCCTGGAGGTGATCAGCTCTGGGCCGGTCGTGACCCTGAAGCACGCGGTCGCACGCGGCACCGTGCTCGGGCGCGGCGACCTGAGCGTCGAGGAACGGGAGACGACCGGTCTCTCCGGCAACGTCGTGACGAGCCTCGAGGACGCGGTCGGCCGGGAGACCCGGGCGGCCCTGTCCGCCGGCTCGCCGCTCACGGTCGCCGCCCTGGCGAGCCCGCTGCTGGTGCGGCGCGGAGACGTGGTGACGGTGGTCGTCGAGACGCCCGCCATGCGCCTCAGCGCGCCGGGGGACGCCTTGGAGGCGGGAGCCGCGGGTGCGCGCATTCGCGTCCGCAATCGCAAGTCTCAACTGGAGCTGTCGGGGGAAGTGGTGGAGCGTGGCATCGTACTCGTCCAATATTGAGCGTCGCGCCGTCCGTCTCGCCGCGGTCCTGCTCGTCCTCCTGGCGGCGGGGAGCGCCGGCTGCGGACGCATGTACCTCGACCGCCGTCCCATCCCCGCGGGCGGGACTATGGAGCTTCCGCCCGTGCCGCCGCAGGCGTCGCAGTCGGGCTCGCTCTGGCGTGACAACGTCAGCGCCAACTACCTCTTCGCCGACGTCAAGGCGCGCTACCCCGGCGATCTCCTCACGGTCGTGGTGTCGGAGAACGCCTCGGGCAGCAAGGACGCCGAGACCTCGTCGAAGACCAAGACGACCGTGTCGGGCAGCCTGACCGAGTTCTTCGGCTTTCCGCAGCAGCTGCAGAAGCACCAGCCGAACATCAATCCCGCGGCGCTGATCCAAGCCGATGCCGACCGCGAGTGGGACGGGCAGGGCTCGACCACGCGCAACGGCAAGCTGTCCGCGCTCATGACCGTGCAGGTCACGGCCGTCGCGCCGAACGGCAATCTCTGGATCGAGGGCAACAAGATCGTCTCCGTGAACCACGAGGATCAGCATCTCGTGATCGGCGGCTGGGTACGGCCGGAGGACGTGGACGCGCAGAACGAGGTGCTCTCGTCGCGCATCGCGCTCGCCCGCATCGAGTTCTACGGGATCGGGGTCCTCGGCACGAAGCAGCGGCCCGGCTGGGGCTACCAGATCCTTGACTGGGTATGGCCGTTCTGTTGCGGATCGTGCGCACCCTCCTCCTGACCGGCATCCTCGCCGGCATCCTCGCGACGCCGGCGCACGCTGCGCGGATCAAGGACATCGCCGACGTCGAGGGCGTCCGCAGCAACCAGCTGACGGGCTACGGCGTCGTGGTCGGTCTCGACGGCAGTGGCGACGGTCAGCAGTCGTTGTTCACGATCCAGAGCATCCTGAGCATGCTGCGCCGCCGCGGGGTGACGATCTCCGTCGACCCGCGGCAGATCCGGGTGAAGAACGCAGCGGCGGTGGTCGTCACGGCGACCTTGCCGCCCTTCGCGCGCTCCGGCAACCACATCGACATCGAGGTGTCGACGATCGGCGACGCCAAGTCGCTGCGCGGCGGCACCTTGATCCTGACGCCGCTCCTCGGTCCCGATCAGCAGGTGTACGCGGTGGCGCAAGGTCCGGTCTCGATCGGCGGCGGTTTCTCGGCCTCCGCCCCGGGCGCCTCTGCGACGAGCGGCTTCGCGACGGCGGGGACGATCCCCGCCGGTGCCATCGTCGAGCGCGAGGTGCCGGTCACCCTCGGCGCCGCAGGCATCGTCCGTCTGAGCCTGCACGACGCCGACGTCACGACGGCGACGCGCGTCGCCAACGCGGTGAACGCGTCGATCGGCGAAGGCTCGGCGCAGGCGGTCGATCCGGCGACGATCGAGATCCGTCTCCTCCAGCAGGAGCGCGTCATGGAGCTCCTGCCCGCGATCGAGAACCTCGAGGTGGCGCCGGACCGCCGCGCGCGCGTCGTCGTCAACGAGCGCACCGGGACGGTCATCATGGGCGAGAACGTCCGCATCGCGCCGGTCGCGATCGCGCACGGGAGCCTGCAGATCCAGGTGAAGACCGATCTCGGCGTGTCGCAGCCGGCGCCCTTCTCGAACGGCAAGACCGTGGTCGTTCCCGACAGCACGATCAACGTCGAGGAAGGGAAGGCGCAGCACCTGGCGGTTCTGAGCAGCGGGGTCAACCTCGGTCAGCTGGTCGGTGGACTGAATGCACTCGGCATCACGCCGCAGGACCTGATCGCGGTGTTGCAGGCGATCAAGGCCTCGGGCGCCCTCGATGCCGAGCTCGAAGTCATGTGAGTACGGAGGGCCGTACGATGACGCCATTCACGATCGATCCGCTTTCGCCCCAGACCATGCTCCCCGCCACGCCGCGCGGGGTCGACGACAAGGAGCGCCTGGCCCGCAAGTCGCCGATGGAGATCGCCCGGCAGTTCGAGGCGATTCTCGTCGCGCAGGTGATCGGCGCCATGCGAAAGACCGTATCGAGCCTGGGTGGACTCTTCGGCGGGGACGGCCCGAACAAGATCCTCGACGGGGCTTTCGACCAACAGGTCGCGGAGAGCATCACGAAGCGCGCGCACCTCGGGCTCGCGGAGCGGCTCGCGGCGCAGATCGAGCGTCACGCGCACGCCACCCGCCCCGGCACGGGCGCCACGGGCGTCGGCGAGAGCGCCCACGAAGGCGGCTCGGCCGGCGAATCGCCGCTGGCAGCGCGTCCGCTGGGCAGCGCCAGTCCGGAAGCAGGCTCCGTTTCCGCCGACCACGATGCGACCGTCGCCGGCGAGGCGGTGGCGCAGCTCATCGGGGGCGACGAGGGGCATATGACGTCGGGCTTCGGCCTGCGCCACGACCCGATCACGGGCCGGACGGCGTTCCATGGCGGCATCGACGTCGCGGCGCCGCGCGGCAGCGCGATCCACGCCGTCGCCGGCGGCCAGGTGGTCTTCAGCGGCCGTCGTGGCCGCGCCGGCAACGTGGTCGACGTCCGCGACGGGGACGTCATCAGCACCTACGCGCACGTGCAGCGGGCGCTCGTTCGCGCGGGCCAGAAAGTTGCCGCGGGTGACGTCCTTGCGACGGTCGGCTCGACCGGCCGCAGCACCGGGCCCCACGTGCACTTCGCGGTGACCCGCGAGGGACAAACGATCGATCCGGCGGCCCTTCTCGAGCCGTCCCACGCCACGGCAACGGGTGAGCTGGTTGCCACGGCAGACGCCGAGGAGGGCTGAGTGGCATTTCCGTACCGCTCCCCCGCTAAAGGTTCGGCGCCATCCGGTCGATATCCTGACCAGCGGTACCGAGAGGGTACCGGGGAAGGGCCGACCACGCATGCGGATCACCAGACGACCATCGCTCGCGGGAACGACCGCGACGGAGACTGCCGGCGTCATTGCGCCGTCCGCCGCACCGCCACCTCAAGCCGATGGCACGGGCGCCGACGACACGGTCAACCTTTCGGATGCGGCGCGCCTGCGCCAACGTTTGCGGGTGGACATCGGGGACGTGCAGCAGACGGATGGGGCGCGGGTCGCGCACCTGCAGGGAGAGGTTACGGGCGGGACGTACGCGCCCGGGGCGGGCGCCGTCGCACAGAGCTTGCTCGGCGAGCTCGCCACCAATCTACTGGTCTGACGCCATGAGCGCCGAGCGCGAAGGTCCACGCCTGCGCGCGCTGCTCGAGCTCGAGCGCGAATGCTGTGCGCGACTCCTCCCGCTCCTCGACGCGGAGCGCGCGGCGGCGGCCAGCTACGATCTCACGGCGCTGATGGCGTGCCTGCGGGAGCGGGAAGCGCTCCAGGCCGAGTGGGAACAGATCGCGCAACGACGCCGCGTCGCCTTGCGCGACAGCGGACTGTCGCTGGCCGCCGTGGCAACCGAGAGCCCGGAGCTCGCGGCGGTCGTGGCCGACGTACGCCGCGACGCGACCCGCGTCCGACGCGCGCAGCGGGTCAATGAGGGCGTCATCCGTGCCGCGCTGACCCACGTCACGAACACGCTCACGGTGATCAACCGCGGCATGCCCGGCAGCCGCTACGACGATCGGGCCACGCTGCGGACGCCGGTCGCCGCGGCGACGAGGTGGAGCGCGTGAGTATCTTCGCGCCACTCTCGATCGGCCGCCAGGCGCTGCTGGCGCAGCAGCGCGCCCTGCAGGTCACGGGGCAGAACATCGCCAACGTCAACACGCCCGGCTACAGCCGTCAGCGGGCCGACCTGACCGCCATTCCTCCGCAGGGCGACTTCGCCGGCGGCGGCTCGCGCGTGGGCGGCGTCGAGCAACTGGTCGACCCGTTCCTCGAGGCACGGCGCAACGCCAGCTCTTCCGATCTGGCGGCGGCCACCACGAGCCGCGATCTCCTCGACCGGGTGCAGACCGCGTTTCCGGTGCAGGGCGGGAGCGTGGGCACGGCATTGCAGGAGTTCTTCGCGGCGGCGAATGCGCTCGCGACCAGCCCGCAGGATCTCGGGGCGCGCAGTAATCTATTGGCGAAGGCCGAGGCGTTGACGCAGCAGCTGCGCGACACGTCGGGAGCGCTCGCCACGGCGCAGCGCGACACCGACCAGCGCGTGCAGCAGACCGCCGCCGACGCCAACCAGCTTCTCACCACGATCGCCAGCCTGAACACGAGCATTCGCGCGGCGAGCGTCGGCGGTGATCCGGCCAACGATCTGCGTGACAGCCGTCGGACGGCCCTCAACACCCTGGCGCAGAGCCTGGACATCCACGCGGTCGAGCAGCAGGACGGCACGGTCAACGTCTACGCCGCATCGGGCGTGGCGCTGGTGGTCGGACAAGACGCGGCGACGCTCGGCACGCAAGCGGGCTCCCCCGGCGCGGCGCTCGACGGCGGGACGCTCAACGCGGTCGGCATCAAGGACGCGGCCGGGGCGCTCATTTCGCTGCCCGGCAACCTGGGCGGCACGCTCGGCGCGCTCGTGACCGCGCGTGATCAGACGATTCCCGGGCTCTCGGCCGATCTCGACACGCTGGCGACCAATCTGCGCGACGAGGTGAACGGCATCCAGACGAACGCCGCCGGTCGCGACCTCGACGGCAACGTCGGCACGGCGTTCTTCGCGGGCAACGGCGCGGCCGACTTGACGGTGGCGCTGACCGACCCGCGCGGCATCGCGGCGGCCCTCAGCAGCGCCCCCGGCGACAACACGAACGCGCAGGCGCTGCTCGCGCTCGGCGACACGCAGCTCCCCGCCCTCGGCGGCGCCACCCTCGGCGACTTCTTCGGCGGCATCCAGTCCCAGGCCGGGGCGCTGGCGCGCTCCGCGGACGATCAGGTGACCATCGAGCAGAACGTCGCGCAGTCGCTCGACGCGCAGCGCGACGCGATCTCGGGGGTGAGCCTGGAAGAGGAGTTCACGGACTTGATTCGTTTTCAGCGCGGGTTCCAGGCGGCGGCGCGGCTCATCACCGTGAGCAACAGCATGCTCGACGACCTGCTCGGGTTGGTCCGATGATCCTCGGACGCGTCACGCAATCGATCATTTTTCGCACGCTGACCACCAGCGTCGACCGGCTGCAGCGGCAACTCGCCAGGGCGCAGGAGGAAGTGAGCTCGCAGAAGAAGCTGCTGAACGCGAGCGACGATCCCGCGGGCGCGGCGCAGGCCAATCGGCTGCGCGGCGAGAACACCGCGTTGAAGGCGCTGGACGACGGCATCGGCTTCGGCACGGCCGTGTTGGGCGCGCAGGACGGAGCGCTCGACCAGGCGGGCAACCTGGTGGCACGCGCGCAGGAGATCGCCACGCAGCAGGCGAGCGGCCTCACGACTCCCGAGGCGCGGCAGCAGGCGTCCGAGGAAGTGGCGCAGATCGAGCGTGGCATGTTGACCCTGGCCAACACGCAGGTGGCCGGGCGGTACGTCTTCGGCGGACTCGCGACGGGACCGCAGCCGTTCGCCAATCTGGACGATCCCGGCTTCGATCCGACGACGGCGTACAGCGGCTCCACGACACCGTTCAGCTTGCCGATCGGCACCGGGCAGACAGTGACGCTGACGACGCCGGGGGACCAGGTCTTCGGCAGCACGATCACCGCCCTCGATCACCTGCGCACGACGCTCGCGGCGGGCACGTCCCCGGACACGAGCGTCGACGAGTTGAACGTCGCGGGCGACGCGCTGCGCGCCGAGCGCGCGAACGTCGGCGGCCGGGTGACGCGGCTGCAGGATCGAAGCGCGCAGATCGGGCGCCTCGGCGATACCGCCACGAGCCTGCTGAGCGGGGTCGAGGACGCGGACCTGACGACCGCCATCAGCCAGCTGGTGCAGCTCCAGACGGCGCTGCAGGCGACCTTGGCGTCGGGAAGTACCTTGCAACAGAGCATCTTGGACTACCTGCCAACGCAGTAGCGGGGGTAGTGCCAGCCAGGGAGGGCGGCATGCTGGTGTTGACGCGCAAAGTCGGGGAGTCGATTCGGATCGGGAACGACGTGACGGTGCAGGTGCTGGCGATCCGCGGCGGACAGGTGCGCATCGGCCTCACGGCACCCTCCGACGTGCGCATCTTCCGCGAGGAGATCTTCCGCGCCGTCGAGGGCCAGAATCAGGAGGCGCGCTTGGCCGACGAGGATCGCTTGTCGGGAGCGGCGGAGCTCTGGGAGGAGGTCGGCAATGGCAAGCGTGGCTGAGCAGACGGAGGTGCGGAGCGCCGCCGGGTCGCCGACCCTGCGGGTCGTGTCGCGGCGCTTCGGGACCCTGGACGTTCCGGTCGCCAGCGTCTTGCACTTCGCACAGGGTCTGGTCGGCTTTCCGAGGTACCGTCGCTACGTCGTCCTCGATCATCGTCCCGGGTCGCCCTTCAAATGGATGCTGTCCATCGACGATCCCGACCTGGCGTTCGCCGTCGCCAACCCCTGTGAGCTGGTCGCGGACTACGACCCGCCACTGCCGCTCGCGACGCGGCTCCTCGGCACGGCGGCGGAGGATCTGGCGCTCTTCGTCCTCGTCACGATTCCGCCCGACCCGACGCGCATGACGGTCAATCTCATGGCGCCGGTCGTGGTCGATCTGCGGACGCGTCAGGCGCGGCAGATCGTCCTCGACGACCCGCGCTGCCCGCCCGACCATCGCGTCGTCCGCGAGCCTGCCGCGGCCCAGCCGTAACCGCGCGTTCCGCCTCCCGTCGTCGAGATTTGGCCAGCGCTCGACAGAATTGTACGGCGAGCGGTCCCACTCGCACGCTCCACCACATCGTCCCCGGGGTACCGAGTCACGATTTTTACGTGACAATCCGATGGCTCACGTTGTTTCAGCGTCAGCCATGAGTTTTGTTCAAGTTTCTGGCACCTGGCTTGCTCCACGCCTCCCGCGACGCCGCGCGGGCGGCCAAAGGAGGAGCGATGAGAGCGTTCGAGTTCGTGAATGCGGGTGTGGCGGGGACAGTGGACGAGGTAGCGCTTCCGGCTCCAACGACCGCGACGGTTGTCGAGGGAGAAACCGAGGGCGAGACGGAGATCCCGGGCTTCGCGGGAATCATCGGTCGTCATCGGCGCATGCAGGCGGTGTTCGACGTCATCCGGCGGGTCGCCGGGACGAACGCCAGCGTCCTGATCACGGGCGAGAGCGGTACGGGCAAGGAACTCGTCGCGCAAGCCATCCACACGCGCAGCCGGCGGCGCCTGCAGCGCCTGGTCCCGGTGCATTGCGGCGCGATACCGGAGGATCTGCTCGAGAGCGAGATGTTCGGTCACGAGCGCGGCGCCTTCACGGGCGCGATCTGCTCGCGCGTGGGCCGGTTCCGTCTGGCCGACGGCGGCACGATCTTCCTCGACGAGATCGGCGACATGAGCCCGAAGCTGCAGGTGAAGCTGCTGCGCGTGCTCGAGAACGGCATGTTCGAGCCGGTCGGCGGGGTGACCACGCAATGCGTGGACGTGCGCGTCGTCGCGGCGACCAATCGCAACCTCGAAGAGGCCGTCGGCGAACGGCGCTTCCGCGAGGATCTCTACTATCGCCTGCGTGTGGTGCCGATCGAGATGCCGGCGCTGCGCGATCGGCGCGAGGACATTCCGTTGCTCGTCGACTGGTTCCTCACGCATCTGCATGACGTCAAGGGGATGCCGCGCTTCGAGATCACCGATGACGCGATGGGCGTCCTCGGCGGGTATCACTGGCCGGGCAACGTGCGCGAGCTGAAGAACCTGCTCGAGCAGCTCGTCGTCCTGGGCGACGCCGACGGCGTCATCCGGGTCGAGCACCTGCCATCGCAGCTGCGGGGAGGCGGGCGGGTGAACGCGAGCGGTGGCTGGGTGACGCCGCCGTGGGATTTCGATCAGCAGGGCATCGACTTCTATCGCGAGATGGCGTCGATCGAGGATCGCATCATCGCCCGCGCGCTGCACATCAGTCGCGGCAACAAGAAGGAGGCCGCGCGGTTGCTGCACCTGAATCGCACGACCTTGCTGGAAAAGCTGAAGCGCAAGCGCGAGGCGGCGACGCTGGAGGCGCCGGTGGCCGAGCCGGATTGGTCGGCCCTCGCGCCTCTCACGATCCCGCCGACGGTCGAGCCGGCGGACGAACTGCGGCTGCCGTCATAGCGTTCGGCATACGGCCATCCATCGTGCGCGGCCGCGGGGCGATCGTCTCGCAGTCGCGCACGATTGACTCTCCTCCCCGCGATCGTTAGCCTTTCCCCCATGGAAGCAACGTCCACGGAAGCAACGTCCGCGCAGACCCCTGAAGCCGCCCACCCCATCCAGCTCACCGAGAAGGCGATCGAGATGGTGAAGACGCTCAGGGCGCGCGAGTCGCTCGGCCCCGAGTACGCGCTGCGTATGGGGGTCGCCGGCGGCGGATGTTCCGGCCTCTCGTACACGATGAAGTTCGACAACGCGTCGAAGCCCGATGATCGCATCATCGAGGCGGGCGACGTCCGCGTGGTGATCGACGCAGAGGCGCTCGAATACCTCGAGGGCGTGACCCTGGACTACGTCGCGGGATTGCACGGCGCCGGTTTCAAGTTCGACAACCCGAAAGCGCAGCGCACCTGCGGTTGCGGGACGTCGTTCTCGGCCTGATCCCATCCCCACGGCGCGAGCGCGTGACGTGAGCGCGTTCCGCCACCTCGTCTTCGATCTCGACGGCACACTGGTCGATACGAAGGACGACCTGGCCGAGGCCGTAAACGTCACGCTGCGCGCGCTCGGGCTGCCGCCCGAGGAGCCGCGCGTCCTCTGGGGCTATGTCGGACACGGGGCACGGGTGCTCCTGGAGCGTGCCCTCGGCGGCGCGCATGCCGCGCTCATCGAGCCCGCCGTCGGCATCTTCATGCCGTGGTACCGGGCGCACCTGCTCGACCGGAGCGCCGTCTATCCGGGCCTGTGCGACGTCATCGAGACGCTGGCGGGGGAGGGGGTCGCATTCTCGGTCCTGACCAACAAGCCGGCCGATATGAGCCGGGCGATCGTCGATGGCCTGGGGCTCGGGGCGCGCTTTCCGCGCCTGATCGGCGGCGACACGCTGCCGCTGCGGAAGCCCGATCCCGCCGGCTTGGTGCGCCTGATCGACGACTCGGGAGTCGCGCGCGAGCGCACCTTGATGGTCGGCGACTCGACGATCGACGTGCAGACGGGCCGCAACGCCGGCGTCACAACCTGCGGCGTGCTCTGGGGCTTCAGCGGTCCCGCGATCCGCGACTGTGGCGCCGATGTGTTGATCGCGGCGCCGGAGGAGCTGCTCGCGATCGTCCGGTCGGGCCTGCGGCGCTGAGCGCGCGCCCTACGCCGAGCGCAACAGGTCGCCGAGGAGCGCGGCCAGCTCGGTGCGCAATAGATCCGCGCCGCTTGCGGTCGTCGTGGCCTGCGGCGAGGGGTCCGCCGTCGCCGCCGGTGTGCCGGCGGCGACGGCCAGGGTGCTCGTCGTGGCATGGGATACCGCGGCGATCTTCGTGGCGGCGTCCTTGCTCGCGGCAGCGGGCGCGGCGGCAGCGGCAGGCGCGGGGCTCGCGGCGGCGGCTGCCGCGTTGATCAGGGCGGTGGCGGCACTGGCGGCCGCGGCCGTGTCGGCGCCGGCGGCGGCGGCGGGCGTATCGGTCGAGTCGTCGACGTGGCCGGTCAAGAAGCTCGTGGCGCGCGTCGCTCCGTCGCCGAAGGTGCCGTACGTCGCGCTCAAGGTCGATCCGTCCTCCATCTGGGGAAAGCCTTCGAGCGGCGTCCCGCCCTGCTGGAGATACAGGTTGTAGTAGGCGATGTTGTAGAAGCCGGGCGGTACGGGCGTGCCGCGTCCGGTGTAGCCGGACACGACGAACGATGGCGTGGTCGTGACGCCGCCGGGATTCAACGGGCTCGCGGCGGCGTTCGGACCGACGGGCGCGTCGGCGTACAGGTCGGGGTTGGGCGTGCCGAAGCCCGCCTTGGTCGCGCCGAGGCCGTACTGGCCCCATCGTTGCGCCAGCGGCGGTGCTTTATCGGCGTTGGCCGCGTCGTCGGCAATGGACGGGGTCTCGCTGAAGGAGCCCTGGGCCGACGCGAGGGCGTCGGTGAAGCTGTCCGTGTCGTCCGTCGACGTCGTCGGCTGCAGTGCCGCGATGGTCTCGCGCTTGGGTTCGATCCGCATCGTCGATCCTCCGCGCGTGGCGCGGTGCAAGCGCGGTGCCGCGCCGGAAATCCAGCGCGACCGGGCACGGCGCCGACGCGCACGGCAGTTTCTGCCGGCTCGACCTTGCCGCTCAGGCAGAAGCGGTGCCGAGGGCGCGGTACAGGGCCAGGTAGCTTTCCGCGGCACGCCCCCATGAGAAGTCGCATGCCATGCCGTTGCGGACGAGCCGCCGCCAGTCGGTGGGGCGGTGGTACGTCTCGAGCGCGTGCTGTACGGCCTCCAGGAGCGCCTCGGGCGTGTACGGCACGAACGTGAAGCCGGTGCCGCTCCCCGTGGTGGGGTCGAACTCGCGCACCGTGTCGGCGAGGCCGCCGGTCGCGCGCACCACCGGCACGGTCCCGTAGCGCATGCTGTACATCTGGTTCAGGCCGCACGGCTCGTAGCGCGACGGCATCAAGAAGGCGTCGGCGCCGGCCTCCACCTGATGCGAGGCCGCGGTGTCGAAGGCGATGCGGACGGCGAGGCGCTCGGGCGCCTGCCGGCCCACCGCGGTGAGCTGCTGCTCGTAGCGGGCGTCACCGTTGCCGAGGATCACGAGCTGGAGGTCGTGGCGCAGCAGCTCGGGAATCGCGGCGCTCAGGATGTCGAGGCCCTTCTGGTCCGCGAGGCGCGACACCATGCCGAAGAGCGGGGTGTGCGGCGCCACGCGCAGGCCGAAGCGGCGCTGCAGGTCCGCCTTGCAGACCGCCTTGCCGGCGAGATCCGTGGCGTCGAAGGGTGCGGCGACGTACGGATCGTGCGCCGGGTCCCAGCGCACGTAGTCGACGCCGTTGACGATGCCGTGCAACACCCCGGCGCGCTCGCGCAGCACGCCGTCGAGCCCGTGGCCGTGCTCGGGGCTGAGGATCTCCTGCGCGTAGCGTGGGCTGACCGTGCTGAGCGCGTCCGCGAACACGAGACCGCCCTTCAGGAAGTTCACCTGGCCGTAGAACTCGAGCGTGCGCGGCGTGAAATACGACCAATCGAGCGCCAGTAACGGAAACGCCGACGACGGGAAGATGCCCTGGTAGCCGAGATTGTGGATGGTCAGCATCGTGCGGGTCGCCGCGAGGCGCGGGTCGGGAAAGGCCCGGGCGAGGACCGGGACGAGCGCGGTCTGCCAGTCGTGGCAGTGCAGCACGTCGGGTGCCGGCTCGAGCCGGGCGGCGAGTGCCAGGACCGCGCGCGAGAAAAACGCGAAGCGCTCGGCATTGTCGCCGTAGTCGCCTTGCGGGCCGCCGTACAGGTGATCGCGGTCGAAGTAGTCGTCGGCCTCGACGAACGTCACCGCGACCCCGCCGCGATGCGCGGTCCGCAGCGCCACCTCGCGACGTCCGCCGCCGAGCGCGACCTCGACGGCGCCGCTGGGCTCGGCCCCGGCGGCCTCCCAGTCGATCGTCCCGTAGGCCGGGAGGACGACGTGGACGGTCGCCCCGAGCCGCTCCAGCTCGACGGGCAGCGAGGCAAGCACGTCGCCGAGGCCGCCCGTCTGGGCGTACGGCGTCATCTCGGACGCCGTCATGAGGATGCGAGGTCCCGCCGCCATGCGTACGCTCACGCGCCTGGAGACACTATCGTCCGATCGGCGCGGCGAGTTAAGTCCGGGCGGAAGCCGCCCGGCTAGACGCTGGCGGCGCGCGGCCGGCGGGCCTCGCCGTTCAGATCCAGCACGGCGCTGGCGGGCTCGAGCGCGCGCTCCAGCACCTCGTCGATCGTGTCGACGAACTCGAAGGTCATCTCCTGGCGGACCTTCTCCGGCACGTCCTCGAGGTCCTTCTCGTTCCGCTTCGGCAGGATCACGGTATCGATGCCGGCCCGTTTCGCGGCCAGGACCTTTTCCTTGATGCCGCCGACCGGCATGACCTTGCCCCGTAGGGTAATCTCACCGGTCATTGCCAGGTTGTGCTTGACCGGGCGGCCCGTGAGCAGCGACGCCAGCGAGGTCGCGATCGTGACGCCGGCCGAGGGGCCGTCCTTGGGGACGGCGCCGGCCGGGACGTGGATGTGGATGTCGCTGTTGTCGAAGAAGTCGGCGGGAATGCCGAGACGCTCGGCACGCGAGCGGACGTAGGTGAGCGCCGCCTGTGCCGACTCCTTCATCACCTCGCCGAGATGTCCGGTCAGGGTGAGGCCCTTCTTGCCACTCATCCTCATCGACTCGATGAAGAGGATGTCACCGCCGTTCGGGGTGTAGGCGAGACCGGTCGCGACCCCGGGCTCACCCGTACGCTCGGCTACCTCGGAGAAGAAGCGCTCCGGGCCGAGGAACTCGCGCACCTTCTCCGCCGTGATCTTCACGCGCTCGGTATGGCCCTCGGTGACGGCCCGCGCCACCTTGCGACAGACCCGGCCGATCTCGCGCTCGAGGTTGCGCAGCCCGGCCTCGCGCGTGTAGCTGCGAATGATCGTCAGGATGCCTTCTTCGGTGAACTCGATGTGCTCGTCGCGCAGACCGTTCTCGCGCTCCTGCTTCGGGATGATGTGGCGCCAGACGATCTCGAGCTTCTGCTCCTCGATGTAGCCGGCGATCTCCAGCACCTCCATGCGGTCCAGCAGTGCGGGCGGAATCGGATCGAGGTAGTTCGCGGTGGTGACGAACATCACCTTGGAGAGATCGAACGGTACGTCGAGGTAGTGGTCGGCGAAGGTGTGGTTCTGCTCGGGATCGAGCACCTCGAGCAGCGCCGAGGCCGGGTCGCCGCGGAAGTCGGCTCCGAGCTTGTCGATCTCGTCCAGCATGAAGAGCGGATTGTTGGAGCCCGCACTGCGCAAGCCCTGGATGATGCGGCCGGGCAGCGAGCCGATGTAGGTGCGGCGGTGGCCGCGGATCTCCGCCTCGTCACGTACGCCGCCCAGCGACAGGCGCACGAATTTCCGCTCCATGGCGCGCGCGATCGAGCGCCCGAGCGAGGTCTTGCCCACCCCCGGCGGGCCGACGAAGCAGAGGATCGGGCCGCGCGGGTCCTGCTTGAGCTTGCGCACTGCCAGGTACTCGAGGATGCGGTCCTTCACCTTTTCCAGGTCGAAATGGTCCTCGTCGAGCACCCCCCGCGCGTGCGGGATGTCGAGGTTGTCGGTGGTGGACACCGCCCAGGGCAGGTTCACCAGCCACTCGAGATAGGTGCGGACGACCGTGTGCTCGGCCGACTCCGGCGGGATGATGCGCAGGCGCTCCAGCTCGTTCTCGGCGGCCTTCGAGGCGTCCTCGGGCATGTTCGCGTCGGCGATCTTCTGGCGCAGCTCCTCGATCTCCGCGGTGCGGGAATCGCCCTCGCCGAGCTCCTTCTGGATCGCCTTCATCTGCTGGCGCAGGTAGAACTCTTTCTGGTTCTTGTTCAGCTCGGTCTGTACCTGCGACTGGATCTTGTGGCCGAGCTCGAGCAACTCGATCTCGCGGTTGAGGATGCCGCTCAGCTTCTCGAGCCGCGCGCGCAGGTCGAGCGTATTGAGCAGGTCCTGCTTCTCCTCGAGCGAGATGTTGAGGTTCGAGGCGATGAGGTCGGTGACCTTGCCCGGGTCCTTGATGTTCATCACGACGACCTGCAGCTCGTCGGGCAGGTAGGGGATCATCGAGACGAACTTGGCAAACTGGTGCACCATGTGCGCCTGCACCGCCTCGAGATCCTTCGACGACTCGTAGACGTCGGTGAGGTGGCGCACCTGCGCGATGAAGTAGGGATCGTCCTTGGTGTAGTGCAGCACCTCGATCCGGCGCAGACCCTGGACGAGGATGCGGACGCTGCCGTCGGGATACTTCAGCATCTTGAGGATGCGGCCGGCGGTGCCGCGCGAGTAGAGCCCGTCGCTGCCGGGGGCCTCGTCCTCGGCGTTCTTCTGCGCGACGAGGCCGAGCATCCGGTCGCCGACGAGCGCCTCCTCGACCAGCTTGAGCGAGGCGCCGCGCGAGATCAGCAGCGGTGCGATCGCGGAGGGAAAGATGACGACGCCGCGCAGCGGGAGGATCGGCAGCTCGGCGGGAACCTGGATGCCGCTGACGTCTTCCTCGAACCCATAGAACCGCTGCTCACCCGTCTCCTCCGCCGTCTTCTGCGGGTCGAACTCTTCGCCGTGAGCCATGGCCGTCCCCCCGCGCCATTTAATACACGCGCGGCGGGATCGACAACCCCGATCGTGCGAACGCACAGCAAGCGACTCGACAGCAATAACGAAACTATTTAGGATTCCGCACATGCCCGAGACGAGGCACTTCACGATCGACGAGGCAAACGCGCTCATTCCGCGGCTCGAGATGCTGATGGCCGACGCCCAGCGTGCGGCCGTCACCCTGCGTGCCGCCATGCAGGACACGGTCGGGGGCGAGGAGAAGGAGGAGGGTCACGACACGCGCACCACCAAGGACGTGCTGCGTGTCCGTCCCGATCTCGCGGACGACGTCCATCGTCTCGAGTGGGCCGTCGCGGAGATCGAGGCGCTGGGCTGTCAGTTCAAGGGGCTCGATCTCGGACTGGTCGATTTTCCGGCGCTGATCGACGGCACGACTGTCTTACTCTGCTGGCAGTACGGCGAGAAGCAGATCGCGTTCTGGCATCGCGCCGACGAGGGGTTCGCCAAGCGGCGCTCCCTCGGCGCGGCCGAGCGCCCCAGCCTGCAGTAGCGCGCATGATCGGCGTCGTGAAGTCGGTATTCTGGCTCGCGCTCGTCGTGTGGCTCGGCGAGGTCGTCTTCTTCTCGTTCGTGGTCGCGCCGAGCGTCTTCGGGGCCCTGCCGTCGGAGACGGCGGGGCAGGTGGTGGGCGCGATCTTCCCGCGCTACTACGCGCTCGGCGCCGGCGCGGGGGCGATCGCTCTCGCCGCGGCGGTCGGCCTGTGGGCGGAGGCGGCGGCACGCCGACCGTGGTCCGCCGTGTGCGTGATGCTCGCCCTCATGCTCGCCGCCACCGTCTACGCGGGACGCGTCGTGCAACCGGAGGCGCAGGCCCTGCGGCCGCGCTTGCACGAGGCGACGGTCGACCCGGGGGTGAAGGAGCGCTTCGATCGGCTGCACCGGCGCGCCGTGCAGTTGAACGGCGGGGTGCTGCTGCTGGGCATCGCGGCCGTGTGCGTCGCCGCGACGAATCTCACGCTGCCCTACCGCTGAGCGATCGGCGGCGGCCCGCGACGATCGGGATCAGAGCCGGCGGGACGGGGCCTCGGCGCCGCCCTGCTTGAGGCGTTTGCGCAGCGAGGGGATCGCGTCGATCTTCGCGGCCTTCAGCAGGTCCCAGTAGATGCCGCGCGGGCGCGGGTACGCCGGCCGCGTCGCCATCACCTCGAAGGGCGTGATCAGGAAGTCGAGCGGGATGTCGTGCGCCAGCATGGCGACCTTCTCCTGCACGATCTGCAGCGGGTGCACGGTGGTGACGACCGGCGTCGTCTCCTTCACCTTGCCCTCCTCGCGCAGGAGCGCGTACTCGAGGTCGGCGAAGCCGCCACCCTTGCCGACGCGCGTGCCGTCACGGCGAACGGCGACCGAGCCGCAGACGATGAGATCGACGGCGCGCATCTCGCGCGGGCCGACGAGCCGACCGTACTTGGCGGCGCCGGTGATGCTGGCCGCGAGCGCGGCGCGGCGGCCGAGTCGCTTCGGGTCGATCTCGACGAAGCACTTTTCGCCGCGCAGGCGCGGCAGTGCCATGTAGACGATCTTGCCGTCGTTCAGCGCCTGGCGCCGCACGGGGAGCTGCGGCGCATCCGGGTTGATCTTGATGGCGCGCGCCTTCTTCCAGACGGCGAGCTCCGCGAGACGGGACGCGGCGCGTTCGGCGCCGACGAAGTTGGGTATGCGACCCTGCGTGCCGGGGAACCGCTGCACGCCGTTGTGCTCCAGCAGCTGCCAGACCTTCCTGCGAAGATCCTCTTTGGTCATGCGTTCGACCTCACGCTGCACACCGGCGTCGTGAGCGAACGCTACAACAGGCGAAGAATTGAAGTCAATGAAGTGCGCGCTCGAACGCGGTGCGCGGCAGGGGAGGAGGTGCGGGGTGGGCGCTCAGGATGCGGCGGGGGAGGCCTCGGGCGGGGTGCGCGGAGGCGCAAGCCGCCGGGCGACGACGAGGAAGCCGCTGTGCGCCACCATGCGGTGCTCCGGACGGACGCTGCGGTCGGTGACGTGCCAGTGACGCTGCAACGACTCCATGGCCTCGATCGCGGCGAAGCCGTGGGCCCGCAGGGCGACGACCATCTGCTGCATCTGTGGGGTCGTGGGCGTGAAACCGACGAAGACGCCGCCCGGGCGAAGCGCGACGGCGGCGTGCGGGATGACCTGCCAGGGCTCGGGTACGTCGACCACCATGCGGTCGACGTTGCGCTCCGCAATACCCTGGTACGCGTCGCCGGACACGACGTGCCACTGCGGCGCCGGGCCGTAGAAGCGTGCGACGTTGTTGCGGGCCATGGTCACGAAATCGTCGCGGATCTCGTAGGTGGTCAGCACACCGGTCGGGCCGATGGCGCGCAAGAGGGCGATCGTCGTCGCGCCGGGACCGACGCCGACCTCGACCACGCGTGCGCCTGGGTGCACGTCGCCCCAGACGAGGATCGTGGCGACGTCCTTCGGGTAGATGACCTGGGCCTCGCGCGGCAGGTTCGGGATGAGCTGCGCGTAGGTGGGGCGGAACACCTGCAGGTACTCCCCGAGGGGCGAGCGGACCACCGAGCCCTCGGGGAGCCCGATCAACTCCTCGGCGGCGAACTTCCCGCCGCGGACCATGAGCGGCCGGCCGGCACGCAGCGTGCGGAGATACTCGCGCGCCTTGCGGTCGATGAAGAGGATCGTGTCGCCGTCGCGCAGAAGTGCCAGGTCGGCGGCATCGGCCGTGCTCTCCGCCTCCGGCGCGCCCAACGCGTCCGCGGGCTCAGGAATGGGCCACCGCCGGGGTGCGCCGCCGGTTGATCTCGCCGACCAGGCGACAGTAGCCGCACAGTTCGCCGAAGGCCGGCATGCCGCAGCGCGTGCACTCGCCCTTCGGGCTGTCCGGCGCGGCCGCGAAGAGCGGCTGGGCGTGACGCAGGAAATCCGCGACGAACGTGAGCTTGGCGCCCGGCATCGCCTGCTCGAGGCGGTTCAGCAGGTCCTTGTAGACGAGCTGCGTCGCGCCGTGGCTGTTCGGGCACTCGTCGACGACGTAGTCGATGCGGCGCAGGAACGCGTAGGTCGCGCTCTCGTACTCGCTGGTGCGGTAGAGCGGCCGCACCTTGCGCGCGAACTTCGCGTGCCCCGGCTGCAGTACGGGCTGCTGCTTGGCGAGGTAGGGGAGCTGCCAGTGCAGCACGTTGCCGAGGAGCCGCGCGGCCTCGTCGTCGAGGTTGTGGCCGGTCGCGAGGACCTCGAACCCGCCGTCGTGCGCCGCCTGATCGAAGTAATGCCGCTTGAAGGTGCCGCAGGCGGCACACGGTTGGCGCCGCGTGTAGAAAGCCGCCTCCGGAATGGCGAGGCCGTCGCCCTCGTCCTCGAGGCGGACGATCCGCAGCGGCAGCTGGTGGGCCGTCGCGAACGCCTCGACCTTGCGCTGCGACGCGCTCGAATACTCGCCGATGCCGAGGCCGAGATAGAGTCCCTCGGTCTGGTAGCCGAGCGTCACCAGCGTATCCCAGAGCGCGAGGCTGTCCTTGCCGCCCGAGACGCACACCAGCACCCGCTCGTCGCGCGTGAACATGTGGTCGCGCTCGATCGAGCGCTCGACGTTGCGCTGGAAGAAGAAGATGAAGCACTCCTTGCAGAAGGCGGTGTTGTGGCTACGGAGCTGGACGGTCGCTTTGGCGGTGCAGCGCTTGCACTTCATCGGCTGCCCCCGGAGATCACCGCGCGCAGCTCGATCGTGTCGGCGTCCTCGACCGCATCGTCGTCGGTCAGGAGATCGTCGCCGCGGATCACGATGACGGTGCCCGCGACGATGCCGAGCGAGCGGATCACGTCGCCGACACGGCGACGCCCGGAGATGGTGAGTTGCTTGCCCTGCGGTTCGAGACGGATCTGCATAGACGACGACCGAGCGGTGAGTTGCGGCGACGCTACCACCCGACTTTGCACCCCACAAGCGCGCGCGCCGGGAACGCGCGGTGATTGACCATGCCCCGGGACTACTATAAAAGCTCGGGGGATACGCATCTCCCCAAGGGTCGAGGCGCGATGGCTAAGAAGGTCAAGAAGGAGAAGCCCAAAAAAGGCTTCAACATCTTCGAAGAAGATGAACACGCCGCCGCTGGAAGCGAAGAAGAGCTTCCGAAGGACGAAGCCGGTCGTCGCAAGATCAAGCGGCAGTACGAGGATCTCCTCGGCATCCGCATCCAGAAGCTGCGCGGGCGCATCCTGAACCGCGAGCGCATCAACAAGACGATCGAGGGCATCTACTTCATCTGCGCCGACTGCGTGAAGGTCTGCCACAACGTCGACGACGGGCTCACGGAAGATCCCGAGAACCTGCGCAATCTATGCGGGCCGTGTAGCACGAAGCCGACGGACACGAAGAACGGCAAGGAGACGAAGGCCCCCAAGGGCAAGCAAGCGGCCGCCTGAGGCGGTCGCGCTACTCGGACGAGGCGAGCCGCGCGAGCGGCCACGCGAGGCGCGCGCAGAGCGGCTCCCAGTGCCGCGGCACCGGCGCCGCGAGGACCGACCCGAGGATCGCAGGGTCGTCGCCGGTGAGGCGCCGCGCGTGCAGGTAGTGCCAGGCGACGTCCGCGGCGGCCGGGTGCGGAACGCCGTAGCGGCGGTCGCCGAGCACCGGATGACCGAGCTCGGCGAGATGCGCGCGGAGCTGGTGCGTCACCCCGGTGCGCATGCGCAGGCGGACGAGCGTGAGGTCCTCGGCGTGCGCCAGGGGCTCGTATTCGGTCTCGGCGGACCAGCCCCGCCCTTGCGGCGCGGCGATCATGCGCTTGCGGCTCCGTGGATGGCGCGCGAGTGGCGTCGTGACGCGGCCGCCTGCCGCCAGATTCCCGACGACGACGGCCCAGTACTCCTTGAGGATGCGCTTGTGGGTGAACGCCGCACGGAGGCGCGTGTACGCGGCGGGTGTGCGCGCGGCGACGAGCAGCCCCGACGTGCCGGTGTCGAGGCGATGCACGAGGCCGGCGCTGCGGACGGCGTCGATCGCCGCCATCTCCGGATGGCGCTGCAGCAGCGCCGCCGCGGCGGAGGGCACGCCGCTCGGCCCCGCGGTCGAGGGCATGCCGGGCGGCTTGTCGATCGCGACGAGCTCGGCGTCGCAGTGCACGATCGCGAGCGGCGTTGCGACGGGGACCAGTGACGGCGGCGCGGGCGGGCTCTCCGGAAGGACGATCACGTCGCCCTGGTGCAGCAACTGGCTCTTCACGGCCCGCCGCCCGTTGACGCGGACTGCGTTGGCTCGGAGCCACGTCGCCATCCCACGGCGCCCGATCGCGGGGCCGAGCCGATCGCGCAGGTAGCGGTCGAGGCGCGTCGGCGGCCCCTCGAACGTCAGACGGGCGTCCGCCACGAGCGCCGCGCCGTCAATTGGAGGACATACCGGTCGTGATCCAGCCCTCGACCTCGCGCAGGAAGAGCGCGAAGGGGCTCTCCGCGCCGGGCTGGGGCGCGAAGTACGCCTTGCGCATGTAGTCGAGGGCGCCGGAGTAGTGCTCGAAGTTGCGCGAGAGCTGCTGGAAGAGCAGGAAGCCCGTCCGGTAGCGGGACAGGTCGAGCTCGGAGACCTCCCAGTAGGCCCGCTGCCCCTCCTGGAAGTAGTAGTCGAGCGCGCCGCACTGCTCGACGTGGGTGCGGAAGAGGCCGCTCATGAAGAGCGCATAGTCGGCGACGTACTTGCGCATCGCATGGGTACGCAGGAGCGAGCGCTCGTCCCGGGGCGTCTCGGACGCGGCCGCAGCCGCGGCGATCCGGACCATGCTCGCGCTCGTGCCGTGCTGGGTGCGCAAGGCGTAGAGACGGTCGGCGCGGCTGAAGTCGGTCAGTAGTGCGGCGACGTAGCCGACGATCGCATCGTCACCGACCCCGAGCTCGGTGAAGGTACGTCGTGCCATCGCGTGGAAAAACTCACGGAGCCGCGATGAATCGTTCGGCCTCTCCATGCGCCCTCCTGCGGTCGCGTCATCGACCGGAAATCAGTATAGCATTGCAACGCGTGCCGGCGAGGTGGTTTTTACGTGGCGCGCGTTCGGGACATGCACGACGACTTCGACATCGCCCGCTGGCGAGGCGAGTTTCCGAGCACCGCGGCATGCGTGCACTTCAATCATGCCGGCGTCGGGCCGCTCTCGCGCCGATGCGCGGCGGCGGCCGCCGAGTTTCTGGCCGACGGGCGCGATCATGCCACGCTGCGCTATCCGGTATGGGAGCGGCGCGGCGAGGAGGTGCGCGCCGCGTCAGCCCGCTTGATCGGCGCGCACCAGGACGAGATCGCCTTCTGTGCCGGCACCTCGGACGGTCTGTCGCTGCTGGCGACCGGGTTCCCGTGGTCGCGCGGCGATTCGATCGTGACGGCGGCGGGGGAGTTCCCCGCGAACGTCTACCCGTGGTGGGGCCTGGCCGAGCGTGGCGTGGAGACGCGCATGGCGGAGCTCATAGACGACCGCCTGACGGTCGATGCGATCGCGAAGGTGACTGACGGCTCCACCAGGGTGGTCTCGGTGAGCGCGGTCGATTTCTCGCGCGGGCAGCGCCGGCCGCTCGCCGCGATCGGCGAGTTCTGTCGTGCACGCGGCATTCTCTTCTGCGTCGACGCCATCCAGGCGCTCGGCGCCCTCGAGCTCGACGTCACGCGCGAGGGCATCGATTGCCTGGCCGCGGACGGACACAAATGGCTGTGCGCGCCCGAGGGCCTCGGCATCTTCTACCTTTCACGGCGATGGCTCGAGCGCGTCCGGCCGCAACGACTCGGCTGGAAGAGCGTCACCGATCAGGGACGCTATCTGCCGTACCACTTCGACCTCAAGACCGAGGCGGCCAAGTTCGAGTGCGGCAGCTTCGCGTTCCTCGCAATCCATGCGCTCGGGGCGGCGCTCGATCTGGTCTTGGAGATCGGGCCCCCGGCGATGGAGCGGCGGGTGCTCGCGGTGACTGCGATGCTCCGCGCGGCGCTCGCCGAGCGCGGGCTCTCGGTGCTGGGGGCGTACGGCGCGCGCGAGTGGTCCGGCATCACCACCGTGGCCGTGACGGCTCCGCCCGAGCAGGTGGTGGCGCGGCTGTCGCAACGCGGTATCGTGGCGAGCCCGCGCGGCGGCGGCGTGCGCCTCTCGCCGCACTTCTACTCGAACGCGGAGGACGTCGCCCGCTGCATCGAGGCGCTCGCCGGCGGCTGAGCGGGCGCTGCGCTCTTGGCTCCGCCGCGGTGGGCGAAGTCGAGGTTCTCGCGTACGACCTCGAAGACGCGCGCCGACCAGAGCAGGCCGAAATGCCCGACGCCCTCGATCTCGATGGTGCTGGCGCCGGGGTAGCGCGCGGCTGCCGACGGAACGATCGTCAGATCGAAGCTCGACGCGACCGCGGTGACGTCGGTCTGGCCGAGGAGCGGGTCGTCGGCGGCGAGGCCCTCGAGCAGCGCCGACCCCGGACGCAGGCCGTTCAGCATGGGGTCGAGCGCGAGAGCGTAGAGCTTGCTGCCCTGGTGCGGCGTGCCGAGCGTGACGAGCGCGCGGACGCCGCGCCCACCGCGCTCACGGGCGCAGAGCCGGGCGACGATCCCGCCGATGCCGTGCGCCACGAGCACGACGTCGCGGTCGCCGGCCGCGGCGCGCGTTTCGTCGAGGAAGGTGTCGAGGCCGCGGGCAGCCGCTGCGACGTCCCCGAAGACGGTGCGGTAGTTGTAGCCGGATGCCTGCGCCCAGCCGGCGCGCGCGAGCCGCCGGCGCAGCAGCCAGAGGCAGGTGCGGGTCGTCGCATAGCCGGGAACGAAGACGATCGGCGGGCGATCGTGGGTGAGGACGGCGGAGACGCGACGCCACGACAGGACGCCGAACGGGACGCTGAGCAGCGCGGCGGACATCGCGGCGATCTCGACGGCGACGTCGCGTGCCGCCGCGAGCAGGCCGGCGGGCGTCAGGCGCGCGTCGAGCGACTCGGGGAGATTCAGCATCTCGTAGAGCGCGACCACGAAGCACACCGACTGCACGAGTGCGGCGACGGTCACCACGGCCTTCACGATCCACCACGACAGCGCCCAGAGCATCGCGTCGATCTCCCTCGGAGGTTGTAGCAACTCGGCGGCGCCAGGGGGAACGCGCTCCGCGGCGCGCCAGTCTCCGCTTACCTTGCTTTTCCCTCAGGCGACACTTAAACGAAAGCAGGTGGGGGCGCGACGCGAACGTCAGGCGCGCCGGGGGCGCGAGCGCTTCGCGGTCGTGATGGCCGGCGGAAGCGGGACGCGCTTCTGGCCGCGCAGCCGCCGCCGCCTTCCGAAGCAGCTGCTGCGCATCACCGGCACGCGCACGCTCCTCCAGGCGACGGTCGCGCGCCTGAAGGGTCTCGTCCCGATCACGCACGTGCTCGTGGTGACGCATCGCGACCACGCGGCGGAGGTGCGCCGCCAGCTGCCGCAGCTTCCCGCGGGCAACGTCCTCGTCGAGCCGGTGGCGCGCAATACCGCACCCTGCATCGCGCTCGCCGCGCTCACGATCGAGGAGCGCGCGCGCGACGCGTCCTTCGTGTGTCTCCCCGCCGATCACACGATCGCCGATCCGCACCGCTTCCGCGCCGCGGTCGCAACGGGCTTCGACTGGGCGGAGCGCGAGTCCTGCTCGGTGACGATCGGCATCAAGCCGACCGAGCCGGCGACGGGGTTCGGTTACATCCGTCTCGGGCGGCGGGCCGGGCGGGGGGGCGCGTGCTGGGCCGACGCCTTCGTCGAGAAGCCCTCGCCCGCGCGGGCACGGCGCTTCTTCGCCTCCGGCCGCTATCTCTGGAACAGCGGCATGTTCGTCTGGCGGGTCGCGACCGTGCTGGATCTCTTCGCACGGCACCTGCCGGCGACGGTGGGCGCGTTGCGAACGGCCATGCGCCACGCCGGGCGCAAGCGCTCCGCGGCGATCGCGCGGGCCTACGCCCGGGTCACGCCCGTCTCGATCGATTACGGACTCATGGAAAAGACGCAGCGCGTGATCGTCGTGCCCGGCGATTTCGGCTGGAACGACGTCGGAAGCTGGGCGGCGTTGCAAGAGCTGCAACGAGGGCAAGGCGCGAACGGCCGCGCGCCGGTCGTGGCGGTTGATGCGGCCGGCTACGTAGTATTCAATCCAGAGCGTCTCGTCGCTCTCGTCGGGGTGGACGACCTGATCGTGGTCGACTCGCCCGACGCGCTCTTGATCTGCCGCCGCGACCGGGCCCAGGATGTGCGGCGCGTGGTGGAGGAGCTGGAGCGACGTCGGCTGCACGCGTATCTATAGGCGGAAGGCGCTTCGATGAGCACACGGGAACGCGCGCCGGTTGCGCGCTTCGAGACGCGGCACGGGATTCGGATCTTCCGTTTTCCCGTCGAGACGTTTCCCACACACTTCAACAATCTCTACCTGATCGACGACGCCGACCGGCTGACCCTCATCGACGCCGGTTCGCGGCTCGACAGCACGCGGCGGGACATCACGGCGGGGCTGGACGAGATCGCCACGCGCTGGGGCAAGCGCTATCGGCTGGCGGACGTCACCGACGTCGTGATCACGCACGCGCACATGGATCACGCGGGCAACGCCGGCTACTTCGTCACTGAGACGCCGGCGCGGGTCTGGGTGCACGAGCTCGACGCGCGCGTATTGTCGGCGTGGGAAGAGCGGATGGTGGTGGCGTCGAAGGACCTGGCGATCTTTCTCGATCGCTCCGGGGTGGGGCCCGCGATCAAGCAGCAGCTGATGTCGATGTATGCGATGTCGAAGTACGCGCTGAACTTCTCGTCGGTGCCGGTAGATGACCGGCTGACCGACGCGACGATCGTCGGCAACGGGTACCGCGTCTTCCACACCCCCGGTCATTGCCCCGGCGAGATCTGCATGCTGGTCGACAACGTGCTGTTCACCGGCGACCACGTGCTCTCGAAAACGACGCCGCACCAGTCGCCCGAATGCATCACCTTGTTCTGCGGCCTGCGGCGCTATCTCGAGTCGCTCGACAAGATCCACGGGGTCGGCGGCGTCGAGCTCGCCCTCGGTGGCCACGAGGATGAGATCGACAACGTGTACGGGCGCATCCACGACATCCGTCGCTTTCACCTGCAGCGCCTCGACCGTCTGCGCGAGATGTGTCGCGAGCCGAAGACCATCTGGGACGTCACGTCGCAGCTGTTCGCCGGCCGGCTCGAGGGCTACGGGCAGATCCTCGGGATCGAGGAAGCCGGGGCGCACATCGAGTACCTGCATCAGCTCGGCGAGCTGGCGATCGCCAATCTCGACGAGGTGCAGCGCAGCGACAACCCCGTGCTGTACTACCGGACGCGCACATGACGAGTCCGCGCGCCGTTCCCGAGACCGTCGTCACTCCCGGCGGTGCCGGCAAGACGCGGACGCCCTCGCACCATTCCGCGATGGTGCGGCGGTTCGGCTTGCTGCCGCGCTGGTTCGCGCGGCTCGCGTTCCAGCACGTGCGCATGGACACGGCGGACATCGACCGGCTGCGCCGTCTCGCGAACGAGGGCACGCTCGTCTACGTGATGCGCTACCGCTCGCTGGTCGACTACTTCCTGGTGAACTGGATGTTGCTCCAGGAAGGGCTGCCGCTGCCGCGCTTCGCCAATGGCATCTCGTCGCTGTGGCTGCGGCCGCTGCGCGACATGATCGCCATCCTCTGGCAGCGCATGACGACGGCGCAGCTCTTCGGCAAGGAGGTTCGCCAGTCACGCGAGCGCGACCTCGCGGGCCAGCTCGTAGCGCACGGGCGCTCGGTGCTGCTGTTCATCCGCAGCAGCCGCGGCGGCATGGCGCGCGCCCGCGGCGGGAGTCCGGCACCGGAGCTACGGCGCGGCTCCGATTACCTGCGAGAGATCGCGCACGACGTCTGGCAGAAGGAGCAGCCCGTCTTCCTCGTGCCGCTCGCGATCTTTCGCGGCTCGGGCTTGCGCCGCAAGGGCTCGCGCCTGGCGAGCTTCGTCTACAGCGTGCACGAGGCGCCGAGCGATCTGAAGAAGCTGGCCACGTACGTGTGGAACGCGCACGAGCTCACGGTCTCGATCGGCTCCGAGATCCCGCTGAACGCGTTCGTCGCCAAGTACCAGGGCGAATCCGAGGACCGCATCGTCCGCCGCCTGACCCGCGCCCTGCAGATGTTCCTCTACCGGGAGGAGCGGGTCGTGTGGGGCCCGACCGTGCAGTCGAAACGGCAGGTACGGGAGATGGTCCTCGGCTCGGACGCCGTGCAGACGGCGGTGCGCGAGGTGGCGCGCGAGCGCAAGGCGAGCGAGGAGAAGATCGCCAAGGAGGCGCGTGGCTACTTCGACGAGATGGCGGCCGATTTCCGCGGCTCCTATCTCGCGATCCTCGCCTTCTTCTTCCATCGAATCTGGCGCCGCATGTTCTCGGGCCTGGAGATCCGCGGCCTCGAGCGCGTGGTGGAGTGCGTCAAGCAGCATCCGATCGTGCTCGTGCCCTGCCACCGCAGCCACTTCGACTACCTGATCCTCACGTACATCTTCCGCGAGCACTACCTGTCGCCGCCGCACATCGCCGCCGGCATCAACATGGCCTTCTGGCCGATGGCATCGCTCTTCCGCGGTGCCGGGGCGTACTTCATCCGCCGGCAGTTCGACGACAACCCGCTCTACAAGGTCGTCTTCCGCACCTACCTCGAGTACCTGATCCGCGAGGGCTACACGCAGGAGTTCTTCATCGAGGGCGGCCGCAGCCGCACCGGGAAGATCCTGACGCCGAAGCTCGGGATGCTGTCGGCCATCGTCAACGCGTTCACGGACGGCGTGCGGCGCGACCTCTACCTGGTGCCGGTCTCGATCCACTACGGCCGCATCGTCGAGGAGGAGGCGTACAAGAAGGAGCTGCTCGGCGGGCAGAAAGAGAAGGAGTCGTTCAGCGCGCTGCTGAAGGCGCGCGCCGTCCTGCGCCAGAAGTATGGGACGGTCTACGTCACCTTCGCCCCGCCGATCTCGCTCGACGAGGCGCTCGGGCCGCGCAAGGAGCGCTTCCAGCACGACGACGCGGCGACGGAGGAGGAGAAGCGGCGCTTCATCCAGAAGCTGGGCTTCCGCCTCCTGCGCGAGGTCAATGAGGTCGCCGTGGCGGGTGCGACCTCGCTGTCCTCGACGGTGCTGCTCTCGGCGCCGCAGCAGGCGGTACGCTACGCCGAGTTCGTTGCGGCGGCGCGACTACTCACGAATCTCCTCGTCGCGAAGGGGGTCACCCTCACTGCTTCGCTGCAGCGCAATACCGGCGACTTCCAGGAGAGCTTGCGGTTTTTACAGAGCGGCAAGCTGATCGAGCGCATGAAGGACAGCGCCGGCGACATCATCTACGCCGCGCCCGAGAAGCGCATGATCCTCGACTTCTACAAGAACAACATCATCCACTTCTTCCTCGTGCCGTCGCTGGTGGCCCACGCGCTGCGGCGTGACCTCCCGATCGAGGGGCTCTCCGAGGAGGTGTGGTGGTGGCTCGATCTGTTCCGCTGGGAGTTTGCGTTGCCAGAGCGACCGGCGGTGGCGGCGGAGATCGAGGAGGTGCTGACGCACTTCCGGGCCGCCGGGGCGATCGGGCCCTTCGGGGGCCGGCGCAGCGACATGCTACTTGTCTTCGCCGACGGCATCCTCGAGAACTTCCGCGAGGCCTACTGGATCGCGGCGAAGACATTGCTCGATCTGCCCGCCGACGGCATGACCCGCAAATCTGCGCTGATGAAGATGCAGAAGAGCTTCGAGGCGCACCAGCTGCTCGGCCAGGCGCAGAAGCCCGAAGGCAATTCGACGATCACCTACGAGAACGCAATGCATCGCTTCGCCGAGGTAGGCTACATCGCGCTGAAGCGTGGGCGCAGCAGCAAGGATCAGGTCGTGGTTCCCGCGCGCGCCTTCGGCGATCTGGCGGTGGTCGAGCGACGACTGCGCGAAAGTCTCAGCACGGACGGACCGGGACGCCCGTCGGTGCTGCCGATGGCCATACCCACAAACCACACGGCATCGGCGCCCTGATCGGGCGGGGATTTCCTGCACGCCTGCACCCCTCGTCGGGACGCCGCGCTTTTGCACGATGCGGGGACAGCCGAGCAGCGCGCGCGTCCCATGTGGGGCGCCACGGCGCCTGCGCGCACGCATCCAGCGCACCACGATCGCCAAGTGGCGGCGGACGCTGGACAAACACGCCGCGCGCGGCGCCAGGCCGGTCTCCGGGTGCGGTGGCTGCACGTACGCCGGCCGTCGTGGCATTTTTCTTGGACTCTCGCGGGGCACGACCCGAACGGAGGCAGCATGATCATCGACCGCGAGACCTTCACCGACATCGCCAAACACCTCGAAGCCGCTTCAGAAGGACTCCTGAGCGCCGCGACGGGCGTCGCTGGGCTATGTCCCGAAATCGATCCCGGTGAGCCACAGTCCTTCAAGTGGCTCGCATTGATCGAGAGCATGGTGGCCGTGAACGGAGAAATCACGGCACTGGAGAGCGTCCTGCGCGCCGTCCTCGACGCGAACCGCGAGGAGGTTACCGCGGAGCGGCGCAGCGCGTGACGACGCGCGCAGCGAATCAGCGAAACAGATCCGTGGCGCGGGCGCGAACGAGATCGCGTCCGCGTCCCGTCGTCGAAGCCCAATCCACGCCACGCACGAGGACTGCCGCGATGCCGCTGTCCTTCTCCATGAGGAGGCCGGCGGCCGCTGCAATCTGATCCGCCACCGCCAGCACGGTGTGGTGGAGATCGCGGCCGCCCATGTCGACCCGGCCGCGCCAGTCGAGGAGCGCGCCGATTCCGGCGACGCCGAGCGCGACGTCGACCTGGCCTTCCCGCCACGGGCGGCCGAAGGTGTCGCTCACGATGATGCCGATCTCGCTGCCGCTGGCGGCCGCCAGCGGCGCGCGCAGGCGCTCCGCGGAGGCGTCGGCGTCGAGCGGGAGCAAAGTCGCGGTGCCGGGGGCGATCCCGTTGGACTCGTCGACGCCGGCGTTGGCGCACACCCAGCCTGGGCCGGTTTCGCAGATGAGATGCCCGTCCGTCATGCGAACGATGCGGGTGGTCTCGCGCAGCACCACCTCGATGAGACGCCCGTCCTTGCCGGTCTCGGCGGCGAGGCGCGCGGCGAGTGGGGAGGGCGTGACCGAGGCCAGGTCCACCACTCGGCCCTCGGCCTTCGAGACGACCTTCTGGCACACGACGACGACGTCGCCTCGTTTGGTGCCGACCTTGCTCGCGGCCAGTGCCTCGACGAGCAGCGCGGGAAGATCGTCGCCGGGCTGGACGCGCGGCAGACCTGGAATCGGAATGACCGCGAGCGTGCGCATGCTCACCCGAGGGCCCGCAGCAGGCGTTGCGCCGCGGCGGTGGCCCGGCGCTCGGTCGTGAACAGCGTGTCCGCGACGATCGCGCGACACCCGGCGGCGGCGAGCGCCGCGCGCTCGTGCCGGTCGCTCCGGTCGATCAGCAACGCATCGAGGAATGGCCGGTAGCAGGCGGCGATCCCGAGCGCAGAGGGGCGCATCCCGAAGCGCCGTAGCTGGCGCGCCAATGGCCCGCTGGGCGCGCGTCCCGCCACGAGCGGCGACACGGCCGCGACCGCTCCGCTGCGGCGCTCGAGGGCGCGGCGTATTCCGGGGACGGCGAGGATCGGGCCGATGCTGAGGAAGGGATTGCTCGGGGCGATGATCACCGCCCTCGCGTCGCGGATGGCGGCGAGGACCCCCGGCGCGGGGCGGGCGCGGGTTGCGCCCGCGTAGCGGATGGCCCGCACGGCCGGCCGCGCCCGGCGCCGTACGAGGTATTCCTGGAAGCTCAGCGTGCCGATCGCGGTGTCGATCGTCGTGCGCACCGGATCATCGCTCATCGGCAGAACGCGCACCGGCGAGCCGAGCGCGCGGCCGATCTCGGCGGTGACCGTCGAGAGGCGGGTGCCCGCCGCCAGGCGCTGGGTGCGATAGATGTGCGTCGCGAGATCACGATCGCCGAGCTGGAACCAGCCGTCGCCGTAGAAGCGGGCGAGGGCGGCCAGGCATTCGAAGCCGTCGCCCTCGACGCCCCAGCCGGTGCGGCGGTTGGCGAGGCCGGCGGCGGTGTAGGTGATGGTGTCGAGGTCGGGCGAGACGGCGAGCCCGTAGAACCGCTCGTCGTCCCCGGTGTTGACGACGACGGTGACGGTGGACGGGTCAGCAGCACGGAGCAGGCCGCGCAGAAACTTCGCGGCCCCGACTCCGCCCGCCAGCACCGTCAACCCGGCTCGTTTCGCCATCCGACCGTTCTACGCCGGCTTCGAGCTTGCGGTACAGCGTCGTCCGCTCGACGGGCCGCCGTCCCATGGACTCGATCAGCCGGCGAATCTCGCTGACCGGCGTGTACTCGCCGGCGTCGGCCCCCGCCTCGCGCGAGATGCTCTCTTCCATCAGGGTGCCGCCGAAGTCGTTGACGCCGGCGAGCAACGAGGCCTGGGCCAGCTCGTGGTTCAGCTTGACCCACGACGTCTGGAGATTGTCGATCGCGCCGCGCAGCATGAGCCGCGAGAACGCGTAGACGCGCAGGTCGTAGACCCCCTTCGGCGGCGGCTCCGTGACGAGGCCGTCGCGGAAGAGCTCGGTGTTGTGGTGGATGAAGCGCAACGGCACGAACTCGGTGAAGCCGCCGGTCTCGCGCTGCAGGCGGCGCAGCAGGGCCACGTGCTCCACGATGTGGCGCGGCGTTTCGACGTGGCCGTACATGATGGTCGAGGTGCTGGGGATGCCGAGGGCGTGCGCGGTGGTGACGATCTCGATCCAGGTGCGGACGTCGACCTTCTTGTGGCTCAGAATGTCGCGCACCTCGTCGTCGAGGATCTCCGCGGCGGTCCCGGGAATCGTCCCGAGGCCCTCGGCCTTGAGCATGGCGAGATAGTCGCGATAGCTCATCTCGGCACGGCGCGAGCCGTACATGATCTCCATCGGCGAGAACGCATGCATGTGGATCGCCGGAAACGCGGTCTTGATGGCGCGCAGCACGTCGCGGTAGCCGAGCGCCGGCATGTCGGGGTTGATGCCGCCCTGCATGCAGATCTCGGTGGCGCCGCGGTCGACGGCCTCCTGCACCTTCACCAACAACGCCTCGACGGGGACGTTGTAGGCGTCGGCTTCCCAGCGCTGGCGCTTGAAGGCGCAGAAGCGGCAGCCCACGAAGCAGATGTTCGTAAAGTTGATGTTGCGATTGACGACGTAGGTGACGTCGTCGCCCACGTCGGTGCGGCGGATCGCATCGGCGGTGGCGATCAGCGCGAGGAGATCGTCGCCCTCGGCGTGCAGACACGCCAGCCCGTCGTCGATGTCGAGATCGCGGCGCGCGAGCGCGCGCTCGAGGACGGGACGGAAGCCCGGGGACGCCGCGCCGAGGCGGCGTTCGAGGGGCACTCCGGATTGCAACTCTTCAATGAGCGCCGTACGCATGGACGTCCTCCGTGCGGATGCCTTCGGCGAGCCGGTCGACGAGCCCGGCGAGCGCCGGGTCGAGGAAGCGCGGCCCGATGTATTCGGGATAGATCGCGAGCCGCTCGCGCAGCGTGAAGCCCTCTTCGGCGCAGGTGCGGGCGAGCGCCGGGATCATCGGCCAGGCGGCTTCGGGGTTCACGTAGTCGCGGCTCACGGGCGAGATGCCACCCCAGTCGTTGATCCCGGCGCGCAGCAGGAGGCGGTGCGCATCGGGGCTGAGATTGGGCGGTGCCTGGATGTTGACGTCGGGACCGAGCAGCAGGCGCGCGATCGCGACGGTGCGGGCGACGTCACCGGCCGTCGGCTCCGGCGCGTCGGCCATCGGCGTGCCGATCTTGCCGCGGAAATTCTGGATGATGACCTCCTGGATGTGGCCGTAGGCGGCGTGCAGGTCGGCGATCGCGAAGAGCGAATCGACGCGCTCCTCGGGCGTCTCGCCGATACCGAGCAGGATGCCGGTGGTGAAGGGGATCTGCTGGCGGCCTGCTTCGGCCATCATCGCCACGCGACGGGCCGGCTCCTTGTCGGGCGCGTACTGGTGCGGCATGCCCGCGGCACGCAGGCGCGGACTGACGTTCTCCAGCATCAGCCCGAGACTGGCGTTCACGGGACGCAGGAGCCGCATCTCCTCGGCGGTGAGCAGGCCCGCGTTGGTGTGCGGCAGGATGCCGAGCTCGAGCGCGATCTCGCAGGCCTCGCGCACGTACCCGATCGTGGAATCGTGGCCGAGGTCGCGCAAGGTCGCGCGGTACTCGGGAAACGCCGTCTCCGGGCGATCGCCGAGGCACATCAGTGCCTCCTTGCATCCCTGACGGCGCGCCGCGGTGACCCAGTCGACGATCTCGTCGCGCGTCATCGTCCACGCGCCGGGCTCGCCGGGATCCTTGCGGAAGGTGCAGTAGGTGCAGCGGTCGCGGCAGAGGTTGGTGATCGGCAGGAAGACCTTGCGCGAGTACGTCACCACGCGGCCTTTGCCGCGATCGCGCAGCGCGCCGGCGACGGCGAGCAGTCCCGGCAGGGCATCGTCGTCGCCGCGGACCAGCGTGTACGCATCGGCCAGACCGAGGGGCGCGCCCTGCAGGACGCGCTCCGCGACGGCGTCGAGATGGGCGGGAGCATATTCGCGCGGCATGACTATGTCGTCCCGCAGAGGCCGCGAGGTATAAGAGGGGCCCACCGCCAAGTCAACGAACCCGGCGAGCGAGCGAGTTCAGGCGGCCTGGACCTCGAAGCGCGCGTGATCGGGCGCCTCCAGCGGCTCGACCGTGACGCGGCGGTCGATCTCGCGCTCCAACAGGTCCATCGCGGCGCTCTCGTCCTCGCACAGGAAGGCGGCGACCGCGGGATGCGCGCGTACGACGATGCCGCGGCTCTCCGGAGCGGCGGCGGCGACGAGCCGGACGCGGCGCATGATCTCGTAGCCGATGGTCGCGATCGACTTGATGCGGCCCTTGCCCTCGCAGCTCGGGCAGGGATCGGTGAGCAGGTGCGAGAGGCTGGCGCGTGTGCGCTTGCGCGTCATCTCGACCAGACCCAGCTCCGAGATCTTGAGGATGTTGCTGCGCATCTTGTCCTGACGCAGCGCCGTGTCGAAGGCGTCCATGACGCGTTGGCGGCTGGCGGGATCGACCATGTCGATGAAGTCGACGATGATGATGCCACCGAGGTTGCGGATGCGCAGCTGATCGACGATCTCGCGCGCGGCCTCCAGGTTGGTCTTGAGGACGGTCTCTTCCTGGTTGTGCTTGCCGACGTAGCGCCCGGTGTTGACGTCGACCGTCGTGAGCGCCTCGGTCTGGTCGATGACGATGTAGCCACCGGACTTGAGCCAGACGCGGCGCTCGAGCGCGCGGCTGATCGCGGGCTCGATGCCGTAGAGATCGAACAGGCCCTCCGGCCCGCTGTGCAGCTCGACGCGCGCCTTCAGGCGCGGGGCGAACGAGTCGACGAAATCGAGGATGCGCTGGTGGTCGACGGGCCGGTCGACCACGACCTTGGCGACGTCGGCCGTGAACAGGTCACGGATGCTGCGCAGGATCAGGTCCATGTCGTAATGCAGCTGGCAGGGCGCGGAGGCGTCCTCGCTGCGCTTGAGGATGCGGTTCCACAGCTTGATGAGGAACCGCATGTCGGCCTGCAGCTCGCGCTTGCTGAGGCCGACGCACACGGTGCGGATGATGCAGCCGGCGTCGGGCGGTTTCAGCGGCAGCACGATGTCGCGCAGGCGCTGGCGCTCCTCCTCGTCCTCGATGCGGCGCGAGACGCCCAGGTGGTTCGTGGTCGGCAGGTAGACGAGGTAGCGGCCGGGGAGGGAGATGTGCGACGTGACGCGCGCGCCCTTCGAGCCGAGCGGCTCCTTCGCGACTTGCAGCAGGATCTCGTCGCCGCGTCGCAACCGCTCCTCGAGCGGCGCGGGCGGCGGCTCGGTCTCGTGCGCGGTCACCGAGAACTCCGGCACGATGGGCGAGTCGAGCAGCGGCGACGGCTCCGGCTCGACGGGCGCGACGACGCCTTCGGCGGCGTGCTCGAGCGCGTCGGCGTCGATCATCGGCAGCTCGTCGACGCCCGGATAGAAGTCGGAGACGTGGAGGAAGCCGGCCTTGGGGAGGCCGATGTCGACGAATGCGGCCTGCATGCCCGGCAGGACGCGCACGACCTTGCCCTTGTAGATGTTGCCGGCGATGCCGCGATCGCGGGCGCGCTCGACGTGGATCTCGGCGAGCGCGCCGTTCTCGACGAGCGCGACGCGGACCTCTTCGGGCGTCGAGTTGATGAGGATGATGTTCGACACGTCACGACCTCGGGCGCCGGGGGGCGTCACGTCGACACTATCGGACGCCGGCGCGATGGCGCAAGTCCGCGCCGCGCAAGGATAAACGTCTTGACAGTCCGCACCCGAGCATACTAGCGTCGAGGCGGCCGCGACTCTTCACATGTCGGTGCTCAATACCAAAGTCCTCGTTCTCAACCGCTCCTATCTCCCCATCCACGTCACGTCGGTGAAGCGTGCCTTCGTCCTGCTCTATCAGGACGTCGCGCGCGCCGTGGACGAGCAGTACCGGACCTTCGACTTCGACAGCTGGAGCGAGCTGTCGGTCAGCATCGAGCACGACTCCGTCGGGCTCGTGAGCCGCATCGTGCGCGTGCCGCGCGTGATCCTGCTCCTCGCCTTCGATCGCGTCCCGAAGCGGCACGTGCGGTTCAGCCGCTACAACATCTACGCGCGCGACGGGAACACCTGCCAGTATTGCGGCAAGCGTTTTCCGCGCGCCGAGCTCAACCTCGACCACGTCGTGCCGCGCTCGCAAGGCGGCCTCGCCACTTGGGAGAACGTCGTGTGCTCGTGCCACCGCTGCAATCGCCGCAAGGGCGGGCGCACGCCGGAGCAGGCGGCGATGCGGCTTCTCAAGCGCCCGACGCGGCCGCAGTGGACGCCGTTCATGGCCGACACGTTCAATCTGCGCCGCTACCGGGAATGGGGGCCGTTCCTCAATACGGTCGACGTGTCGTACTGGAATACCGAGCTGGAGCCCTAGCGCGGAATCCCAGATCTAGTGGGTCAGCCGTCACGCCACATCCGTATCTAGCGCTTTTTCTTGACAGCTCGGGACGCCTGTGCGAAGTGTCGCCAACGGTGTGTCGCGTCGTGCGCGCCACTGAGTCGTGGGGATGTCGGGAGGAGGGGCTGTGGCGATTCCACCGCAGGAGTTGTCGGTCGAGCACGCGCTCGTGAGCTGGTCTGAGCCGGATGCTGTCGAGACCGAGCCCGCCGCCGACGCCACCCTGAGCGCCGCTTCGCTGCGTATCCGTCAGCTCGAGCTCGTCGGCTTCAAGTCGTTCCGCGACCGGACAGTGTTGCGCTTCGACGCCGGCATCACCGGCATCGTCGGGCCGAACGGCTGCGGCAAGTCGAACGTGGTCGATGCCGTCCGCTGGGTGCTCGGCGAGCAGAGCGCCAAGCGGCTACGCGGCCAGGGCATGGAGGACGTGGTCTTCGGCGGCAACGATCGCCACGCACCGCTCGGCATGTCGCAGGTCTCGATCGTTTTCGAGTGCGACGGCCTGCCGACCGACCAATACGCGCTCCTCAAGGAGTCGGGCCATCCCATCGTCGACGCTGGTCCCGCCGACATCCAGGTGACGCGCCGCTACTACCGCTCCGGCGAGTCGGAATATCTGATGAACGGCATGCCCTGCCGGCTGCGCGACATCACCGATCTCTTTCTCGGCACCGGGGTCGGCAGCAAGGCGTACGCGATCATCGAGCAGGGGCGGGTCGAGCAGCTGGTCGGCGCCAAGCCGGAGGAGCTGCGCCTCTTCATCGAGGAAGCGGCCGGCACGACGCTCTATCGCAGCCGCCGGCAGGTGGCCGAGCGCAAGATGGAGCGCACGCAGGAGAACCTCGACCGTGTGCGCGACATTCTGCGCGAGGTCGAGCGCCAGCTCGGTGGACTACGGCGCCAGGCGAAGCGCGCCGAGCAATATCGGGCCCTGCGCAGCGAGATCGCGACCCTCGACATCACGCTGTCGCGCCGCCAGCGGGCGCGGCTCGGCCAGGAGCTGGCGCGTCTCGAGCGCGATCGCGCCGCCGCCGGCACGCGACGGGTCGAGATCGAGGGCGATTTGCTGCGGATGGAGAACGAGCGCCGCGGCGCCCGTGCCGCGGAAACCACGGCGCAAGAGGGCGCGACGGCGGCGCAGGCCGCGGCGTTCGAGGCGCGCTCGGCGTTCGACGCGTGCCGCCACGAGGTCGCCCGTCTCGAGGCGCGGGCTGGCGAGCTGACGGCGCAGGACGCCGCGAGTGCGCGCGATCTGGAGGAGGCGCGGGCCGCCGGGGCACAGGCCAGCGCCGAGCGTCTCGCCAGCGAGGCGAGCCGGAGCGAGCTGGCGACGCGCATCACAGTCGCCGAGGAGTCGCTCGCGGCGCGCGAGCGCGAGGGAGCCGAGGCGGCCGAAGCGAGCGCGGCGGCGGAGGCGGAAGTCGAGGAGGCCAAGATCGCCGTCGTCGACGGCCTGGCGGTGTCGACGCGGGCACGAAACGGGCGCGCGACGGTCGAGGCGCGGCGGCAAGACGATGCCGAGCGCAGCGCCCGGGTGCAGGCACAGGCCGCGGCCCTCGGATCGCGTCGCGCCGCCATCGAGGAACGCGCGGGGGCGGCCGAGCGCGGCGTCGTCGCGCTGCAGGCCGAGCTCGAGACCGTCGCAGGGGCGAAGCGCGAACGCGCCGAGGACCTGCGCCGCCTGCTCGAGGAGCGCACGAGCTGGGACACCACCCTCGACGGCATGAAGGAGGCGCTGGCGCGCGTCGTGGCGCGCCGCGATTCGCTGCGGCAGCTCGAGGAGTCGCACGCCGGCTACGCGGAGGGCGTGCGGGCCGTGCTCGCGGCCTCGGCGCACGACGACGCGCTCGGCATGGTCGCCGAGGTGCTGGACATTCCCGCGGAGTACGAGCGCGCCGTCGCCGCGGCGCTCGGCGAGCAGCTCCAGGCCGTGGTCATGCGCGATCACGACGTGGCACGCGACGCGGTGCAGGCGCTGCGCCGGGCCGCGGCCGGCCGCGCCACGTGCATCCCCCGCCAGCCGCGCCCGCCGGCGATCGGCTCCATTCCGCCCGGCGCGACGCGCTTGCTCGACGTCATCGGCGTGCGCGCGGGGTACGAGGAGGTCGCCGAGGCGCTGGTCGCGAACGTGCTCTTGGTGGCCGATCTCGACACGGCGCTGGCGCTGTGGCGTGCCAATGGCACGGCATGGACATTCGTCACCGCGGCCGGTGAGACGATCGACCCGACCGGCGCCATCGCCGGAGGCAACGAGCGCTCGGAGGAGACGCTTCTCGCGGAGCGCCGCGAGCTGCGCCTGCTCGATCAGGAGGTCGAGACGCGGACGCGCGATCTCGCGGTCGCCCGTGTGCGCCAGGAGGAGCTCGCCGCCGCCGTCGCCGCCAGTGAAGGCGGCGTTCGCGAGCTGGACGCCGAGCTCGCCCGCATCACCGTCGCGGTGGTCGCGAGCGAGAAAGACGTGGAGCGTGCCCGCCAGGAGTATCACGACGTCGACGAGCAGCTGCGCGCGACGCAGGGCGAGCTCGAAGTGCTCGATGCGCGCTTGCGCGAGGTGATCGCGGAGAGCGCGCGCCTCGTCGAGGAGCTCACCGCATCCGAGGAGCGGCGTGCGGCGCTCGAGCGGGTGCTGGAGGCGGCGGAGGCGCGGCGCGCCGAGGCGCAGGCGGGTGTCGCGAGCCAGCAGGAGCTCGCCATGCAGGCGCGCATCGCGCTCGCCGAGGAGCGCGCCCGTGCCGTGGCGCTCGAATCGCTGATCGACCGGCTGCGCCAGGCGGATCACGACGCGGGCCGGCGGGCCGCGGCGCTCGAGCAGCGCCGTCAGGCCGACGCGCAGGCATTGGCCGAGACGAATGCGACGGTCGCGCGCCTCGCGATGGAGCTGGCGGGCCTGCAGTCCACGGTGGATGCGCGGACGGCCGCGGCCACGGCGGCTGCGGACGCCGTCGCGGCCGCGCGGGCCGCGACCGAGGCCAACGAGCTGGCGGTGACGCGCGGGCAAGCGGAGCTCGAGGAGCTGCGCAGCCGCGCCAGTACCCTGCAGCTCGAAGCAGCGGAGCGCCGTCTCGCGATCGAGCATCTCGAGGCGACGCTGCAGGAGCGCTACGGCAGCATGGCGGCCGAGAGCGAGGAGCCCGAGAGCGCCGCGGCCGCCGGCGAGGCGGACGCGGCGGAGGAGCGCCTGGCGCAGCTCCGCCAGCGGCTCTCCTCGATGGGAGAGGTGAACGTGGCCGCCCTGGGCGAGGTCGCGGAGCTCGAGGAGCGCCAACGCTTCCTCGATGCGCAGCGCGTCGACCTCGAAGGCGCCCTGGACGACCTGCGGAAGACGATCGCGCGCTTGAACCGCACCTCGCGGGCCCGCTTCCGCGAGACGTTCGATCGCGTCGACGCGACCTTCCGCGAGACGTTCCCCAAGCTCTTCCACGGCGGCAAGGCGTTCCTGCGCCTCACCGAGGAGGAGCATGTCCTCGAGAGCGGCGTCGAGATCGTCGTGCAGCCGCCGGGCAAGCGCGTCGGCTCGCTCGAGCTGCTCTCGGGCGGCGAGAAGGCCCTGACGGCGGTGAGCCTAATCTTCGCGCTGTTCCTCATCAAGCCGAGCCCTTTCTGTGTGCTCGACGAGGTGGACGCGCCGCTCGACGACGCCAACATCGGCCGCTTCAACGCTATGGTACGCGAGATGAGCGCCCACTCGCAGTTCATCCTGATCACGCATAACAAGCGCACCATGGAGGTGGCGCAGACCTTGTACGGGATCACGATGGAGGAGCCGGGCGTCTCGAAGGTTGTCTCCGTCCGTCTGCCCGACTAGCCTGCGGCCCGTCCTCGACGGGTCCCCAGACGCTCGATGTCCACCTCCTGGAGCACGCTCGAT
>Ga0157379_10000090_pt1 | contig 61130 bp, 51 predicted proteins | sample S25metaG_FD_121802 | JGI IMG/M metagenome (GOLD analysis project Ga0157379, IMG submission 121802) | Switchgrass rhizosphere microbial communities from Kellogg Biological Station, Michigan, USA - S2-5 metaG | ecosystem: Host-associated > Plants > Roots > Rhizosphere > Soil | place: USA... | reverse complement strand
CGCTCGGCCTGCTCACCACGTGGCTCATCGGGCGCCTGGCGGAATGGCCGACCGTGCTCTCGCCGGGCTCGATCGCGCTCGCGTTCCTCGTCTCGGGCGCCGTGGGCGTCTTCTTCGGCTGGTACCCGGCGCGGAAGGCGTCGCGCCTCGATCCGATCGAGGCCTTGCACTGGGAGTAGCGTCGCCGCCCGCCGGGTAGAGGCGCCGCGCCAGCGCGCCGGCGAAACGGACATCGACGGGCATGCGCCGCATCAGCACGCGGAAGTAGAGGGCCCCGAGCAGGAGATCGACGTCGAGATCGGCATCGCGGCCGCCGCCGACGCGCGTGACCACGGCGCGCAGCACCCGGCGGCGCTCGCGCTCGACGTCGCCGAGTGCCGCGGCGAGCTCGGGCTCGCTCTCGGCGACGCCGAGCACGGCGGCGAGGACGCGCGCCAGCGGCGTCGTCGCGAGGAGGCGGATGACGTTGCCGACGACGGCGCGCAGATCGGCCAGCGGCCGCCCGCCCGCGGGGACGACCGGATTGGCGGTGGCGAGCGCGAAGCGTACGGCGTCCGCCACGAGGCGCGGCTTCGACGGCCAGCGCCGGTAGACCGTCGGCTTGCTGGAGCCGGCCCGCGTGACGATCTCTTCCAGCGTGGCGGCATGATAGCCGCGCGCGGCGACGACCGCGAGCGTCGCGCGCATCAGCGCGGCCGTCGAGGCCTCGCTCGGCGGACGCCCGCGCCGCGGGGCGGGGCGTCGACGGGCGCTCACGCCCGCGACTCGTACGCCTCGTAGCCGCGCTCGATGCCGAGCACGACGTCCTTGATGTGCACGTAGGGGGTGGTGAAGAGCGTGGAGTCGCGCAGCTCCTCCCACAGGAAATGATACGCCGCCATCTCGCTGAACTCGCACACGACGAAGTCGGTGTAGCCGTGGCCGAGCGCGTCGGCGTCGAACCACCTGACGGCGACATCGGGGTGGCGGGCGGCGATCTCGGTGACGACAGCAGCGACCTCGCGCCGCTGCGCGCGCGGCAGCGCCAGCCAGCGGGGCTCGAACTCCAAGAGGACGACGGCGACGAGGCGTAACGGCGACGGCATGAGGGCTCCTTTGGGGCTCGACGATAGGGGCGCCAATCGTCCCGATCGCACGGCGAGCGTTACGATACTGAGTGGTATCGTAATTGACCGGATCGATCGACGCAAGGCACCGTGTATGCTGGCTCGGACATGGGTGAACGCCCCGGCCCGCTCGGCCGCCTCCTGGCGCGCCTGCTGCACGGCGCCTCCGGCGGCGTACCGGTCCTCGACCTGCACGGGCTCGGCGTGCGCGACGCCGTCGCCGCGACCGAGCGTTTCCTGCACGACTGCGCCGCCGACGGCGCGCGCGAGGTGCGGATCGTCTACGGCAAGGGCCGGGGCAGCCCGGGCGGCCGCGGGGTGCTGCGTGAGGTCATCCCGCGTTGGCTCGCGCACGAGGGCGCGCACCTGGTCGCGAGCGCGGTGCCGGAGCCGGACGCGAGCGGCGCCGACGGCGCGATCCGTGTCCGGCTCGCCCCGCCGGTCCGCTGAGACCCGGTTTCCGGGTGCGGCGCCCGCGCGTTACTGGCCCTGCTGGATCAGCATCGCGACCGTGAACGACTCGGGCACGGCGCCGCCGGGCTTGTACTGCGTCGCCGACTCGGCGCCCTTGTTGAAGTACCAGCCCTCTTTGCCCTCGTCGCCGGGGTGCGGAACGTACGTGCCGTGGTTCAGCTGCATGTCGGCCATCGTGAGGCCGGCGTAGAAGTCCTTCTCCTCGTCGTACTTGGGTCCGCCCGCGAATGCCTGGGTGCGGAACTGGTGGTTGTCGATCCACACCTTCCACAGCTCGTTGCTGCGATCGAAGATGTCGGAGTAGGCGACGACCATCGCCTCCTTGTCGATGAAGATGACGCGCTTGCCGTAGGCGTACTGCGGCAGCTTGGAGACGCCCTCGACGACCCACATCTTGCGCTTCTCCCAGTCGTCGCAGAACGTGAAGTCGCCCTCGCCCTCACAGCGCTTCACCGGGTAGTGCGAGCCGTGCAGGATGCCGAGCATCTCCTTCTCACCGAGGAACTTCCAGTCCGACCACGCGATGTGGCCGTTGTAGCCCCAGTACGAGTCGGGATCGGTGTCCTGGCCGAAGAGCGCGTCGGAGCGCTGCGCGGTCGAGAGCCGGCGCACGCGTCGCAGCGACGGCACGTAGAGCCAGGTGTCGTCCTGCTTCGCGGCGTCGATGTAGCGGTACTCCAGTGCGCCGATGCCCTTCAGGTCGAACGGCGCGATGATCGGCCCAAGCACCTCCTTGAAGCGGATGCCCTCGGGGTTCGGCAGCTCCGGCTTCGGATCCACGTAGAGGCGGCCGTTGTAGTAGAGGCGGCGTGACTCGCCGATCCAATAGTGACGCTCGACCTGCATCGGGCCGGTCGCGATGGTGCCGGTGTCGGCGGGGAAGTCGTACTCGACGAAGTCGTCGGTGCCGGGGTACGGGCGGTACTCGTAGTTCCACATCACCTTGAACGCGACCTTGGGATCGCTCGCTTCGACCGCGACGAACGGCGCGCCGGCGACATAGCCCTTCAACGAGAGCCCGTTGTCCGCCAGCTTCACCTGGCTCGAGTACTTCTCCGTCGCCTCCTTGTAGGCCTTCGGCCAGCCGATCGTCTTGGGAGCGACGACGTGGATCTTCAAACCGTGCTGCAGACACCACTCGATGGCGGGGGACACGAGGCCTTTGACCTTGTCCATGTTGCCCTTGTCGATGGTGTCGCCGGGAGACACATCCGCGGCGGCCGATGCGGCGCAGGCGAGGAAAACCACCGCGACCCAGACCCGAACGACGTGCGTCATGACGTCCTCCTTTGCGTGGGAGTGCAGGGGCGACCCGGCGCCCTTCTAGTGCCGCGCCCGTCTCGAGGTCAATCCGCGCCGCGCCGATTTCACTCGGCGACGCGCTTCGGCGGCACCCGCAGCAGCGCCAGGCTCGGCGTGCGCAAGCCGACCGCGTCGGCCGCGGCGCCGGCGTCGAGCAGTCCGGCCCCGACCAGATGGCCGACGACATGGTCGAGCTCGCCGATACGCACGACGATCCGCCGTCCGGGGCCGGCCTCCTCCTCGCACGCGGCCCGGCAGGCCTGCAGCAGCGGCCGCGCGTAGAAGCCGAGGATCTTGCCGAACTGCGGCTCGCCCCACTGCGTCATGCGGGTGATCAGCACGGTGTCGTTGGCGTCGCCGAGCGATCGCGCCATCTCGAGCGCCTCGCGCGAGTGCCCGGCTTGCGTCTTCGATACGTGCTCTCCGACATAGGCGACGGCGAGGGCGGCGACGACCGCCGGAACGACGAGCCAGTGGAGCAGCCGCGGCACCCGTGCGGTGGCCGCCGCGAGCACCACGCCAGCCGCCGCGGAGAACGCCGGGTAGAGCTGGAAGAGATAGCGGCCGCGCCGACCGGCGGCGAACGAGATCACGACGAAGACGATCGCCGCGTACGAGATCCACGTGCGCGCGCCGAGCGAGCGCCGCCATTCGCGCCCGAGCATCACGAGCCCGACCGCGCTGACGGGCAGCCACGGCCAGTACGTGCGCACGATCTTCACGAGGTACCAGAGCGGCCCGCGGCCGCGCACCCGGGCACCGAAGAGCGCGTGGCCGATCTGGCCCCCGAAGTACGCTTGCGCGAACCCCGTGCCCTCGACCGTGCGCGCCCAGAGCCACGGTCCGACCGCGAGCAGCGCCGCCGACGCTCCGAGCAGCGTCCAGCGCGACAGGAGACGCTCGCGGACGACGCCCTCCCGCGCCCACAGGACGAGCGCGAGCGCCGCCGGAAAGAGCCCTTGCGGCCCCTTCGCCAGCACGCCCCCGGCGGCCGCGATGCCGACGAGCGCCGTCGCGGCCGGCCGCTCGACCGACCAGAACGCGGCGAGTATGCCGATGAGCACCCAGAATGTCACCAGCGTCTCCAGGTGCACGCCGCGGCTCCAGTGGATCACCTCGGGCGTCGTCAGGTAGACGATCGCGGCCGCGAAGGCGATCTTCCAATCGCGCAGCGTGACGCGGCAGACGACGTACAGGAGCAGGACGTCGGCGACGCCGAGGAGGCCCGGCAACAAGGACGCGGTCCACGTCGTCGCGCCCAGGAGATGGAAGACGATCGCGTTCAGCCAGAAGTGCAGCGGCGGCTTGTTGAGATAGGGGTCGCCGTTGCAGGTGAGGTGCGTCCACTCACCGGTGCGCGCGATCGTTCGAGCGATCGTGCCGTACATCGCCGGGTCGCCGTCGAGCGGCTGGCTCGCCACCCGCGCGAGGCAAAAGATCCCGGCGAGCGCGACGAGCACCGGGACGTGCACGCCGGGGCGCGCGAGCGGGTCGTGCGCCGGCGCGCGCCGCGCGTCCGCGTTCTCGCCGCTCATCTCGCGCCCCCGTCGCGCACCCGCACGCGCCTGCGTCTACTACACGACGGCGCCGCGCGCACGGCGCGTTCCCGCCGGCTCGTCTGGCGCCTCGGGGAGGGACTTGATAGAGACAGCCGCGCATGGAGTTTCGCGAGCTCGCGCGCCTGAACGGCAGCTACGCCGAGGCCCGCATCCTGCACGCCGCCGTCCTCGTCGGCCTGTTCGACGCGCTCGACGCCTCGGGTCACACCGCGGCCGAAATCGCCGCGCGCTGCGCGACCAATGGACGCGCGACCGAGCTGCTGCTGAACGCGCTCGTGGCGATGCGGCTGGTGAAGAAGCGCGGCGAGCAGTTCGTCGAAACCGACGCGTCGCGCACGTTCCTCACCGCGGCCTCACCTACGTCCTATGCACCGATGATCCGTTTCGACGCCTCGCTCTGGCCGCTGTGGGAGCGCCTGCCCGAGGCCGTCCGCAGCGGCGAGCCGGTGCGGTCGCCCGACATGTTCCAGTCGACGCCGCCGGAGACCGAGCTCTTCATCGACGGCATGGCGAGTCTCGTCCGCGCACGCGGCGACGCCCGCGTGCTCGCGGAGACGCTCGACCTCGCGTCCGCCGGCCGCCTGCTCGACGTCGGCTCCGGACCCGGGACGTATCCGGTGGAGTTCTGCCGGCGCCATCCGCATCTCCAGGTGTCGATCTTCGACCTGCCCGGGACGCTCGAGGTCACGCGCCGCCATCTCGCCGAGTCCGGTCTCGAGGATCGCATCCGCCTCGTGCCCGGCGACTATCGCCGCGACCCCCTTCCCGGCGGCTTCGACATCGTGTTCCTCTCCAACGTCATCCACGGCGAGGACGAGGAGACGAACCAGGCGTTGATGCGCAAGGTGTACGAGGCCCTCGAGCCGGGCGGCCGCGTGCTGATCAAGGATCACGTCACGGACGAGTCGGGGACGAGCCCCGCGGCGGCCGCCCTCTTCTCCATCGCCATGCTGCTCTTCACGCGCGGCCGGGACTACGCGTACGCCGAGATCCGCGCCTGGCTGCTCGAGGCCGGCTTCGCGCGGGTGAGCGTGGACGTGCTGCCGCCCGGCCTGATCTCGACGCTGGTGACGGGCACCAAGTGACGCGCGGCGCGGCCCTGGAGTCGCCGGCGCGGGGTACGATGTGGGCATGAACTTCTGCTCGCAGTGCGGCGCCCGCCTGGAGCCGAACGCACGCTTCTGCGCGGGGTGCGGCCACGCGATCGCGCCGGCGGCGCCCGGCGCGCGCCCGAGCGCGGCGCCTGCCGCCCCGTCGCGCGCGCCGGCACCGCCGCCGATGCCGCGCGGGTGGCGCGATCAGGCCCCGGGGCTGATCGTGCTGGCGGTGTTCCTCGCCGCCGGCCTCGGGGTGTGGGTGACGATCCTCCGTCCGAGCGCGTCGACCCCGGCCGCGCCGACGCGCCCGGCGGCCCCGGCCCCGGAGAGCGCCAGCGTACCGCCGGGTCATCCCCCGACGACCTTGCCGGAGGAGGCGAAGAAGTTCATCACGTCCGTGGAGGAGAAGGCGAAGGCCGCGCCCGACGACGTCACCGCGTGGAAGACCCTGGCGCAGGTGCAGGCGCGCGCCGGCGAGATCGAGCCGAGCTACAGCGCGGCGTCCATCGACTCGTACCAGCACGTGCTGAAGCTCGCGCCCGACGACGAGGACGCGATACGCGGCCTCGGCAACGTCTACTACGACCAGCAGAAGTTTCCCGAGGCGGCGGCGCAGTACGAGCACTACCTGGCGAAGCATCCCGACGACCCGAGCACGCGCACGGATCTCGCGACGACCTACCTCTACCAGCGGCAGTTCGATCGCGCCGTGAGCGCGTATCAGGAGGTCATCAAGGCGCACCCCGACTTCCTGCAAGCGCACTTCAATCTCGGCCTCGCCTACGAGGCGATGGGCAAGCGCGAGGAGGCGATGAAGTCCCTCGCGACCGCGCGCGGGCTCGCGACCGACGAGCAGACGCGCGGGCAGATCGACCGGGTGACGGCGCAGCTGAAGGGCGAGGCCGGCACCGCGCGCATGGCCGAGGGCCCTCCGTCCGCGGCGGCGAACCCGGCCGGGGCCACGACTCAACCCGGAGCGAATCCCGCGCCCGCCGCGCCGGGCGGCGCGGCAGCGGCAGGCGGCGTGGGAAGCGCGGCAGCGGCAGGCGGCGGCGCGGGAAGCGCCGCCGCACAGGGAACCGACTTCAAGAGCGCCGTCGAGGCGGCGCTGCGCGCCCACTCCATCCTCGGCCCGAAGATCAGCGCGATCGAGTGGCCGGCGCCGACCCAGGCGCTCGTCCGCGTCGCCAACTTCCCCATGCAGGCGATGCCCGAGTTCGCGCGCAACCTCTTCCATGCCCGCCTGGAGACCATCCTCGACGACGCCAAGACGCGCTTTCCGACGGGCGCGGAGACGAGCATCGACCTGGTCGACGCGTCGAGCGGTCAGACGATGGAGCACGTGACGCACTGACCCCGCGACGATGCGCTCAGAGTGGCAGGAGCGTCATCCCGAAGAAGATCTGGAGCCCGGCAAGCAGCAGCACGATCAGGCCGAGGATCGGGTGAAGCAAGCGTGCCGTGTCGCTCGTACCAATACGCCGCGACAGGAGCGCGGCAATGGTGAGCAGGAGCACGATCAGGAGGGCGAGGCGGAAATGGGCGCTCCCCGCGAGTTCCAGATCGGGCCGGAGCTGCCACGTCGAAAGAACGCCGACGCCGAGGTTGCCCAGCATCAGACCGTAGGCGTAGGGGGCGAGCCGCCGGTGGGTCCGGCGAAAGCGCGCTCCGTGCCGCTCGCGCGCGCGCAGACCGAACGATGCCACGATGGCCGTGAAGACGAGCACGATGAGCGCCAGGATGGGATGGATGAACGCGATCAGCCGTGGCACTCCGATCGGCACGGGTCGCGTTGTGGCGTACCGGCTCCGCCTCGGCAAGAGCCGGCAGGGCCTTGGCGGCCGTGGCCGGCGTCCGTTGCGTGGGCGCCGTTGCGACCCTAGAATCTCCAGTCGCCATGCGCACGCCGTACTACCTGCCGATCGCGGACGAGATCGAGGTCTTCACGGCCGCCTACGCGAGGCGGCTGCCGGTCCTGCTCAAGGGCCCGACGGGGTGCGGCAAGACGCGCTTCGTCGAGTACATGGCGGCGACCCTCAAGCCGGCTGGGAACGGACCGGCGCTCGTCACCGTGGCCTGTCACGAGGATCTGACGGGCAGCGATCTCGTCGGCCGCTACCTGATCGAGGGTGACGAGACGGTCTGGATCGACGGCCCGCTGACCCAGGCGGTCAAGACTGGCGCCATCTGCTACCTCGACGAGATCGTCGAGGCGCGGAAGGACACGATCGTCCTGATCCACCCGCTTACCGACCATCGCCGCATCCTGCCCATCGACAAGAAGGGCGAGATCCTCGAGGCGCACCGCGACTTCCTGCTCGTCATCTCCTACAACCCCGGCTACCAGAGCGTGATGAAGGATCTGAAGCAGTCGACGCGGCAGCGCTTCGTCAGCCTCGAGTTCGACTATCCGGCGCGCGACAAGGAGGCCCAGATCATCGCGCACGAGGCGCCGATCGACATGACGACGGCGATGGAGCTCGCCACCCTGGGGGAGAAGGTGCGCAACCTCCGCGCCGGCGGCCTCTCGGAAGGCGTCAGCACGCGCCTTCTCATCTACGCGGCTCAACTGATGACCTCGGGCATCGCGCCGCGCCGCGCGTGCACCGCCGCGATCAGCCGCTCGCTGACCGACGATGGCGAGATGCGCCGCGCGCTCGACGAGATGGTCGAGTCGATCTTTCCATAGGACGCTTCGCGTCGCATGGACCGGCTCCGCAGCTTGTGGTTCGAGAGCCGCCACCTCGACGTCGGCGCCCCGCGGGTGCGTGCCGAGCTCGACGCGCTCGCGCCCGACGTCCGCGAGGAGGTGCTGGCGACCGGCGATCGGCTGGCCGCGGTGTCGCTGACCCTGGCGCAGCAGTACTGCCGGCGCGCTCCCGCCGCACGCCGGCTCGGTGACGATGCCTTCCAGCGCTGGGTGCAACTCGGCGCGGCGCTTGCGACCGAGGAGCCGTCCTCGCGCGACGCTGCAGCGGCGTATTTTGCGGTCGCAGCGGAACCGCTCGCCGCCCTGCCGGCAGCAAGCATGCGGCTCTGGTCCGCGCTGGCGCGCCGTACCCTCGGGGTCTCGCGCCGACTCGGCGAGCTCTTCGTCGCGGGCAGCGTGGCGATCCTGCACGAGCTCGAGGATCGCGACGCGCGTCTCACGGCGTGGGTGGACGTCGGCCTCGCCATCGCCGACGAGGAGAGCTGGGAGGCCGAGCTGCTCGCGCTGCACTTCTTCGAGAGCACCGAGATCGCGCTGCCGCTCTTCGCCGCCGCCGACTTCCGTCGCTGGGCGGAGCTCGGGCGGGTCGCCGGGCGTCTCGGACCGGCGCGTCCCGAGCTCTTCACCAGCGTACCGACCGCGTTGCACCGGCTCGACGAGCGTGAGCGCGGCGTCGTGGTGGCGACGGCGCTCGCGGCAGCGGCCGTGCCCGCGGTCGCCGTCGAGCTCTACTTCTCGCTACCGGCCGTGCTCGACGTCGCGGGGGGCGAGCGCGACGCGGTCGTCGCGAGCTTGCAGCCGGTCGCCGCCAGGGCGCCGCGCGCGCTGCCCGATCTGCTGCCGGTGCTGCGCACGATCCTCGAGCGTACGCCCGAGCACCTCCGCCCCGCGGTCGTCGCCCTGGCGGCGACGATTGCGGACGGCTTCCCGGCGGGCGTCGTGCCGTTCTACCGCGTCCTGCTCCGGCTGATCGAGCAGAGCGGCATCGACGGCGTGACCCGATGGGTGCAGGAAGGCCTGCGCGTCGCCACCGACAGCGCCGAGGCCGGCCTCGCCTACTTCGCGCTCGACTCGCGCACCAGCCGCGCGGTCCTCGCCGCGAGCTCGACCGCCGTGGCGTTCAACGAGGTGCGCGGCCTGCTCAAACGCTACCTCCACATGCTGACCGGCCACGACCTCGACGCCGACGCGCGGCCCGAGGTCGGGTACCGTCCGCCCTTTCTCCTCCTGCCCGACGAGACGGGCGAGGCGAGCGGCGAAAGCGCCGCGCGGCCGACGGCGCTCTTCCCGCCACGCGTCGACGTCTTCGCGACGACGGAGGCCAACCTGCGCGTCTACCGGGCGATCGCCGCGCAGCACGCGGCGCGCCTGCAGTTCGGCACCGCGGCGCTCGATCCACCCATACCGCGATTCCTCGAGCGCTTCTCGCATCCGCCGATCGCCGAGCATCTGCTCGCGATCTTCGAGGGCGTCCGCCTCGACGCGGCCCTGGCCCGAACGTATCGCGGCCTCGCCGCCGATCTGCACGCGCTCGCCGCCGAGCTGGCGCGTGGCGCCGTGCAGCTTCCCGGAACCGTCGAGCAGCTCGCGCGCGTCCTGACGCAGGGCCGGCGCACCGACCTGGCGCGCCGGCTCCCGACGATCGCCGAGCGCCTCGCCGCCCCGGGGGCGACCGTCGCCGACAGCGCCCAGGCAGCCACCCTCGTGTACGCCGAGATCATGCGCGACGAGACCGGGCTCGGCCTGACTGTGGGCGCGACGGGCTTTCCCGAGCTCTTCTCCGACAGCTCGCTCGCGGACGCGATGATCGAGTTCGAGATGGGCGACGGCTCGGCGATCGGCGCCGATCTCGGCGCCGCCGCTGACGGCGACGCGCCGCCGCCCGAGCCCGCCGCTCCCGACACCTTCCCGACGCTCGAGCTCTCGGACGAGGAAGCGCCGGGGCCGCCCGGCGCGCCGCTCGATCCCGCCGCGCTGCTGGAGATGCTGCAGAACGCGCGGGACCTCACCATTCGCCAGGGCCATGCCGACGACCTCGACGCGCTCGGCCTCTACGTCAGCGACCTCGCCGGCAAGCTGCCGCGCGAGCGCATGGCGGAGCTGCTGGGCGCGCTGCGCGAGGCTCGCGGCGGCCGCCTCGGCGCGCACGCCGCCGACGAGGGCACCGCGACCGCGCTCTACGACGAATGGGACCATCGCATCGGCGACTATCGTCACGCCTGGTGCCGGCTGCACGAGATGCCGCTCGAGAGCGACACCGGCGACTTCTTCCACCAGACGCTCGCCGAGCACGCCGACCTTCTCCCCGAGGTGCGGCGGCAGTTCCAGCGCATCCGTCCCGAGCGCTACCGCATCGTGCACGGGCTCGAGGACGGCGAGGACTTCGATCTCGACGCGGTGATCACGGCGCGCGCCGATCGCCGCTCCGGCCATTCACCGTCGCCGAAGCTCTACCAGTCGCGACAGCGCGAGGAGCGCGACGTCGCGACGCTCTTCCTCGTCGACATGAGCGCCTCGACCGACGAGCCGGTGCCGGACGCCCCGGCCGGACGACGGGTCATCGACATCACCAAGGAGGCGCTGGTGGTGATGACGGAGGCGTTGGAGGAGATCGGCGACACCTACGCGATCGCCGGATTCTCGGGCCACGGCCGGAGCCAGGTGGAGTTCTACGTCGTGAAGCGCTTCGCCGAGCCGCTGACCGCGAGCGTCAAGGGCAAGATCGGCGCGATCGAGCCGAAGCGCTCGACCCGCATGGGCACGGCGCTGCGCCACGCCGTCGCGACGATGCGCACGGTGGCGGCGCGCTCGAAGCACGTGATCCTGCTCTCCGACGGCTTCCCCCAGGATCTCGACTACGGCGACGACCGGCGCTCCAACGTGTACGGCATCCAGGATACGGCGATGGCGTTCCAGGAGGCGGCGCGCGCCGCGGTGACGCCGTTCTGCATCACCGTCGACAAGGCGGGTCACGACTATCTGAAAGACATCTGCGACGCCTCGCGCTACCTCGTCATCGACGACATCACGGCGCTGCCGCGCGAGCTGCCGAAGATCTACCAGCGCTTCGTCCGGCCGTGAGCCGCACGAGATCATCGGAGCGCGCGTGCTGAGGAGGCTCCGTCGCCTCCTGTGGAGTCGCTCGGGCATCGTGCTGCTGCTCTGGTGCGCCGCAATCGTCGGCCTGCACGTCGGACAGCGCCGGCACGACGAGCTGCCGCTCGATCTCGCCGGGCTCTTTCCGGTCGGCGAGCCGGTGCCGCAAGGCGCGGTGCTGGCCACGACGCTCGCGACGATCGTCCACCACGAGCTGCACGACGGGTTCGGCTGGCGGCCGAACGACTTCTTTCTCTGGAGCCCGGCGTATTGGGCGGACAACAACGCCAATCGCCAGCTCGGCATCATCGCCGCGGTGCGGGTGACCATCGCGGTGATGATGGACGACCTCACCAAGGCCGCGAGCGACCCGGTGGACGAGAACCTGGGACACGCCGACACCGCGTTCCAGGCCGACGCGCAACGCTTCTGGTCGCCGTCGGCGGAGAGCCGCTACACGGAGGGCATCAATGCGCTCGCGCTGTACGTCCGCGGCCTCGGACCCGCGCTCGCAACGTCGAAGCCCTTCACGCAGCAGCACGACGGCCTGCCGCACCTGGCGGCGGCGTGGGCGGCACTGCTCGCCAAGGCGCACGTCGATCTGTACCGGGACGATCTGCGGGCGCAGCCGCTGCGCCCCTGGGAGACCGACGACGTCTTCTATCGCGCGCAGGGCTATGCGCACGTGCTCGCGAACTGCACCCGCGCGCTGCAACGAGAGTACGCGCAGCGTCTCGTGAAGGAGCCCGATCTCGCCGTGCTGGTCGAGCGCGCCGCGGTCACCCTCCACGAGGCGGCGACGATGAAACCGTTGGTCGTCCTCGACGGCGGACCGGACAGTCCGATCGCGAGCCATCGCCGCAACCTCGACGCCGCGCTCGCCGACGCGCGGCAGACGCTCGAAGCGATTCGTGACAAGCTCACGCCGCCGTAGGCGGCCCCCTGCGCGACCCGCTGCGCACGCTGCGTCGCGGCGCTCGAACTTTTTCAACCGCCGGGGATCGCCGCCGACGCGTGACACGGTCGGCGAGATCGCGCATGATCCGCGCACCCGAAAGCTCGATCGGCTACCAGGAGGGTTCCGACATGCCGTCTCGTAGAGCTGCGCTGCGTTTGCTCGCCTCGTTCATCCTCGCCGTTTCCGTCTCCGTCGCATGCCTCGCGTCCGCGGGACAGATGACGACGTTCGATCTCGGTCCCGTCGGCGTCGCCCTGAACGGCACCTCCGCCATCGTCGCCGCCTCATTGAACAACACCGGCAACAGCGCCGCCTTCCACGTCAGCGTCGCGTCGATCACGTTGCACGGAGCGGCGCCGACGGATCCGACGGTGTTCCCGGTCGCGGTCGGCGAGATCGCGAACGGCAAGAGCGCGACCGTGCAGGCGACGTTCGACGCCACGCAGCTCACGCCCGGCCAGCACTACACGTTGGTCGTGGAGGGCAGCTACCAGGCGCAGACGCTCGCACCGTCGCACGCTCGCTGTCCCGGCACGCAGCCGATCGTGCGGATCGAGGAGAAGACCTGCAGCGAGAACCCCAACCGGCCGGCGCTGGTCCGCCAGCGCGCCTGCTGTCTCGAGCCGAACGGCCACACGCACTGCAAGCCGTTCGCACATTGTCCCGCCAAGGTCGGCACCGGCAAGGTGCGCCAGTTCGACGTCAGCGCCGACGTCGTGCTGCCACCGCTCGCGCCCGGCTCCGCCGCGCTGCAGACCACGACGGCGGATGCGCAATCGGTCACCGGCGCACCGTTCCTGCCCTTTCCGCCGGCGTTCGAGGACGACGAGGAGAACGGCTCCAACTGGATCGTCCCCACCGGACCATTCGTCGCCGGAACGCCGACGGCCTCCAATACCGGCGCGCTGCAGGCGCCGCGGGATCAGTTCAGGACCCGCCGTCCGCGCGAGGCCGCCGGCGTCGTGACGTTCAACACCAACGACGCCGTCGTCGGCCAGAGCACGACCGCGGAGCCGAGCGGGGCATCGGGCGGCGGCGTCATCTTCGTCTCCGCCAACTGGTTCGCCGCCTTTTCCACGGACGGCGGCGCGACCTACACCACGCTCGACCCGACGACGGTCTTCCCCGCCGACGCGGTCGGTTTCTGCTGCGACCAGGTGGTGCAGTACGTGCCGAGCATCGACCGCTTCGTCTGGCTGCTGCAGGGGAACGGCGTGCGCATCGCGGTCGCGAGCCCCGCGGACATCATCAACAGCGGCGGCACGGCCTGGACCTACTGGAACCTCACGCCCGGCCTCTTCGGCCAGCCGTCGGGCACGGGCTTCGACTATCCGGACCTGTCGGTCGGCAACGGCGCGCTCTACATGAGCTGGGACGCCGGCAGCCCGTGCGGCACCGGCTGCCGCCAGGGGTTCCAGGTGGCGCGCACGTCGCTCGCCGGGCTCCAGGCCGGGGCCTCGATCACGATCGATTTCACCGATCCGCAGAACAGCCCCATGGCGTGGGGCAGCCACCTCACGCAGGACACGCTCGACGAGGTGTTCTGGGCCGGCCACAACACCAACAGCCAGATGCGTGTCTTCTCGCTGGCCGAAGGGTCGAACACCTACTTCTGGCGCGACATCGGCATCGCGAGCTGGGCGAACGATGCGCCCGTGTCGAAGACTCCCGACGGACAGGATTGGCTCGCCAAGAACTTCAACGGCCCGAACGGCAACTCGTTCCCGCGGAACGGCGTCGTCGGCGCCACGCGCGCGGGCAGTCAGGTCTGGTTCGGATGGAGCGCGGGGACGGACGGCACCTTCCAGCAACCGCACGTCGAGCTCGTCACGCTCGACCGCGGCAACGACTTCGCGCTCGTGCAGCAGCAGCAGATCTGGAACAACGGCTTCGCCTTCGCCTACCCGGCGCTCGCCACCAACGCCTGCACCGGCGAGATCGGCCTGTCCCTCGAGTACGGCGGTGGCGGCAACTACGAGAATCACGTCGTCGGGTTCTGGGGCGACTTCGTCGTCTACGCGACCACCAGCAGCAACACCGGCACGGCGCGCTTCGGCGACTACGTCACGATCCGCCAGACTCCCGGTCTGAACGGCGCCTTCTTCGACGCCTTCGGCTACGGCTTGAACAGCGCGCCGCGTCCCGGTCCCGGCGTCACGGTCGACGTCCGCCACGTCCAGTTCGGCCGCGGCGGGTCGTGCCAGGGTCCGAGCTAAGCCCAGCCACGCCGATTTCCATCGCCTTTCACGGCTAGAGTGTCCAAGCGCGAGGTCACCCGCCGGACGGGCTCCGCAATGCGTACGCGATCCTGGTCGCGCCGGGCGGCATCGAGAAGACGAGCAGCAGCAAGCTCGCGCGCCGGGCGACGCAGTGGTGCTATACGGAGCTGCTCCGCGTGGCAGACCGGGCTGGGGTGATGCTCGGGGGCTGCCCCCCGACGCTCGCAGTCAAGAGAAACCTTGCCGCGCCGCGAGGCAGCGGAGATCGCGATGAAGTGGCCGCGCGTCGTACGTGTGATTCCGAAACGCGAGGAGGTCGCTTGGCATCCGCAGCATGTTCGCCTATTCTTCGCCTTGGTTACGACGCGGCGTTTTCTTGCGGTGCTGAGCGCGATCGATGTGTCGCGAATCTAAGGGATCCGTCGGGTCGTGCTTGAATCGATATGCCGGCGGTGGGCTGAGATGCAGGCCGACCAACGCACTTCGGGGTCACACTCGCGCCGTCACGCTTCCTTGGGCGTCGGTCCGTGTTCCCGACACTGTCCGCGCCCGTCCGCGCATGGTTCGCGCATCGGTTCCAAAACCCGGCCGGTACCAACGAGAATGCCAACGGTTGTCATTGCAGCCGGAGTGCAAATCGGTGCGCACGCCGGACGATCACGCGCGCATGGAACAACGAGGAAGATCGCGGACGCAAGTGCCAAAATCCGTCACTTGTGCTCGAGTGCAAATCGGTGCGCATCCGGGGCGTGCAAATCCATGCGTACTTGGAACGCGCAAATCGGTGCGCGGCACGGTGGGACAACCTCTACGCGGGGGTCGATGCAGAACGGTCCGAATAGTAGGGCGCTACATTCAACTTTGCGGAACACTCGTATCGACGGTGACGGCGATCGCTCGCCGAGGGCCGTGAATTCCTTTTCGCCGATCGGCAGTTGAATTGCGGTCCTTGCTCTGTGGTCACGCGCCACGCCGCTCGTCGCCGTCGAAGCTCCGCCGCCGGCGCCAGACGTACGCCATCGTCGCGGGGCCGAGCGTCAGGCAGACGACGTTGATCAGCGTCTCGTAGGCCATCTCGGCGGTGTGCAGCGCGTACATGCCGTGCTCGAGGTTGTAGAGCACGTCCATCAAGCCGAGGAAGACGAGTGCGCTGCCCGCTGCGATCCCGAACAGCACCGCCTCGGGCCGGCGGCGCAGAAGTCCGAGCGCGGCGAGGATGGAGGCGATCGCCGCCCACGCGTCGGCCATGGGGAAGGCGCGCTCGAACACCAGGTAGCAGGGCTCGGCGGTCGCCTGCACGAGGTCACTGCTGAAAAATGTGATCCAGTACGCGAATGTGCCGGCGCCGGCGATGAGGAGCAGAACCGCCAGCGTCCCTGCGCTACGCGGCGCGTCACCCACGGGTCGATTGCTCATGTCGTCGTCCTCCTGTCACGAGTCACGAAAGGGAAAAACTCCCGCAACATAGGTAAAACAGGTGATTTTTCTTGACACGTCAAACGGGGAGAGCGTACCGTTCCGACGCCGTCTCACCTTTTTCCCAGGAGGATCCTCACGATGCTGCCATCGACACGCCGTCCGTCGTTCTCCATCTGCGCCGCTCTCGCAATCGTCGCGCTCGCGACGATTCCCGCGCTGGCAGCGGGCCCGACAGTGAACTTCACGCTGCCGCCGGAGAACTCGAATCCATCGGTGTTCGGCAGCGTGCCGTGGCCGAGCGATCTGTACTTCGATCAGGGCGAACAGACGGACGGCGACGGTACCCTGCTCAACAACGGCGCCAATATCGGCCTCAGCGTCGATGTCGTGCGAAATACCAACTACACGGCGACGCTCGAGCGCGGCCTCGACACGATGGACGGCTTTGGCGTGACGACCGGCTGCTTCTTCTTCTTCAGCGGCTCGATCGACGGCGGCTCGCTGCCGACGTCGCCCCGCGTGACGCCTACGGTGACCGATTCCGTCCTCCTCGTCGATCTGAGCGACAGTAGCCTCGTGCCGATCGAGTTGAAGGCGAACGTCGACACGCGCATCCCCAACGCCCTCTCGGTGATTCCGCTCGGCGGCCATCCCCTCAAGCCGCAGACGCAGTACGCGTGCGTCGTCACCACCGCGGTCACCGGCGGCGGCATGGCGGTCGTCCCGACGGCGGACTTCGTCGGGGCGCGCACGCATGCCTCGGCGAATACCGACGCCAACAACATCTACGGCAACGCGGCCGACACGGTCGCCGCGATCGGGGGCGGCCCCGCGGTCGCCAACATCGCCGGCATGGCGGTCTTCACCACGCAGTCGACGCTCGAGTCGTTGCGCCTCGTGCAGACGGCCGTGCTTCCGAGCCTGGCGATGCCGACCGCTGACTTCAGCGCCACCCAGGTGGTGTTCAAGGATGGCACGGCCAACGACCTGACCGCCCTCTACGGCGTGACACCCCACTCGCATCTGAGCATCGTTGCGACCGGCTACTTCAACAGCCCCCGCTTCCAGACGAACGATCCGAACGGCAACGGCCCGTCGGAGGATCTTCCGCATGCTTCCAATCTCGCCGCCCCATGCGACGTGCCGTGCGAACCGAACGACGAGGTGTTCGTATACACCAGCCCGACTGACAAGACACCGATCATCCAGGGTCCGGGCGTGACCATTCCGTTCACGATCACGATCCCCAACGGCACGGCGCCGGTAAACGGGTGGCCGATCATGATCGATCAACACGGCCTCGGCGGCGACCGCAAGATCGTCGCCGACTTGGCCGACACGGTCGCTGCCGCCGGATTCGCCAGCATCGGTATCGACGCGGTAGCTCACGGCTACAGGTTCCTGAATCCTGACGGCACCGCCGCCGGTCGCCTTCAACCGGACCACGCAAACGGCTATGGCGGCACGGCAGTACCCGACGGATTCGCCGACGGATCGATCCTCTTTCAGCCGATCGGCTCCATCTCCACTTCCCTCGGCTTCTTCAACGGCTTCAACAACATCGTCGGCACCGGCGACAACTTCCGCCAGACCTGCGCCGACCTCATGCAGCTGGTTCGCCTGATCCAGTCGAACAGCATCGACGGCCAGCTCGGCGTCAACATCGACGAGAACAACATCTTCTACATCGGCCATTCGCTCGGCGGCATCATGGGCTCGTGCCTCGCGGCGTTCGAGCCGGACATCAAGGCCTACGCGCTGAACGCGACGGGCGGCGGCCTCACCAGCAAGCTGCTCCTCAACTCCTCGATCGGCGCCGGCGCGCTCGGCAGCCTCAACACCATCTTCACGCTCGATCCCGCCAACGTCGCCGACAAGTTTGGCATCTTCCCCAACATCACCCAGAGCTTGCTCGATCACAGCGATCCCGAGGTCGAGGCCGAGGCCTGGATCAAGAGCCCGGTGGTCGGGGGTCCGCGCAACCTGATGCAGATCAGCGACGATTCGGACGAGGTCGTGCCGAATCAGGCGAACGAGGCCGTCGGACTCTCGTCCGGCCTCGAGATCTTCGACCCGTTCCTGCAGAACCTGCTGCTCGCCCCCGAGAGCATGCCGATCACGGCGACGACCGGCACCGTGAGCGGCAATGGACCGAGCGGCGTGACCGCCTTCTATCTACAGCAGGGACCGGCGGCGCATGCGTCGACGGTGACGCCGTTCCTGAGCTCGCTGTCGTTCATCCCCGGCCACGCGATCGTCTCCGAGTGGCCGAACGCGTTCCCGACGTACGAGCGCAGCGTCCGCATCCAGAATGCCTATGTGCTGCCGAACATCCTCGCCTGGTTCGCGGACATCGCGCAGAACGGCGCGCCGGGCACCTTCGACTACACGACGCCGCCGAACTTCAACCCGCTGGAGACCATCAACGTCACGTCCGGCCCGTCGAGCCACACCTTCTTCGACCGCACGATCAATGCCGGCGGCGCGGTGTCGTATCAGGAGCCCACCTCCGACGTGACGGTCTCGTTCACCGCGAACAACGTGGCTTCGCGCGTCAGCGCCGACCGGTCGATCCTCGGTGCGACGGCCCTGGCGACGACCAACGACTTGCCTCCGGGCGTGAGCGTGCTGTCGAACGACATCCTGCCGTTCTTCACCACGGTGCAGAAGAATCCTGCCGGCACGTTCAGCGCCGATCTCACGATCGACTACACGACGGCGGATCTGGCGCGCGCCGGCATCCCGGATGGCTCTCCTGCCGAGGCCGGGTTGCAGATCGCGCGCGTCGGCGGGCCCGGCACCTGCCTAGTCGGCGGCGCGGCGTGCGCCAACAGCGCGGCGTGCGGCACCCACGGTCCGTGCGTCGAGCTGCTGCCCACGACCGTCGACATGACCAACAACACGGTGACGACGACCGGTCTCACCCACTTCTCGATCTTTGCCGTCGTGAACCCGACCAGCTATGCGCCGGCGCTGCAGATCCCCGGGCAGGGCAAGCCAAGCATCGAGTGCGCGCTCGAGTGGCTCATGTCCAACCCGGCGGGCGCGGCGGTGCTAGACAAGTTCGGGCACACTTCCTTCAAGCAGTCGTGCACCGACGGCGATCCTTCGTGCGACTTCGACAACACGCCGGGCCAGTGCACGTTCCAGATGGCGATGTGCGTGAACGTCGTCGATCCCAGTCTCGGCTCCTGCTCGAGCGACAGCATCACCGCGATCGACGTCCTGAAGCCCTCGGCGAACGACGCCCTCAACCCGAACAAGCCGGGCGACAACCTGAACCGCGCCGCCCTCCTCGGCCTTTTCGACGCCGACGGCCCGATCCTGCTCCCCGATACGCGCGACAACGACTGCGCGCTCGTCAACCTGGTCGTGCCGATGAAGGTCGGGCCCATGGGTCTCAAGAGCACGCGCAAGAACTTGAAGGTGCGCGCGACGTTCTTGAAAGCGGGCGACAGGATCAAGGACTCCGACGTGCTGAAGCTGACGTGTAATCCCTGAGCAGGCCCCCCGGGCGCAGCGGACCTCCCCCCACTGCACCCAACCAGCGTCGCGACGTGCCGCGCGACGCTCCGCGAGCGCCTCGGTACCCCGGTACCGGGGCGCTCGTGTCTCGTGCGCTCCACGAGCGTGAGCCGTGATCGCGTGCTAGCATCCGCGGGCATGCGCGGACCCGAATGGCGCACCGAGTAGCGCTGCTCGCCGGCGACGGGATCGGTCCCGAGGTCGCCGCGGCCGCGCGTGCCGTCGTCGACGCAACCGGCGTCGCGGTCACGTGGGTCGAGGAAGCGGCCGGCCAGCCCGCGATCGAGCGCACGGGCGACCCGCTGCCGCCGGCGGTGCTCGACCTGATCCGTGATACCGGCGTCGCCCTCAAGGGACCGGTGACGACGCCGATCGGCAGCGGCTTCGCGAGCGTCAACGTCCGGCTGCGAAAGGCGCTCGACCTCTACGCCAGCGTGCGCCCCATCCGCACCCTGCCCGGGGTGGCGAGCCGCTACGAGGGCGTCGATCTCGTCATCCTGCGCGAGAACACCGAGGGCCTGTACTCGGGGCTCGAGCACGAGGTCGTACCGGGCGTGGTCGAGACATTGAAGGTCGTCACGGAATCCGCCTGCATGCGCATCGCCGAGTACGCGTTCATGCTGGCGCGCCGCGACGGACGGCCGAAGATCTCCGCCGCACACAAGGCCTCGATCATGAAGATGACCGACGGCCTCTTCCTCGAGTGCTGCCGGCGCGTCGCCGCGCGCCACCCCGAGATCGCGTACGAGGAAGTCATCATCGACAACCTGTGCATGCAGCTCGCGCTCGAGCCGCGCCATTTCGACGTGGTGCTGCTCGAGAACCTGTACGGCGACATCGTCTCCGATCTCGCCTCGGGTCTGGTCGGCGGCCTCGGCATGGTTCCCGGCGCCAACGTCGGCGCCGCCGCGGCGGTCTTCGAGGCGGTGCACGGCAGCGCTCCCGACATCGCCGGCAAGAACGTCGCCAATCCGATCGCGCTCATCCTCTCGGGGGCGCTGATGCTGCGCCACCTCGGCGAGCACGAGGCCGGCGGCCGGATCGCGACGGCGGTCGAGGACGTGCTGCGCGAGGGACGGGTGCGCACCCGCGACCTCGGCGGCAGCGCCGGAACGACCGACGTCCGCGACGCCGTGGTCGCACGCCTGCACGAGCTCGTGTCGTGAGGGGCATCGCATGAGCGCGGCGGACGTGCCGCGCACCGTCACGCTCGTCCCGGGCGACGGCATCGGACCCGAGGTGTGCGAGGCTACCGTGCGCATCCTCGAGGCGGCGCAGGTGCCGCTGCGCTGGGAGCGCGTCGAGGCGGGACGCGAAGCCGCCACCCGCTACGGCACGCCGCTGCCGGCGGAGACGCTCGCTGCCATTCGGCGGAACCGGGTGGCGCTGAAGACGCGCCTCGCGGCACCGCTCGGCGGCACGTTCGAGAGTCCCAACATCACCTTGCGCAAGACGCTCGATCTCTACGCCAACGTCCGTCCGGTGCGGAACTTCCCAGGACGCGCCAGCCGCTATCTCGATCTCGATCTGCTCATCGTGCGCGAGAACACCGAGGGCGAGTACGCCGGGCTCGAGCATCAGGTGATCCCCGGCGTCGTCGAGAGCATCAAGGTGACGACCCGGCGAGCCTCGACGCGCATCGCCCGCTTCGCTTTCGCGCTCGCCGTGCGCGAGGGGCGCCGCAAGATCACCGCCGTGCACAAGGCGAACATCATGAAGCGCGCCGACGGGCTCTTCCTCGAGTGCTGCCGCGCGGTCGCGGCGGAGCATCCGGAGATCGCCTACCAGGAGCTGATCGTCGACAACACCTGCATGCAGCTCATCATGAACCCGTACCAGTTCGACGTGCTGCTGACGCCGAACTTCTACGGCGACCTGATCTCCGACCTCTGCGCCGGCCTCGTCGGCGGGCTCGGCGTCGTACCCGGCGCCAATTTTGGCGACGACGTCGCCGTGTACGAGGCGATCCACGGCGAGGCGCCGGAGCTGGTCGGCAAGAACCTCGCGAACCCGCTGACCCTGCTCGTCTCGGCGCTCTTCATGCTGCGCCAGCTCGGGCTGGGGGCGCATGCCGACCGCATCACCGCCGCGACGGCCGCCGTGCTGGGCGATCCGGCGCGCACGACGCGCGACCTCGGCGGCAACGCCACCACCAGCGCGATGGCCGACGCGATCATCGCGGGCCTGCCCGCCGCGCCGCGCGAGTGACGGCCGCCCGCGCCGGACGTCGCGCCGCGCGGGCGTGGACGCGCCTCCTGGCGCTCGGCCTGCTGCTCGCCGCCGCCTGCGAGCGGTCCGCGCCGATCGTCGTGATCGCGCATCGGGGCGAGCACCTGCACCATCCCGAGAACACGCTGCCGTCCATCCAGGCCGCCTTCGACCTGGGCGCCGATTACGTCGAGATCGACGTGCGGACGACCGCGGACGGCGAGCTGGTGCTGAGCCACGACGCCGACGTCGAGCGCTGCACCACGGGACGCGGCCTCGTCGCCAGGATGACGCTGGCCGACCTCCGCGCCCTCGATGCCGGGGTCAAGGTCGGCAGCGAGTTCGCCGGGACGAGAGTGCCGACGTTCGCCGAAGCGCTCGACGCGGCGCATGGGCGCGGCGGCCTCTACGTCCACGTGAAGGCGGCGTCCGCGGCCGACCTCGTCCGTCGCATCGAGGCACACGGCATGGTGAGCCGCGTGGTGATCTACTCCGACCTCGCGAACGAGCTGCGGCGATTGAACCCGGAGCTCACCGTCCTCCCCGAGGCGGTGAGCGTCGAGGGAGCGCGGAACGTCATCGCGCTCCTCCAACCGAGGATCCTCGCGTTCAGCGCCCGTGATTTCAACCCGGACGTCATCGCAGTCGCCAAGCAGGCCGGCATCGCGATGTACGTCGACCGGCTGGGCGCGGACGACGGCGTGGAGGGCTGGCGGGCGGCGGTCGCCGCCGGCGCCGCCGGCATCCAGACGGACCATCCGGGCGAGCTGGTGGCGTTCCTGCGTACTGCCGGGCGCCACCGCTGACGGTCTCCCATATTGACGGGTCCATCGCGACTCGGTACCAAACGAGCCAAGGAGATCCCATGCGCCGCCTGGCCGCCGTCATGCTCGTCTCATTGCTGCTTGCCGTACCTGCGTCGTCGTACGCCCAAATCCCGTTCGCGTTCTTCAAGGCGTCGGTGAACCTGACAGTGCAGTTCCCGGGCACCGACAAGAACGGCAACCCGGCGGTGAGTGTGCGCAAGCTCTCCAGCAACGACATCCTCAACCTGGCGCTCGGCAGATCGCTCACCACGAAGCCGGACAAGAATACCGAGATCCTGGCGCTCGCCATGGACGACGGCTCCCCCGGCGCGGACTCGAAGCTCATCGTCTACAATCCGTCGGCGAACTCCGTGACCACGACCGTCTGGGCGCAGAGCAACGCCACTCTGGTCTTCAACGGCGTCGAGGATTCGTCGGGTGTCGGCATCGCGGACGTCAACATACAAGCGACGACGCTCGGCGATCCCACGCACAACGGGTTCGCCGCCTCCGTCCTCTCCGGGGGCGGATCGGGCAAGGGGAACGGCTCCAGCGTCAGCGCCAGCGCGACGTCGCTGAGCGGGCCCCTCACGTTCACCGTCACGGACGGCAACGCGGCTCCCGTGACGATCCACGGCATCGTGACCGGCGGCAAGTTCAAGGCGGGCGGGAAGTTGCTCGGCAGCCTCTTCCTCTAACGACGTCACGAGACGCCGTCGGGCGCCGCTAGCGCGACCCGGAGACGTTCAGGGGATGGCCGTCGTGGACGTACCAGCCGTCGCGCGTCGCGATGTAGGCGCGGTCGATCGCGTCCCGCGGCATGCAGCCGGCGCCGCTGCGCACGATGTCCTCCATGGAGTCGACGTCGTGGGTGAGGACCTCCGGCGCGTCGATCGGCTTCGTCGCGCCGCTCGGCTGGATCGGTGCCTTCGCCTCGCCGCGAAACACGTTCCTGTCGGTGAAGACCGGGCCGGCGTTCATGAAGCGTAGCGCGCTGTCGCCCTTGGCGCCGACGCTCACGGCATACGGCGAGAGGTTGAAGAGCGAGCCGACGACGTTGCCCGTGGCACCGTCCTCGAAACGCGTGCCCCACTCGCCCCAGTCCTCGACGATGATGTTGCGCACGTCGGCGCGTATGTGGCCCGAGAAGATGGGGCTGCGGATCCAACCCTTCTGGATCCAGAGGTGGTGCAGCGAGATGTCGGTCGTGTCTCCGTACTTGCAGAAGATCGAGCGGGTGTTGCCGGCGAGGAACGACCACTGCACGGTCACGTCGTGGGCGCCGTAGCCGATCGAGATGCCGTCGTCGCGTGAGCCGGAGGACGACACGTGGGTCACGAAGATGTCGTGCGCGTCGTCACCCTGGATACGCAGGTTGTCGTAACCGTTGCGGAAGCGCAGATCGCGCACGATGACGTCGTGGCCGCGCACGTCGAGCAGCGCGACCTCCTTCACCATCGCAACGCCGTCGAGCGTAGCGCCGTTGCCGTCGATCGTGACGTTCGACGCCGTCAGCCGGGGCAGCATGCCACGGATGGCGATCGTCGCGTTCTCGGGGAAGCGCACGATCACGCCGCCCGTCTTGTTGGCGCGTTGCAACGCCAGCTTCACGCCGGCTTCGGACGACTCCTCGACGTTGATCACTCGTCCGCCTTCGCCGCCGCGCGTGCCGGCACCGAAGCCCTCGCGCCGCTCGACCTCCGGGCGAAGCGGCGGCGTCGGACGGCCCTTCTTCCCGGCCTGAGGCTTCTTGGTCGCGCCCGCGCTGGGATTCTGCCCCTTGCGCGGATTCGCCGCGCCGGCGGGCGAGCAGGCCATCACGAGGAGCAGCGCGAACGTCGTGCAGAGCCGTAGCATGGCGCGCAGCATAACCGGTCGTCCGTTGGCTGCCCACAGGGTCGCCCGGAGCGCTCACGAAGTCGCTGGTAAACCCGTTCTACACGCGTGGTTGACCTTGGCGCCGGGCCGTTGCTACCGTCCGCGCGACCATGAGCGGCCCCGCCGACGCATTGGCGCGCGAGCGCCTGGCCGCCCTCGAGCGCGATCATCTGCGTCGCTTCCTGCGCCGCTTCGAGGGTGCGCAGGGGCCGCGCATGACGGTCGACGGGCGCGACGTCGTCGTACTCGCGTCGTCGAACTATCTGGGCCTCGCCGCTCATCCACGGGTCGTGGAGGGCGCGGCGCGTGCCGCGCGCGAGTGGGGCGCGGCGGCCGGCGGCTCGCGCCTCATCTGCGGCCACCTCGGCCTGCACGATCGGCTGGAGGAGCGTCTCGCGGCGCTCGTCGGGTTCGAGAGCGCGCTCACCTTCGCGACCGGGTACCAGGCGAACGCCACGATCATCCCGGCGCTCGTGGGCCCGGGCGATCTCGTCGTCTCGGACGAGCTGGCGCACGCTTCGGTGGTCGACGGCGTCCGGCTCTCCAAGGCCGCCGTGCGCGTCATACCGCACAACGACGTCGCGGCGCTCCGCGCCGCTCTGGACGCCGGGGCGCCCGGGGCAGCTCTGGGTGCCGAGACACCGGGCGCACCGGCGGGCCGCACGTTGGTCGTCCTCGACGGCGTCTACTCGATGGACGGCGACGTCGCGCCGTTGCGCGCGATGCTGGCGCACGCGCGCCGCGCGCAGGCGATGGTGCTGCTCGATGACGCGCACGGCATCGGCGTGCTCGGCGCCAACGGACGCGGCGTCCTCGAGCACGCCGGGCTCGGTGCCGACGACGTCGACGTGCTCGTCGGCACCCTGGGCAAAGCGATCGGATCCTTCGGGGCGTTCGTCGCGTGCTCGCGGGTCTTGCGCGAGTATCTCTTGAACGTGGCGCGCGGGTTCGTGTTCAGCTGCGCGCTCGCACCACCGGCCCTCGGGGCGGCCCTCGCCGCCCTCGACGTGCTGCACGACGACCCGTGGCGTCGCCTCCGCGTGCTCGAGCACGCGTCGCGCCTGCGCGGACGGCTCGCCGAGGCAGGCTTCGACACCGGCGCCAGCGAGACCCAGATCGTCCCGGTGCTGATCGGCGAGAACGCGCCCACGATGGCGCTCTGCGAGGCGCTGCTCGCGCGCGGCTACTTCGCCCAGGGGATTCGCTGGCCCTCCGTGGCCCGGGGCACGGCGCGCCTCCGCCTCACCGCGCTCGCCGAGCACGATCCACGCGATCTCGACGCGGCCGTGGAGGCCTTGGTAGACGCGGCGTCGGAGGTCGGCGTGCGCGTGTCGACGCGCGCCCGCATGGCGTGATCTCCGCGGGCTTGGTACGTTTCGGTCCATGGGGAAGACCGACACCTTCGGCAGCCGCGCCACCCTGACCACCGCGGGGGGTCCCGTCGCCTACCACCGCCTCGCCGCGCTCGCCAAGCGCAGCGGCAGCAACGTCGAGCGCCTCCCGTACACCGTGCGCATCCTGCTGGAGAACGTGCTGCGCAACCACGCGACGGGCGTCGCCTCCGAGAGCGACGTCGTGGCGCTCGCCACCTGGGATCCGAAGAAGCCGGCGGACGTCGAGCTGCCGTTCCTGCCGGCGCGCGTCGTGCTGCAGGACTTCACCGGGGTGCCGGCGGTCGTCGACCTCGCGGCGATGCGTTCGGCCGTCGCCCGTCTCGGCGGCGACCCACAACGCATCAATCCGCTCGTGCCGGCCGATCTGGTCATCGATCACTCGGTACAAGTGGACGTCTTCGGCACACCCCAGGCGTATGCCACCAACGTCACCCACGAGTACGAGCGCAACCGCGAGCGCTATCTCCTGCTGCGCTGGGGGCAGAAGGCGTTTCGCAACTTCCGCGTCGTGCCGCCGGGCACCGGCATCGTCCACCAGGTGAACCTCGAGTTCCTCGCCACCGTGGTGCAGCGGCGCGCGATCGACGGCGAGACCTTCGCCTTTCCCGACACGGTGGTCGGCACCGACTCGCACACCACGATGATCAACGGCCTCGGCGTGCTCGGCTGGGGCGTCGGCGGCATCGAGGCTGAAGCCGTCCTGCTCGGGCAGCCGCTCTACCAGCTCGCGCCCGAGGTGGTCGGCTTCCGCATGCACGGCGAGCTGCCCGCGGGTGCCACGGCGACCGACCTCGTCCTCACCGTGACGCAGATGCTGCGCAAGCACGGCGTCGTCGGCCGCTTCGTCGAGTTCACCGGCGCCGGGCTCTCGAGCCTGCCGCTCGCCGATCGCGCCACCCTGGCGAACATGGCACCCGAGTACGGCGCGACGGCCGGTCTCTTCCCGGTCGACGACGAGACCCTGCGCTACCTGCGCGCCACCGGCCGCGATCCCGCCGTCGTCGACCTGGTCGAGCGCTACTGCAAGGAGCAGCAGCTCTTCCGCACCGACGCCTCGCCGGCGCCGGTCTTCTCCGAGACCCTCGAGCTCGATCTCGGCACCGTGGAGCCGAGCCTCGCCGGCCCGAAGCGGCCGCAGGATCGCGTCGCGCTCGGCAAGGTGCGGGGCGGCTTCCGCGACAGCTACCCCGGCCAGGCGGAGAAACACCTCCCGGTCGAGCTCGACGGCGTGCGCGCCGAGCTCGGCGGCGGCAGCGTCGTGATCGCCGCCATCACGAGCTGCACCAACACCTCCAATCCCGCGGTCATGATCGCCGCCGGCCTCGTCGCCAAGAAGGCCGTCGAGCGCGGCATCGGTACGCGGCCGACCGTGAAGACGAGCCTCGCGCCGGGCTCACGAGTCGTCACCGACTATCTTCGCAACGCCGGCCTCCTGTCCTATCTCGAGCTGCTGCGCTTCAACGTCGTCGGCTACGGCTGCACCACCTGCATCGGCAACAGCGGCCCGCTGCCCGAGCCAATCGCCGACGCCATCCGCGGCAACGATCTCGTCGTGGCGGCGGTGCTGAGCGGCAACCGCAACTTCGAGGGGCGCATCCACCCGCTGGTACGCGCCTCGTATCTCGCCTCGCCGCCGCTGGTCGTCGCGTACGCGCTCGCGGGCACGGTCGACATCGATCTGAACGTCGATCCGCTCGGCACCGACTCCGACGGCAAGCCCGTCTATCTGCGCGACCTCTGGCCGAGCCGCGCCGAGGTCCAGGCCCTGCTCGGCCAGGTCGTGAAGCCGGATCTCTTCCACGCCAGCTACGGCAAGGTCTTCGAGGGCGACGACACGTGGCGCGCGCTGCCGGTGCCCGAGGGCGCGCTCTACGCCTGGCAGAGCGACTCGACCTACATCCAGGAGCCGCCCTTCTTCGTCGATCTCCCCGCCACGCCGCCGCCGCTGCACGACGTGACGGGCGCACGCGTGCTCGCGCTCCTCGGCGACTCGATCACGACCGATCACATCTCGCCGGCCGGCTCCATTCCCGCCGACGGGCCGGCGGGCCAGTATCTGATCGCGCACGGGGTGACGGCGCGCGAGTTCAACAGCTACGGCGCGCGACGCGGCAACCATCAGGTGATGATGCGCGGCACCTTCGGGAACGTGCGCCTGCGGAACCTGCTGGCACCGGGACGCGAGGGCGACTGGACGCGCCACATGCCGGACGGCGAGGAGATGCGCATCTACGATGCCTCGATGCGCTACCAGAAGGATGGCACCCCGCTCGTCGTGATCGCCGGCAAGGAGTACGGCACCGGCAGCTCGCGTGACTGGGCGGCGAAGGGCACCCTCCTGCTCGGCATCAAGGCCGTCATCGCCGAGAGCTACGAGCGCATCCATCGCAGCAATCTCGTCGGCATGGGTGTGCTGCCGCTCCAGTTCCTGCGCGGTGAGAGCGCCACGACCCATCAGCTCGACGGCAGCGAGACGATCGACGTCATCGGCATCGCGCAGGTGAAGCCGCGGGCCGAGCTCGAGGTGCGCGTCCGACGCGGCGACGGCCGCGAGACGCGCCTGCGGGCGGTCGCGCGCGTCGACAGCCCGATCGAGGTCGAGTACCTGCGGCACGGCGGCATCCTCCAGATGGTGCTGCGGGCGCTCGCGGGAAAGTCCTGATCAGTCGGCGGCCATGGCGTGCACCATGCCGTCGTGGGAACCGCCGCCTTGGCGCGGCGGCGGAAGCTGACCCAGTACGGCGGTACATCCGAACACCGCGACCACGAGGATCGCCTCGCGGGCGACGTAGCGCGAGAGCAGCATCCTGGCAACGTCCCCATCCGACGACTGCCTCATTCCCTGGCCCGGGAGACCCGATCGGCCGAGGGCGGGCAGGACCCGGTAGCGATTCGTCGCTCCCAAACCGAGCGTGCCCAGCACGAGGGTGACCTTGACGGCAAGCAGGCGTCCGTACGGGCTCGTCCACAGTGCCGGGATCGTGGCCAGCTCGATGTACGCGTTGGCGAGGCCACTGAGCACGATCACACAGATGCACCACTCCGCGAGGCGCGAGAACCGGTGTGCGGCCGTCACGAGATCGGCGTGAGCGAGTGGTCCGTGGGTTTCGCGGAAGACACACCACCACGAGCACACGAGTCCGCCGCCCCAGGCGCTCGCCGCAACGGCATGCCCCCAATCGATGAAGGCCGCCGGGGTGAGGTCACCCCAATTCGCCGCGTGACCGCTCAAGGCAACGGTGAACAGCACACCGAGCATCGTGCCGAGTGCCGCGACCCGTGCCGATCGCGAGCGGATCGTGCACAGGATCGCGAGGAGCACGAGGCCCCAGGCGCGAACCCGCCAGATCAGTCCGAAGTGCGTGCGACTCAGGACCAGCGGAAGCGCCGCGAGAGTCGCATCGAGCCCGCCGCCCGCCATCGTCTGGGCGCGCACGATGAGATCGGCGACGCCTGCCACCGCCAGGAGCAGCAGCGAAACCGCGGTCAGCTTGCGAATGCGGCCCCGCGCGTCGTCGAGGCCGGTGGCATGGCGCGGCAGCACGAGGATCTCCGTCACGAGGCCGCCCATGACACCCGAGAGCGCGAGAAGGTTCGTCCAACGGACGAGTGCCGCGAGCGCGACCTCTCCCAGCATGGTCAATGCGGCTCAACGCGGAATGGGAACTTGCCTTCGGTGCGGTGCCCGTCGCGAGCAACGACACTCCACTCGACCTGATAGGAGCCCGCGGCGAGAGGCGCCACGCTCACCTCGAGGAGCGTCTCATCGCTGGCGTCGACGTGCGCGTCATCGCGATCCACCCGTCTACCGTTCGCATCCTCGACCTTCATGGTGCTGAACACCGGCTCGATCGCGCCGTCGAACCAGATCCGCACCTCCGGCGGGGAAGCCTCCACGGCATGACCGACACGCGGCTCGGAATGGTCGGGGAACGTGTGCGCGAGGGCGGGGCCGGGGATCGAGAGGGCGATCAGCAGCATGGCCGCTCCTAGCGCGGCTGCGTCGGCCCTAGCACCCCCGAGAACGGCGTCCACGTGAAGACCTCCGGCAAGATGTCGTCGAGATAGAAGTGTATCTGCCCGATGATCCCGACCTGCGCTTGCCGCGCTTCACCGAGGGCATTCCCGTTGATGGGCACGACCGCCTCCAGCCCGAGCTGCACGTAGCGCCCGAACCAGAGCACACCGGGATTGATGGTCCCTGCCGTGTGGCTCACGCCCTGGACCGAAGTCTCCATAGCAAACTCGACGATCGGGATCATCCGATTGAAGGGCGCTCCGAGGCCGACGTCCTCGACGAAGCTCTGGAGGTATTGCAGATTGTACTGCAGGGAGAACCCCCACTCGAGGACGCGAGGGTTGAGCCCGCGCTCGATCGCGACCTCGCCGTCCTCGATGGTGCGTGTGGTGGTATGCTCGCTCGTCGGCATGCCGAGCCCGAAGGCCCCGGTCACCGCGAGCGGCCTCAGAAAGCGCGCCGCGTCCGGTAGGTCTCCGAGGCCCTTCCCGAAGAAGAACTGCGGCGCGATGGTCGAGAACGACTCCGCACCGACCCGTCCCTGACCGGTTCCGCCGATCTCGGCCTCGAGCCCGGCCGAGAGCAGCAGCTCATGCTCGGCGTCCTGCAGGAAGACGTACTTCGCGGCCACCGCCATGTTGTCGAAGCCCGCGATCGTCGGGCCGCTGTTGGGATCCTCGATCACGAGCGTCCCGCCCAGCGAGAGGCCGAGGTTGCGGCTCAGACGTTTCGAGAGCTCCGCGTCGATCTCGGTCTCCCAGGTCGGCGGGCTTTCCGCGCCGCGCTTGCGGCGGACCACCTGCACCGTCGGCAACGACAGCTCATCGGCGACGAACGGATCGTCGATGGTGAGCGTCGCGGGGAAGAACCGCTGCCCGACGACGCCGTGCGCACTCGCCGACGACGCGAACCCCAGGACTCCCAGGGTTGCCAGAATCCCCAGGGTGCCCGGGACCCTCGTGGTCAGCGGCGTTCCGCCCGATCTCCTGACCATGCGCATCCGGTGCTTTGTAGCCGCGACCCGCACCGAGCGACATGCGGCAAATTGTCGCGGGACCACCCATCCCACGCGGAGGCGCGGGGGGCAGCTTACTCAAGCCCGCGGAGGGTACTTCTGCAGCTTCCGCTGAAGCGAGCGGCGGTGCATCCCGAGGCGACGCGCCGCTTCGGAGACGTTGCCGTCGCAGTCGGCGAGCACGCGGTTGATGTGCTCCCATTCGGCGCGCGCCAGCGACGGCGCCGCGGGCGCCGTCGTCTCGGAGGCGGTCGACGACCGCACCTCGTCACGCGTGAATGCCGCGAGGATGTCGTCGACGTCGGCGGGCTTCGGCAAGTAATACGTCGCGCCGAGGCGGGTAGCGTCGATCGCGGTCGCGATGCTGCCGTAGCCGGTGAGCACGACGATCTTCGTTGCCGCGTCGATTGCCAGGAGCTCGCGCACGAGTTCCAGACCCGAGCGGCCGGGCATGCGCAAATCGACGACCGCGAGCTCGGGTGACTCGGTCCGCGCCACGGCCACCGCCTGCTCGACGTCCCCGGCGGTGCGCACATCGAAGCCGCGATCGCGAAAGGCCCGTGCCATGCGCTCGCGAAACACCTGATCGTCGTCGACGAGGAGCAGCGTCGTCGCTTCCATCCACCCGCACCTCCGAAGATCGCCGGTCGCCTCGGAATGCACGCTCAAGACCCCTCGCTACCGCTGGCGGCGTTCATGCTGCCACCAGACGCGAAGAAGGCAGCACGAGCGCCGTCGTCGTTCCGTTTCCCGGCTCGGACGAGAGCTCGAGCCGGCCGCCCAGGCGCTCGAGAACGGCACGCGCGAGGAAGAGGCCGAGACCCATCCCTTCCCCGGGCGGCTTGGTGGTGAAGAACGGCTCGCCGGCGCGGGCCAGCACTTCGGGCGGCATGCCCGCGCCCTGGTCGCACACCTCGATCCGGCAGGCGGCGTCGTCGGCACGCACGCGGAGCTCCACCGGCACGTCACGCGGCGAGGCGTGACGCGCGTTCTCGAGCACGCCGCGCAGAGCCTGTTGCACGGCGCGGGGTGGTGCCTCGACCGTGCGGCGGCGCGCGCGCTCGTCGATCGATATCCGGACACAGGCACGATCGGGGAACGCGCGCACGGCTCCCTCGATGAGGTCGTCGATGCGTACGGCGACGATCGCCTCGCCGGTACTCTGCCCCGCATCCGCGGTCATGTGCTCGAGAATGCCGCGGCAACGCTCGACCTGCTCGCGGATGAGCCGAGCGTCAGCGGCGGCATCCGACCCCTGGACACCCCGCGCGACCTGCCGCTCGAGCTCCTTCGCCGCTACCGCGATCGTCGAGAGCGGTGTGGCCAGCTCGTGCGCCGCCCCGGCCGCGAGGGTCGCGAGCGAGGCCAGCCGCTCGTGGCGGGCCGTCCGTGCGCGCGCCGCGGCGAGCTCGGCGTCACGCGCCGCGAGCGCGCGCGTCACGCGCTGGACGAAATACACGATGAAGACGGCCGCCACGCCGAACGCGACCCACATGCCCTCGAGATGCATCTGCATATGCTCGGCATGGGCGCGGCCCGTCACCGCGAGCGTACCCCACGGTCGTTGCGCGAAGAGTGCGCCGAAACACGAGAGTGACCCAACGACGAGTGTCCATGTCCACGCTGGCCGCAGCACCACTGCCGCCAGGGCGATGTTCACGAGATAGAGGCAGCTGAAGGGATTGAATGGTCCGCCGGTGAGCGCGAGCAGCGCCGTCAAGATCACGACGTCGGCGAGCATGAGCGCGGCTAGCATGCCCTCACGTACCTCGCGGGCGCCACGGACCCAGAGCGTACACGCGACGTTGGTTGCGAGCTCGAGCGCAAGGACGACCGCGAGGGGCGCGAGCGGCAACGCGATGCCGAGACCGAGACCGACAACGGCAATGGTGGCGATCTGGCCCGCGATGGCACCCCAACGGAGCGCCAGAAGCCAGCGGAAGTTGATGGCATGCGCGTCGCGCATCGGGAGGGCACGCCGGTTCTAAACCATGGCGGGAAGGGGCGCAAAGCAGGGTGCACGGGACCGGGTTTGCCGCCGACCCGACCCCGCCGTATGGTTTTCGGCGTGACACCGCCGTCAGGCGACGCGCCTCCGGTTCCCCCGTCTCGCGCGCGCGCCGAGCGCCGCCTGGACGTGGCGTTCCGCCGGACGCTCATCATCACCGTCGCCTTCCCGCTGCTGGCGCTGGCGACGCTCGCCGGGATCTCGCTCGGGCAGATCGACGGTCTGCTGTCGGCCTTCGACTCGGTGGAGCACAGCGACAGCGTCATCGCCAAGGCGAACGATACGCTGCACGGCCTGGTGGACATGGAGACGGGCCTGCGAGGCTACCTCCTCACCCGTGTCGATACGTTCCTCGAGCCGTACCGGGCCGCCGCGCCCGTCGTGCGCGCCCGCTTCGACGAGCTACGCGGCCTCGTCGCCGGAAGCCCGGCACAGGATGCGATTCTCGCGACGTGGCGCGAGCACGCCGAGGCATGGATCGCCCTCGCCGAAAACGAGATCGATCAGCCGGCCGGCGACGACTCCGCCGTCGCGCGCATGCTCGACCGCAAGGAGCGGATGGACGCCGTTCGCGACGACTTCGCCGTCTTCCTGTCGAACGCCGAGGCACAGCGCTCCGCCCGCAGCTCGCGCGCGCAGCGCACCGCCAACACGGTCCTCCGATCTGGCCTCCTTCTCACCCTGCTCATCGGCGCCGCCTGCGCGACCCTGTTCGCGCGCCAGCTCTTCACGATCACGCGCACGTTCCGCGACACGCTGCGGAGCGAGCAGAACGCGCGCGACGCTGTGGAAACGAGCGAGCGTCGCTACAGCTCGCTGGTCGCGGCGACGACCTCGTTGGTGTGCACCGCGGACGCCCAGGGCCGCTTCGTCGCGCCCCAGCACTCGTGGGCCGACTACACCGGGCAGTCATGGGACGAGCACCGGGGGTACGGATGGCAGGATGCGTTCCACCCCGAGGATCAGGAGCGCGTCCGCTCGACCTGGCGCGAGGCGCTGGCGAGCCGCTCCCCGTTCGTCGTCGAGGCGCGCCTCCGTCACGCCGCGAGCGACGCGTACCATTGGGCCATTGCCCGCGCCGTCGCGGTCCCGGGACCGGACGGCGCGCCGCAGGAATGGGTCGGCACCGTCATCGACGTCGACGACCGGCTGCGCGCCGAGCGCGAGCGCGACAATCTGCTCGAGCGCGAGCAGCACGCCCGCAGCGTCGCCGAAGGAGCGAATCGCGCCAAGGACCAGTTCCTGGCGATGGTGTCGCACGAGCTGCGGAACCCCCTCTCGCCGATCCTCGCCTGGTCGCGGCTGCTGCAGAGCCCCGACCTCGCCGAGGAGAAGCGCCTCCAGGGCCTGCAGGCGATCGAGCGCGGCGCGCGCTCGCAGGCGCAGCTCATCGGCGACCTGCTCGACATCTCGCGCATCGTCTCGGGCAAGCTGCGGCTCGACGTCCGCCCGCTCGACCTGGCCCCGGTGATCGAGGCGGCGATCGAGACCGTCCGCCCCTCGGCCGAGGCGCGGCAGGTCCGGCTCAACGTCATCCTCGACCCGCGCAGCGGGCCGATCGCAGGCGATCCCGAGCGCCTGCAGCAGGTGGCGTGGAACCTGCTGTCGAATGCGGTCAAGTTCACGCCGAAGGGCGGGCGGGTCAGCGTGCAGCTGGCGCGCATCAACTCCCACGTCGAGCTGACCGTGAGCGATACCGGCGAGGGCATCCCGGCGGAGCTCCTGCCGCACGTGTTCGAGCGCTTCTGGCAGGCCGAGGCGGGCACGACGCGGCAGCGCGGCGGCCTCGGCCTCGGCCTGGCGATCGTCCGCCATCTCGTCGAGCTGCACGGCGGGACGGTCGCGGTGCACAGCGACGGCGCCGGAAGCGGTACGAGCTTCCGCGTGGACCTCCCCTTGATGGCGGTGACGAGCGACGCGCGCGATCCCGCCCGGCGCCATCCGACGGGCGAGGACGGCCCCTCTCCCGGGCACGAGACGCGGCTCGAGCGCGTGCGGGTGCTGGTGGTGGACGACGAGCCCGATACCGTCGCCGTCGTGCAGGCGCTGCTGGCGCTGCAGGGGGCGGACGTCCGCACCGCGCGCTCCACGCCCGACGCGCTGGCCGTGCTCGACCAATGGCGCCCCGACGTCCTCGTGTCCGACATCGGCATGCCGGGCGACGATGGGTACGCGCTGATCGCGCGGGTGCGGGCGCGCGCCGGGACGGACAGCGGCGCGATCCCCGCGGTCGCGCTCACCGCCTACGCGCGCGTCGAGGATCGCATCCGGGTGCTGGCCGCGGGGTTCGACATGCACGTCGCGAAGCCGATCGATCCGGCGGAGCTGGTCGCGGTGGTCGCGCGCCTGGCGCAGACGACCGGCGCTTGAGTCGGTGAGCGGACACGCGCACGCGCACGTCTCGACGCGCGTCGTCCTGATCGCCGCAGCGCTGACGGTGGCGGCGGCGGGCGCCGAGCTGCTCGGCTCGCGTTGGAGCGGCAGCCTCTTCCTGACGGCCGACGCCGTACACCTGATCGCCCATCTCGGCATCTTCGGCATCCTCCTGCTGCCGACGTCGCGCGCCCACGACCGCCGGGAGGACCTCGCCGCGATCGGCGTGCTCGTGATCATCGCCCTCATCGCGTGCGGCATCATCGCCGACGCGCTGGAACACCTACGCGCGTCGAGCGGCCCGACGCCGTCGCCGGCGTTCCTCGTCCTCTCGCTTCTCGGTCTCGGCGCCAATCTCGCTACCGCCTATCTGTTTCACGATCCCGCCCGCACGCGCTGGTCGTTCCGCGCCGCGCTCGCGCACGAGCTGGCGGACGCCTCGATCACGATCATCGCCCTGGCCGGTGCCGTCGCGATCGCGCTCTTCGCCTGGTCGTGGGTGGATGCCGTGCTGACCCTGGCGGTCGGCGTGTGGCTGATCGTCTGGGCAGCGCGCCTGCTGGTCCGGCGCGTCCGTCTCGGGCCGCCGGCCTGGACCCTCGAGAGCCATTGAGCGCCCTGGCGAATCGGCGCCTGGGACCGGCCCGTATTGACAACCGGGGCCGGTCTTCCTACAGGCGAGGGTCGATGGGCCGTTTCCGCCGTCGTTTGCGTCACCCCGCCTCGATCTTGCTGTTGGCGGCGCTGCTCCTCGTTCCGGTCGCGCTGAGCGGCCACACGCACGTCGGCCAGAGCACCCATCCCTGCTCGATCTGCGCCGTCACCCATCACGCGCCGATCGTCAGCTCGCCCGCACCGCCCGACGTCGCCCAGGCGCTCGTTGGCGTGCTCGCCGCCCCGGGCTCGGTCCTCGCGCCCGTCCGCACCGACCAGGCACCCCACGCCGGTCGCGCGCCGCCCGCGTTCCTCCTCACCGTCGTAGCGTAGCTCCCGCCGTCAGTCCGCGTCCGACGCCATCGCGTCCCGCCGACCTCCGGCGGGTCCCGCTTTCGTGCAGTCGGAAGGAGGAGCCTGATGGCGTCCCGTAGATTTCGTTGTCGCCTGACGATCCTGGTGCTGACCGCGACGCTCGTACTCACGGGCGGCGCGCTCGCCGAGGATCCGTCGGTGGAGGAGCTGAAGCGCGACTTGCAGACGATGAAGCAGCAGATGCGGCAGATGCAGGAGACGATCCGCAAGCAGGACGAGGCGATCGCGCGCTTGACCAAGGCGAACGCCCCGCGCGCCGCTACGTCGGCACCGGAGGCTGCGGTCGCGGCCGCGAATGCGCAGCCGAGCCCGGTGCCGCTCGACGAGGAGCGCCTGAAGGACGAGGTCGCCGCGAAGGTCGCGCGCGATCTGCAACCGCGCCTGGCGTCGCTCAACAAGACGTTCCCCTCGCAATTCAACCCGGCGATCGGCTTGATCATCGACAACGCCTTCTCGTCCAAGACGCACGAGCGGGCGAACTTCGAGTTCCGCAGCGCCGAGATCGGCATCTCGGCCAGCATCGATCCGTTCGTCCGCGGCAACGCCATCATCACGGGCACGCCGGACGGGTTCGAGGTGGAGGAGGCGTCGATCATCACCACCTCGCTGCCGTACAACCTGACGGTGAAGGGCGGGCGATTCTTCGCCGACTTCGGGCGCCTCTCGAAATTCCACGACCACGACCTGCCGTTCGTCAACCGGCCCCTCGTCCTCGATCGCTTCATCGGCGGCGAGTCACAGGCCGACGGCGCCGAGGTGAGCTGGCTGGCGCCGTTGCCGCAGTACCTGACCTTGACCGGTGGCTGGTACAACAAGGTCGGTGCCGAGAACGACCGCGCCAGCAACGACCTCGCGCGCGACTTCTCCAAGTTCACGTACCTCGGCCGCGCCGCCACGTTCTTCAACCTGAACGACGAGAACAGCATCGATCTCGGCGGCAGCTACGCGTACACCCCCAAGATCGACAGCGAGGACGGCGGCGAGCGCCACCTGGCCGGCGCCGATCTCACGTATCGCTACACGCCGCTCAGCCAGGCGAGCTATCGCGGCCTGATCTGGGGTACGGAGTTCCTCTACAATCGCGAGGAGCAGCCCGTCGGCGGCTTCCCCGCGGAGCCGACGGACGTGCCCCTCGTCTTCAAGTACCGCGACGCCGTCGGCCTCTACAGCTACGTCGAGGCGCGCGTCAGCCGCCGTTTCGCGCCCGGCTTCCTCTTCGACTACGTGCAGGACGTCGCCGGGATCGAGCCCTCGACGCGCGCGTACTCACCGTATCTCACGATCTGGGCCTCGGAGTTCGAGCGCTTGCGGCTGCAGTACACGTATCTGGATCAGCCCCACGATCACGAGAACCAATTCTTCGTCCAATGGACCGCGATCCTCGGAAGCCACGTGCACGGCTTCCGCGATCGATAAGGAGCCTTCGTCATGAGATCCGTCATCCTGTCGCTGCTCACCGCGCTGCTCGCTCTCGGCTACGCGCCGGGGGCCGGCGCCGCGGACAAGATTCGCGTCGTCACTACGATCCCCGACCTCGCCGACATGACCCGGCAGGTCGCCGGGGATCTCGCCGACGTCACGAGCCTCGCAACCGGCGTCGAGGACATCCACGCCGTGCCGATGAAACCGAGCTTCGCCGTCACGTTGAACCGCGCCGATGCGGTGGTGCTCGTCGGGCTCGAGGCGGAGCACGCCTTTCTCCCCGCGCTCCTCGAGGCCGCGCGCAACCCGAAGATCATGCGCGACGCGCCGGGCTACATCGATTGCTCCGTCTACGTGAACCCGCTCGACGTGCCGGCGCGCATCGATCGCTCGCTCGGCGACGTCCACCCGATGGGCAACCCCCACATCAATCTCGATCCGGTCCTCGCCAAGGACATGGTTCGCGCGATCGCCGACGGCCTCACCCGGCTCTACCCGGAGCACGCGGCCGTCTTCAAAGCGAACCTCGACACCTACACCGCGCTCCTCGACACCAACATCGCACGCTGGCAGCGGGAGGCGGCGCCGCTCAAGGGCAAGAAGCTCGTGAGCTACCACCCCGACCTGCTCTACTTCGCCGACCGCTTCGGCATGATCCCGGCGGGGACGATCGAAATTCGCGCCGGCGTCGATCCGACGCCTGGGCACATCGCGGAGCTCGAGGAGCAGATGAAGCGCGACCACGTCGACATCGTCGTCCGCGAGCGCCACTACCCCGCGAACCTCGCGGCCACGGTCGCCGAGGCGACGGGTGCGAAGCTGGTCGAGCTACCGTGCATGGTGGGCGGCGTGCCCGAGGCCAAGGACTACATCAGCTTCATCGACTACAACCTGCACACGATGCTGAAAGCGGTACAGGGCAGCTGATGCCCGGGGCCGCGATCACCCTGCGCGACGTCACGCTCGGCTACGAGGGCCGCCCGATCCTGCAACGGGTCTCGCTGACGATCGAGCGCGGCGAGTTCCTGGCGCTGCTCGGGCCGAACGGCGCCGGCAAGACGACCCTCATGCGCGGCATGCTGGGCCTGATCCCGCTGCTCGGCGGCACGATCACGTACGGCTTCGATCGGCTCGCCAACCCGCCCGGCTACGTGCCGCAACGCGAGACCCTCGACCCGATCTTTCCCCTCACCGCGTTCGAGGTGGTCCTCATGGGCACGTACGCGCGCCTGCCGCTCCTGCGCCCGGTGGGACGGCGCGAACGACGCCGCGCCAGCGAGTGCCTCGACCAGGTCGGTCTCGCGCCGCAGGGAGGGCAGCCCTTCTGGGCGCTCTCCGGCGGACAGAAGCAGCGCGTGCTGATCGCGCGCGCGCTCGCCACCGATCCCGAGATCCTGCTCCTGGACGAGCCGACGGCGGGCGTCGACATCGCCGCCGAGGAGGTGATCCTCGACCTCATCGCCCATCTGAACCGTGAGCGCGGTCTCACGGTCGGGCTCGTGTGCCACCACCTGCCGCGCATCCGATCGCTCGTCCACGCGACGATCTGGGTGGAGGAGGGCTGCGCCACCAAGCGCGCGCTCGAAGACCTCCCGTCGATCGCCCCCTTGGAGGTCGCGGGCACCGTGACGGACCGCCGGTGAGTACGCTCTTCGAGATCCTGAGCCCGACCTTCCTGCTGCGCGACGCCGTGATCGCGAGCGTGCTGGTCGGCCTCGTCTGCCCGCTCGTCGGCGTGTACTTCGTGCTACGGCGCATGATCTTCTTCGGCGTCGCACTGCCGCAGGTCTCGGCGGCCGGGATCGCGCTCGCCTTTCTGCTGTACCGCACTCTCGTTGGCGTGCATCAGCACGGCGAGGAGCCGGAGCAGCTCCTGGCGATCGTCGGATCGTTCGGCATCACCGCGCTGGCCCTGCTCGTGCTCGTCAGCCTCGAGCGCACCGGTCGCGAGATGATCGAGGCCCGGATCGGCACGACCTACGCCGTCGCCGCCGCGGCGACCATCCTCTTCCTGTCGCAGGACCCCGCCGGCGAGGCGCACATGGTCGGGCTGCTGAAGGGCGACATCCTGGCCGCCACCCGCACGAGCCTGCATCTCATGGTCGAGGTCTTCGCGCCGGTCGTGTTCGTGCTCTTCGGCTTCCGCAAGCAATTGCTGCTGGTGTCGTTCGACCGCGACATGGCGGTCGTTCTCGGCATGCGGGTCGGCTGGTGGGACACCCTCCTCTACCTCACTATCGGCGCGACGATCGCGCTCGGCGTGATGACCGCGGGGCCGCTGGTGACCTTCGGCTTCCTCGTCGTGCCGCCCCTCACCGCGCGCCTGCTCACGCGCCGCATGCTCACGTTCTCGATCGCCGCCTCGCTCCTCGGCGGGCTGACGGCTTTCGGGGGCTTCTACTGCGCCTACCGCTACGACCTGCCGCTCGGGCCCGCCGAGGTGGCACTCGCGAGCGTGGTGCTGATGATCGTCGCGCTCGCCAGCGTGGCGCAGCGTACGGTCCGTCGCTGGGGGGCGGGGTAGAGGCATGCTGTGGGTCTGCTACGTGATCTCGGGAGCGGCCGCGCTCGCCCTCGAGATGCTGTGGATGCGCTCGGCGGGCCTCGTCGCCGGATCGACGCCCGCGACCACGGCGACCGTGCTCGCCTGCTACTTCGCTGGCCTCACGCTCGGGGCGGCGGCAGGTGGCACGCGGTACGCCGTACGCCCGGTGCGCCGCTATGCGTTCCTCGAGCTCGGCGCCGCGGCCGGCGCGCTCTGGTCGATCGAGGTCTTCCACATGCTCGCCAGCGCCTCCGGGGCACGCTGGCTGTCGAGCGCGCACGGCGCCACCACCGCCGCCATCGGCGCGGCGATCCTGCCGGCGACCCTGTGCTTCGGCGCGACGCTGCCGGCGCTCGGGCAAGCGCTCATCGAGCGCGGAGCATTGGGAGCGCGCGGCGCTCGTCTCTACGCGTTGAACACGCTCGGCGGCGCACTCGGCATCGCCGCCTGCGGATTCGGGCTACCCGCCGCGATCGGTGTGCACGCCACCTATCTGTGCGCCGCCGCCGCCAGCGCCGCGGCCGGACTGCTCGCGCTCTCCGTGGCGCGCCGCGAGCCCGTCCTCGCCGCTGTGGCGCCGACCGCGCCCGACGGCGCCCCATCCCACGGCGGCCCCCGGCCGGCGGCCCGGCTCTGCGCCGTCGCCGCGATCGTCGGCGCCCTGGGACTCGGATTGGAGGTCCTGTGGACGCGCCTCTTCGCGCAGGTGCTGCACAACTCGGTGTACTCGTTCAGCGCCGTCGCGCTCGTCTTCGTGGTCGCGCTCGCGCTTGGTGCCGCCAGCGCGCCGCCGTTGCTGCGGCGTGCGGCGCCGCAGACCGTCGTCGCCGCGGCCCTCGCCGTGGCGGCCGCCGCGACGCTCGGCGGGTTCTGGGTCTTCGTGAACTGGACCGGGGGTCTCGCCTATTTCGGGATGCGGAGCGGGCTCGCGGAGTACGTCGGGCGCATCATCGTCGTCGCGGCCGCGAGCGCGGGGCCCGCGGCCTACGCGTCGGGCATCGTCGTGCCCGCGCTCTGGAGCGCCTGGGGCGACCGTGAGGGCGCCGCCCGGCCGCTCGGCGCGCTCGGCGCCGCCAACGCGTGTGGCGCCATCGCGGGAGCGCTCGCGGTCGGCTTCGTGGTCGTGCCCGCGATCGGGACGCGCGCCGGGGTGCTGCTGGTCGCGCTCGCGTACGTCGCGGCGGCGCAGCTGCTCGACGGGGGAAGTCTCGTCCGCGGCGCCCTCGCAGGCATCCTCCTGCTCGCCGCCGTCGCCGACCCGATGCAGGCGCCGCTGGTGCACGTGCAGAGCGCCACGGATTCCGTGCGCGAGATCCGCGAGGGCGCGGCGGGCGTCACCAGCGTGGTCGAGAGCGATGGCGATCTGCAGCTGCGCCTCGACAACTTCTACGTCCTCGGCGGCAGCGCCGCGGCCACGACCGAGCGGCGGCTCGGCCTGGTACCGCTCCTGCTGCATCCGGCGCCGCGCAAAGTGGTGTTCGTCGGCGGCGCGACCGGTATCAGCGCCAGCGCCGCCGCGGCGCTCGAGATCCCCGACGTCCGCGTGGTCGAGCTCGTCCCCGAGGTCGCGGCCGCGGCACGCACGCACTTCGCGCCGTGGAACGGCTCCCTGCTCGAGCGACCGAACGTACACCTCTCGATCGACGACGGCCGGCGCTACCTGCAAGCGACGCGGGAGCGGTTCGACGTCATCGTGGCCGATCTCTTCATCCCGTGGCACGCGGGGACGAGTAGCCTCTACGCGCGCGAGATGTACGAGACGGTGGTCGATCGTCTCGCACCCGGCGGCCTCTTCTGCCAGTGGTTGCCCCTCTACCAGCTGACCCGCGACGAGTTCGACGTCGTCGTCCGTACCTTCCTCGACGTCTTCCCGGAGACGCAGCTCTGGCGTGCCGACTTCTACCCCGATCGTCCCGTCGTGGGCCTCGTCGGGCGCCTCGCGCCGGACCAGGTCGATCTGGAGCGTGCCGGCGCGCGTCTCGCCGCCCTCCCCGACTGGAGTCGCGACCCCTTCCTGGCGTCGCCGCTCGCGCTCGCCATGCTGTACGCTGGCGATCTCCGGGTCGCCGCCGGCGATTTCGCCGCTGCGCCGCTCAACACCGACGACCGTCCACGCATCGAGTTCACGGCACCACGTCTGACGAGGATCACGGCTGCCGGCGACAAGGACTGGTTCACGGGGGAAGCGCTCGCCGCGTACTATGACCGCCTGGTGACGTCGAGGCCGGCCACCGAGCCGATCCTCCCAGCTACCGACGCGACGCACGCGGCCACGGCGGCGGGCCGCCTCCTCTACCGCTACGCGCTGGCCGCGACCCGGAACGATCCCGCGGCTCCCGCGCTCGCCGACCAGGTGCGCACGCTGGCGCCGGACGTCGTCCTCGCCTCGGAGCACGCGTCCGACGCCATTGACGACCGGCGCCGCGACCTCACCGACCTGCGCGAGACGCAGGAGCGGGTCCACCGTCAGCTCGATGCGCTCCAGCGGCGACTCGACGCCATCGGTGCGGCGTCACGAGGGAGCGCGCCGTGACGGTGACCCGGCGTCTCGCAGTCTGGACCGTCGGGTTGGCGCTCCTCGCCGGGTGCCTGCCGCACCCGTCCCCCCCTCCACTACCGATGATCGGCACCCGCGCGGTCGCTATCCTACCGCCGACGAATCTGACCGGCGACGAGCTGCTCGTCTCCGGCGGCTCGATGCTCGAGACGTACGTCCTCCGCGCCGATCACGTCACGGTGCCCGATCTGCTCGCCTCCGAGGCCGAGGTCGTGCTGCGGGCTCGCGGCTATCAGGCGACGGCGCGGGCGGCACGGCCCGGCGACGCCGACGCAACTCGCGACGGGCTTCGTCTGAGCATCGAGATCCGCAGATGGGAGCCGGACTCGTGGACGCATCCGCAGTTCGTGATCGTCGGCGTCAGCGCGACGCTCACCGACGGCGCGAAAGAGGTGTGGAGCGCGCGGCCGTCGATCCAGCACGTCGCGACACCGGGCACGGTCATCCTCGGCTCGGCGTACGAGATCGCCGCTCGCCGGGTGGTCGATGAGCTCCTCGCCTCGTGGCCGACCCGGGGACCCGGATGAGGGAGATTTTTCGGATTTTTCTCTTTGCATCCGAATAGATCGCGTGTATAAGCGCTTCGGTCGCGGATTCGGCCGCGGTGGCGGGGGGTACGGGTGGTGGCGTGGAAGTTGGCTCTCGGGACCAGTCGTCAGCAGTCGCACCACCAGTACGTCCACATTCCAAATAACAGGCGATCAACGAGCCTTCCTACGCTCAAGGTCGCCAGGAGGCACTCGGCTTACTCGGGGTGAGATCCCGGTGTAGCGCCCGCCAGATTCGAGGGGTGTGTTGTGAGGTCCGAGAATTCAGGAGTCGCGTGGCGCGCCGGACGGGCGACGCGCACCGCAATCGTCGTGAGTGCGATGCTGATCAGCGGCTGCTTCCACGCCGGTCCGAGCGTGAAGCAGGCGATGACGAGCGCCGCACCCCCAGTCCAACCACCGGCGGCCGCGAACGTGCCGGCCGCGGTACACGCCAAGGTCGGCTTCGACCTCGACAAGCCGGAGGTCCGCAGCAAGGTCGCCACCTTCCAGAACGAGCTGCGCGATTTCTTCGACGGCGCCCTCGGACGGAGCGGCAAGTACGTGCCGGCGATGACCGACACGCTCATTCGCGAGGGATTGCCGGGCGAGCTCGCGTATCTGCCCCTCATCGAGAGCGGCTATCGGCCGCAGGCGGTCTCGCCGGCTGGCGCCGTCGGTCCGTGGCAGTTCATCCCGGAGACCGGCAAGCGTTACGGGCTCCGCATCGATTCGCTGGTCGACGAGCGCCGTGATCCGATCAAGTCCACCGAGGCGGCCGCCCTCTACCTGAAAGAGCTGCACGAGATGTTCGGCGACTGGGAGCTGTCGCTCGCCGCCTACAACAGCGGCGAGTGGCGCGTCGCCCGCATCCTCGCCAATACCGGCGCGCCCGACTTCTGGTCGATGCGCAACCGCGGCTATCTCCCGAGCGAGACCTCCGAGTACGTGCCCCGCTTCCTCGCGGCGGTCCGGATCGCCAAGGACCCGCAGGAGTACGGCTTCGAGGCGCCCGCCCGCTCGCCCGCGCCCTTCCACTTCGAGACCGTCAACGTCGACCGCCAGCTCTCCTTGCACACTGCGGCCGGCCTGTGCGGCGTACAGGCTTCCGAGCTCGAAGAGCTGAACCCGGCGCTCCGCCGCGGCATCACCCCGAGCGGCTATGCGCTCCGGGTGCCGACCGGCGCCGCCGAGCCGCTCCGCACCGCGCTCGCGAGCTACGTCGAGCCGGCGCGCTCGGCGCGGCGCATCGCCAGCGCCGGCCGTCCCGTCGGCCACCGGACCGCCGTGGCGCGGGCCGATCGGCGGCGCGAAGTCGTCGCACGCGGCGCGGCGCCCGGGCGCAATACGCGGACCGGCATCGTGTCACGGCAGCGGCCCTCGACGACGCGTCAGGCGCAAGCGAAGCAGCCCGCGCAGCTCGAGCGCAGCACCAGCGATCGCTCGCGGCGGCGTGGCCCGGCGGCGATTCGCGTCGCGCGTGAGAGCGCGGTTCCCGTCAAGCCGACGAAGACGGCGCGTCCGCGACGGCGGAGCTGATCAGGACGCCGTCCGGGGCGTCCCGGATGAAGCCGATGGGCGCGCGCGGCGCGAGCCGCGGGCGGCCCGTTTGCGGCTGACGGGCTTCGCCTTCGTGCCCGCCTTTGCGACCGGCGCGCCGCCGCCCGGCATCGCCGCCAGCGCATCGACGAAGCGCAGCAACGTGCGCACGCCGAATCCCGTTCCGCCTTTCGGCATGTAGGGCAGATCCTTGTCCGCGAATGCCGGGCCCGCGATGTCGAGGTGCGCCCAGGGCACGCCGTCGACGAACTCCTGCAGAAAGAGCGCCGCTGTGATGCTGCCCGCGTGGCCGCCGCCGATGTTCTTGAGATCGGCGACCGCGCTCTTGATGTCGTCGCGATAGTCGGCGACGAGCGGCATCTGCCAGAGCGGCTCGCCGGTCTCCACCCCGAGCGCGACGAGCTGATCGACCGTCGCCTGATCGTTGCCGTAGATGCCCGCGACCTGCGTGCCGAGCGCCACCATGCAGGCTCCGGTGAGCGTGGCGAGATCGATGATCACGTCGGGCTTGGTCGCGGCCGCGAGGGTCAGGGCGTCGGCGAGGATGAGGCGGCCCTCGGCGTCCGTGTTCAGCACCTCGACCGTCTTGCCGTTGCGATAGCGGATGACGTCACCGGGCTTCTGCGCCTTGCCGCTCGGCAAGTTCTCGGTCAGCGGGACGAAGCCGTCGACGTCGATCGCCGGCCGCAGCCTGCCGAGCGCCGCCAGCGTGGCGATCACGGCCGCGCCGCCGGCCATGTCGCACTTCATCGTCTCCATCGACTTGGCCGGCTTCAACGAGAGGCCGCCCGAGTCGAACGTCACGCCCTTGCCGACGAGGGCGATGCGTCGGCGCGCGTTCGTGCCGCGATAGCGCAGCTGGATGAAGCGCGGCTCCTCCTGGCTGCCGCGCGCCACGGCGCACAGCCCGGCGAGATCCTCGCGCTCGATGCGCGCGCGGTCCCAGATCTCGACCTCGATGCCGGCGTCGCGCGCCAGCTTCTTCGCCGCCGCGGCGATGAAGGTCGGCGTCTTCACGGCCGCCGGCTCGTTCACGAGGTCGCGCACGACCGTGACGGCGGCGATCGTCGCCTCGATCGCATCGAGACGCGCGCCGAGCTCGGCCGCCGGCGGCAGATGCTCGGCGACGAGCGTGAGCTCGCTGACGGCCGCCGGGGCGTCGGCGTCCGACTTGTACTTGTCGAAGCGATAGCCGGCGAGGCTGAAGCCCTCGGCGATCGCCGCCAGGGTGCCGATGTCGCTCGCGCCGCGGGCGGCGACGATCGCGACGCGACGCGCACCCGCGCGCGCCACCGCCCGGTACGCGTATCCGGCGGCGCGCCGCCAGGCGTCCGGCGATCCCGCGGCGTGCTCGCCGAGCCCGACCAACGCCACGACGCGGCGGCGGCCCTGCGGCAGCGCTATGACCACCACTTGGCCTTCGCGGCCGCGGAAGCGCTCGGCCTCGACGGCACGCTGCACCGCCGCGCCGCCGCGCCCGCGCGCCAGCAGCCGCACGGTGGCGGCGCGGTCGGCACCGGCACCGACCGGCACGACGACCATCTCCGCTCCGACGAAACGCGCGTCGCCGGCTCGAGCCCGGATCCTCACCGGCCTGCTTGTAGAGGCTTCGCGCTGGAGCGTCAATTCAGGCGGCGCCGCTCACGCGGCACCACCTGTCGGCCGGCGATACATCCGGACGTACGACGGGATTCCGACGCCGGCGACGAGCCTTGTGTCGGCGACCGGCGTCTGCGGCACGACCCGCAACGGCAGCTCACCCGCCCACACCGGCAGCGCGTAGTCCGCCTCGTCGTCGATCGGCGGACCGGTGCGCACCTTCGCGGACGCCTCGTCGAGCGCGAGCGCCAGGACCAGCGTGCCCTTCATCTCCTGCGGTGCAGGCGGCCGCACGTCCGGCCACCGCCCGGGAACGATGTGCTCCGTGATCGCGTGCAACGCGGCGAACTTCTCGTCGAGCTCGTCGACGACCCGCGCCCGCCCGAACACCACGACCGAGCGGTAGTTCATCGAGTGGTGGAAGGCGGAGCGCGCCAGCACCAGGCTGTCGACCAGCGTCACCGTCACGCACACGTCCACCCCGCCGGCGACCGTCTTCAGCATGCGGCCCGCGGCCGAGCCATGCAGGAAGAGCGTATCGCCCTTCCGTCCGTAGGCGGTGGGGATGACGACGGGCCCGCTCTCGCCGACGAAGCCCACGTGGCAGACGAGGCCCTCGTCGAGGATGCGGTGCAGCGTAGCCCGCTCGAACGAGCCGCGCTTGGGCAGTCGCTTCAGGGCGGTTCGCGGGGTGGTGGCGATCACGGTGCTCATTGACAAACCTCCTTTGTACTGGTACATTCTTACTGTCGTGGCAGTACAATATGACATTCACGGACACACCGCAAGCGCCATTGGGGCCAGTGTCGAGCGCGCCATTCGCCAGGGCCGCCTCGCCGCCGGCGACCCGTTGCCCACGGTGCGTGCCCTGGCGGGTAAGCTGCGCGTCAGTCCGGCCACCGTCATGGCCGCGTATCAAGGCCTCCGCCGCCGCGGCCTGCTGGTCGCGCATGGACGCGGCGGCACCCGCGTGAGCGGCCGCCCGCCCCTCCCGACGCGCGCCGCACTGCCGCTGCCTCCCGACGTCCACAATTTCGTCGACGGCAATCCCGACCCCGCACTGCTGCCGTCGCTCGAGCGCGCGCTCGCCGCCGTCGATCCGCGCCCGCGCCTCTACACCGAGCGCGGGGCCGACCCCGCGCTGCTCGCCATCGCCGCGCGTCAGCTCGCCGCCGACGGCCTGCCGAACGGCTCCATGTGCGTCGTCGGCGGCGCGCTCGACGGCATCGAGCGGGCGCTGCAGGCGCACCTCCGTCCCGGCGACCGCGTCGCCCTCGAGGATCCCGGCTACCACGCCGTCGTCGATCTCGCCCACGCCATCGGGCTCACCATCGAGCCGATGCGCGTCGACGAGCACGGTCCCTTGCCCGACGAGATGGAGCGCGCCCTGCGCCGGCCCGTCCAGGCGTGCATCGTGACGCCGCGGGCGCAGAACCCGACCGGCGCCGCGCTCACTCCGTCGCGTATCGCCGAGCTACGGCGCGTCCTCGCGCGCCATCCCGACACGCTCGTCATCGAGGACGATCACGCCGGTCCCGTCGCGGGCTCCCCCGCGTACACGCTCTGCGAAGGTGGACGCCAACGCTTCGCCATCGTGCGCTCGGTATCGAAGTCGCTCGGCCCCGATCTGCGCGTCGCCGTCATGAGCGGCGACCCGACGACCATCGCGCGCGTCGAGGGCCGCCAACTCATCGGCGCTGGATGGGTCAGCCGCGTGCTGCAGTCGCTGGTCATCCATCTGTGGAGCGACGCCGGCACCGCGCGCCTGCTGCAACGTGCCGCGACCGCCTACACGCGGCGCCGCGAGGGCCTGCTGCGCGCCCTCGCCGCGCACGGCATCGCCGCAATCGGCCGCTCCGGCATGAACGTATGGATCCCCGTGCCCGAGGAGGTCACCGCCGTGCGCCATCTGCTCGATTCCGGCTTCGCCGTCAGCGCCGGCGAGCGCTTCCGGCTGGCCACACCCCCAGCCATTCGCGTCACCACGGCCACGATCGAGCCCGCCGCCGCCAACGCGCTCGCGGCCGCGCTCGCCGAGCTTCTCGCCCCCTCCGGCCGCACCCGCTCCGCCTGAGACGGGGGCGAAATCAATTGCAGCGGGGCTTCTCGCCGGATACACGATCCCCGTGGCCAGGGCGGCGCTCCTTCTGCTTGCGCTCGTGACCGTCGCCGTCGGCTGCAAGCACGAGGCGACGTCGGCCGGCTTCCGCGTCGCGCTCCTCAGCCCCGGACCGATCAGCGACGCCGGGTGGAATGCGGCGGCGTACGAGGGGCTGCTCGCGATCCGTGATCAGCTCGGCGCCGAAGTGAGCCAGGTGGAGACGCGCACGCCCCCCGAGTTCGAGGAGGCGTTCCGCGACTACGCGCGGCGCGGGTTCCAGCTCGCGATCGGCCACGGCTTCGAGTTCCAGGACGCGGCGGCGCGGGTCGGCGCCGAGTTTCCGCAGACCGTCTTCCTCACCACCTCGGGCAGCACGGTGCGGCCGAACGTCGCGCCGCTCGTCTTCCGTCTGGAGGACGCGACGTTCGTGCTCGGTTACCTCGCCGCGCGCATGGCGCCCGACGGCAAAGCGTGCGCGGTCGGCGGCATGGACATCCCGTCGGTGCGCGGCACGTTTGCCGCCTTCGAGGCCGGCGCGAAGCACGCTCGTCCGGGCTATCAAGTCACCGTCTCGTACATCGGCGGCTGGGACGATCTCGGAGCGGCGCGCACCGCGACGGCGGCGCTGATCGATCGCGGCTGCCGCTTCGTCCTCCACAACGCCGACGCCGCCGGACCGGGCGTCTTCCAGGCCGCCGCCGAGCGCGGCATCTACGCCTTCGGCAGCAACCGCGCGCAGCACGAGGTGTCACCGAAGACCGTGCTGGCGAGCGCGGTGATCGACATCCCGCGCGCTTTCGTGACCGTCGCGCGCGAGGTGAAGGACGGGCGGTTCCAGGCGCGGGTGATCGAGGAGCGCATGGCCGACGGCGCGATCACGGTGGTCTACAATCCGCAGCTCGCCGCCGCCATTCCGGAGGACGTGCGCCGCGACGTCGACGCGCTGACCGAGTCGGTGCGCGCCGGGAAGATCCCCGTCCCGTACGCCGCGCTGTGAGCGGCGGCGCGTCCCCGCCGCGCCTGGCGCTGCGGGCGCTCGAGAAACGTTACGGAGCCTACCGGGCGCTCGCCGGGGTGAGCCTCGAGCTCGCGGGCGGCACCATCCACGGCCTGCTCGGCGAGAACGGGGCAGGCAAATCGACGCTGGTTCGCATCGTAGCCGGCGCGCTCCGCCCGGACGGCGGCGCAATGGCGATCGACGGCAGCGCGACGCCCTTCGCCGGTCCGCGAGCCGCGCGGGCGGCGGGCGTGGGCGTCGTCTTCCAGCACTTCGCGCTGGTCGGCGCGCTCAGCGTCGCCGAGAATCTCTTCCTCGGCCGTCCCGAGCATCAGGCGCATCTCATCTCCCCGGCGCGTCTCGCCGCCGAGGCCGAGGAGTTGGCCGAGCGCCAGGGCATCGCGATCGGTGATCCGGCGGCGCGCGTCGAGACGCTGCCGGTGGGGGCCCAGGCCCGCGTCGAGATCCTGCGTGCCCTGTCGGCGCCCGTGCGGATCCTCCTGCTCGACGAGCCGACGGCGGTGCTGACACCGCACGAGATCGCCGATCTGTTCGCGACCCTGCGCCGCCTGCGCGAGCGCGGCGTCCTGGTCGTGTTGATCACCCACAAGCTCGGCGAGGCGCTCGCGGTGTGCGACAGCGTGAGCGTGATGCGCGCCGGGCGCATCGTCACGACCCTGCCCGCGCGCGGCACCTCGCCGACGACGCTGGCGAGCCTGATGGTCGGCACGGACGAGAGCGCGGCGCCGGCGACAGGCGCGCCGCCACCCACGACGGCGTCGACGGCCCGTCCCACCGCGCTCACGGTGCGTGACGTCTCGACCCGGCCCGGGCCCGGCCGGGTGGCGCTCGACCGGATCACGCTGACGCTCGGCGCCGGCGAGATCTGCGGCGTCGCCGGGGTCGACGGCAATGGCCAGGACGAGCTCGCCGCGGCGCTGTACGGCCTCCTGGCGCGCGACGGCGAGGTGCGCGCCGGCACGACGGTCGTCGCGCCGTCCGACGTCGGCGCCGCGCAGCGCGCCGGCCTGGCGTTGATCCCGGGCGACCGCCGCCGCGACGGGCTCGCGCTGCGTCTGGCGATCTGGGAGAACGTGCTCCTCTCGCGGCCGCTCCTCACGCGCGCGGCGCCGCGCGGCATCCTCGACGTCGACGGCGCGCAGCGCGACGCGACGGCGCTCGCGCGCGAGTATCGCGTCGCCTACCAGCAGATCGGGCAGCCGATCGCCGATCTCTCGGGCGGCAACCAGCAGCGTGTCGTCATCGCGCGCGCGCTCGCGACGAGGCCCGCGGTCCTGATCGCGGTGAACCCGACGCGCGGGCTCGACATCGGCGCCAGTGCGCACGTGCACGAGACCGTGCGCCGCATCGCCGCCACGGGCACCGCCGTGCTGCTCGTCTCGACCGACCTCGACGAGCTGCGGGTGCTGTGCGCCCGCCTCTTCGTCCTCTACCGCGGCGCGCTGCGCGGGCCGGTCGCGAGCGACGAGGGCGGGCGCCTCGCGGCGCTGATGGCGGGGATCGCGACGTGACCCGCGCGGCGCGACCGTTGCTGTTCACCGTCGCGGCGGTCGGCGCCGCGCTCGCCGCCAGCACGCTCCTGTTGCTGGCCGCGGGGACGAGCCCCTTGCCGGCGCTCGCCGCCCTCGTCAACGGCGCGTTCGGCAACCGATACGCACTCGGCGATACGGTACTGAAGACCTGCCCGCTGCTCGTGACCGGCCTCGCGGTCGCGCTCGCGTTCCGCGCCGGTGTCTGGAACATCGGCGCCGAGGGCCAGCTCCTCGTCGGCGCCCTTGCGGCGACCGCGGTCGGACGGGCCTGCGACGGCGCGCCGTTTCCGCTCCCGCTTCTGGCGGCGCTCGCGGCCGCCGCCACTGCGGGCGGGCTTTGGGCAGGCATCGCCGCCGTGCTGCGGGTCTACCGCAACGTCAACGAGATCGTCGCGACCATCATGCTGAACTTCGTCGCCGCGCGGCTTCTCGGCTGGGCGGTGCACGGCCCGCTGATGGAAGGCGCGGGGCGCTATCCGCAAAGCGACCCGATCCCGCAGGCGGCGCTGCTGCCCATGGTGGTCGGCCGCGTGCACGCGGGGGTGCTCCTCGCGCTGCTGCTCGCGGCGCTCGCATGGGTCCTCCTCTTCCGGACGAGCATCGGCTTCCGCTGGCGCGTCGTCGGCGAGAACGCGCGTGCCGCGCGCGTCGCCGGGTTCTCACCCGGGCGCGCCGTCCTCGAGGCGATGCTGACGAGCGGCGCGCTCGCCGGCCTGGCCGGTGCGTTCGAGGTGCTGGGCGTCACGGGACGGCTCTTCGAGCAGCTCTCGGGCGGCGGAGGGTACACCGCGATCGCGGTCGCGCTCACGGCCGGCCTGCACCCGGGCGGCGTCACGCTCGCCGCGCTCTTCTTCGGCGCGCTCGCCGCCGGATCGGGCGCCATGCAACGCGTCGCCGGCGTCTCGGCCGTGTTCGTCGCCATCGTCCAGGCCGCGACCCTGCTCGCGCTGCTCGTGCTGGAGGCGCGGCGTCCGGCGCCTGCGGAGAGCCGATGACCACCGACGCCATCGCCCTGGCTGCCGCGACGCTCGCTCTCGCGACGCCGCTCCTCCTCGCCGCCCTCGGCGAGCTCATCGCCGAGCGCGCCGGCATCCTCAACGTCGGCGTCGAGGGCCTCATGCTGGCGGGCGCCTTCGCGGGCATGCTCGGGTCCTGGGCGAGCGGCAGCCCGACGCTCGGGATGCTCGCCGCCTGCGGTGCCGCGTTCGCCCTCGCGGCGCTCTTCGCGCTCTGGGTCGTGGTGCTCGACGTGGACCAGGTCGTCGCAGGCGTCGCCGTGAATCTCCTCGCCCTCGGCGGTACCGGCGTCTTCTATCGCGCCCTCTTCGGCACGACCGGCAGCGCGCTCACGGTGGCGACCTTCGCGCCGTTGCCGATCGCGCCCGACGTCGCCGCGCTGGCGCCGCTGCGCCAGCCGATCCCCGTGTACGTCGCGCTGGCGCTCGTGCCGACGGTCTGGTTCTTCCTCGCCCGGACACGGATCGGCCTGCGGCTCAGGGCCGCGGGCGAGGCGCCGCGCGCGGCGGAGAGCGTCGGGGTGAACGTCACCGTCACGCGCATCGGCGCGGTGCTCGTCGCCGCGCTCTTCGCAGGCGCCGCGGGCGGCTATCTGTCCCTCGCCTACTCCAACACGTTCGTCGAGGGCATGTCGGCGGGACGCGGCTTCATCGCCCTCGCGATCGTCGTCTTCGGCCGCTGGCGTCCGAGCGGCATCTTGATCGGCGCCTGGCTCTTCGGCGCGGCGAGCGCGCTGCAGTTCCAGCTGCAGGCGGCCGGCGTCGCCGTGCCGTATCATCTCCTGCTCATGCTGCCGTACGTCCTGACGCTCGTCGTTCTCGCCCTCACGAGCCGCGACGCGCGCGGACCAGCCGCGCTGGCGCAGCGTCGCAGCGTCAGCGCCGCCGCCGACTGAGCTCGCATGGCCAGACGCGTCCCGATCCTGCGCACAATCGTCTCCGGCGGCCAGACCGGCGTCGACCGCGCCGCGCTCGACGTCGCAATCGCGCTCGGCTTCGCGCACGGCGGCTGGTGCCCGGCGGGGCGCCTCGCCGAGGACGGTCCCATCGCGGCGCGCTACGCGCTGCGCGAGACCACCTCGGCGGCGTACGACGTTCGCACCGAGCGCAACGTCCTGGACAGCGACGGCACGCTCGTACTCGCGAGCGGCGAGCCGCGCGGCGGCAGCGCCCTCACCTGCCGCCTGGCGTGCGGCCACGGCAAGCCGCTCCTGGTCGTCGATCTCGCGGCGCCGCCGCCGGCGGCGACAGTACGTGCCTGGCTCGATCGGCATGCGATCGCGACCCTGAACGTCGCCGGTCCGCGCGCCAGCAGCGAGGCCGGTGTCTACGAGCGGGCGAGCGCGTACCTGCGCCGCGTCCTGCCGCCCGTATCCTGAGCGTCCCGGCCGGGGTACGATCGCCGCCATGTCCAGCTCCCCGAGCCCGACCGAGGTTCGCGAGGCCGCGCAGCTGCTCGGCAACGCCCGCCGCCTCGTCGTCCTCACTGGAGCCGGCATCAGCACCGAGTCCGGCATCCCCGACTTCCGCAGCCCGGGCGGCCTCTGGTCGCGCTACGACCCGACGCAGCTCACGTTTCAGCGCTTCTGCGCCAGCGCCGAGACGCGGCGGATCTACTGGGAGATGGGCCGCGAGCTGTACCCGGTCTTGAGGAACGCGCAGCCGAACGCCGCGCATCGCTTCCTCGCCGCGATCGAGCGGCGCGGCGGCCTGCGCCGCCTGGTCACACAGAACATCGACGGGCTGCATCAGCGCGCCGGCAGCTCCGCCGAGTGCGTGATCGAGATCCACGGCACCGCCCTCGAGGTCGCCTGCCTCGCCTGTGGCGAGCGCCAGGACCGCGATCCGGTGCAGGCGCGCTTCGCCGCCGGCGACGTCGATCCGCACTGCCCGTGCGGCGGTCTTCTCAAGCCCGCGACGATCTCCTTCGGCCAGGCGATGCCGGAGCGCGAGACGTCGCTCGCCATGTCCGACGCCGCCGAGGCCGATGTCTTCCTCGTCGTTGGCTCGTCGCTGGTCGTCTACCCTGCCGCCAGCCTGCCCGGCGTCGCAGTCGAGAATGGCGCCCCGCTCATCATCATCAACCGCGAGGAGACTCCCTACGATCGGGTCGCCGCCCTCGCGCTCCAGGGCACGGCCGGCCCCATCCTCACCGCCATCGCCGACGAGCTCGGCATGCCCCTCACCGACGCGTAGACGCGCGCCGCACGCTGCCTCCCCTCACGGTCCGGGGCAGATGTAGACGTTCTGGAGATTGGCATCCGCATCGGCGACGGTGCTGGTCCCGAGCCCGAGCGCATTCGTCGTCCCGGGGTCCGTCAGACACGACGGGCAGATGCCGGCGGCGATGAGCTTGTTCACGAGCGCGTTGTACTTGTCGAGGCCGCTATTGCCCCCGGTGTCCTCGCACGCCTCCTCGTCGAAGACCCCGCCCTTGTACACGGCGCCCGCGAGCTTCGCGTGGCACGTGTAGAGGTACTTGATGAGCTTGTACCAACCCTTCGCCACAGTGACGCTGCATTTGTAGTTGTCGGCGTTCGCGGGAATGAAGCCCGCATCATCGCCGCCGGGATCGATCGGATTGCCGGACGTCGCGTCGCAGAAGAACGTACCGTTGAGACTGTCCATCGAGCCGACCACCGTCTGATCGCCGAGGATCACGTCGCGGGCCGCGTTGGCGTTGGCGATCACGGTCGCGTCACAACCCTTCGCCGCTAGCAGCGCGATCTTCGCGTCGAACTTCGCCTTCGCCGAGGTATTCGACGGGCCGACCGAGCAGTTGTCCTCCGCGTTGCTGAATCCCGGCGTTGCCGTGCCGTTCTGGAATGCGTGCCCCGCCTGGGTGAGATGGCACTTGATGAGGGACTTCTCGAGCTTCGTGACCAAGCCCAGAACCTTCTTGCCGCAGCTGAGACCCAGCTTGGTCGACGGCGCGCAACCGGTATCGTCACCTCCGAGGGAATCACCCGGGGCGGGGAGCGCCGGAACGGCGCTCAGCAGAAACGCGATTGCGATCAGCACCGCAGCGGCGCTGGTCCGATACGTGTGTGCGTGCATGGCGTCCTCCTTTGGATCGGTCAGAGCGGCGCGTCGAGCGGGGCGAGGAATCGCGGCGGGGCGGCGGCGCGGTGTACGCTCGCTTTCACGAGTAAGAAATGCCCGCTGCTCGTGTCAATCACCTGTTGCCCCGAGGAGGGCGGTCGCATGCCCGGAGCGTCCGGGCGCTCAAAAAAACAGTCGCTTGGCCAGGAACCACACGAGCGCGCCGCCGACGGCGTAGGCCGCGATGCCTTCGACGAGTCCGATGCCGCTCGTGAATCCGAACACGATCAGGACCAGGACCGTCGAGACGATGGCGACGATGCGCTCGATGCGCTCCTCCCGTGAGCGCGTCTCCTGCACGTGACCGGCGACGTCCGTCCCGCATTCGGGACAGCGGCCCCCGGGCTTGCGGTGAAGCCGCACCCCGCATCCCGGACAATGCACTTCGATCGCGAGCGGCATGGTCGGAATCAGAAGACGAGCGGAAGGCGGATGGCGGCGAGGAGACCGCCCAGCAGCCCGCGCACCGCGTCGCTCGTGACGGCGGCGAGTGTCGCGCCGTCGTCGGTGCCGACGGCGAGCATGGCCTCGGCGGCCGACGCGGACGTCGCCTCGTCGGGAAGGAAGCGCACCAGGAACGGCATCGCGGCGAGGACGCGTTCGCCACGCAGCAACGGCGTCGCGAGATCGAGTGCCTGGCCGAGCGGCTCGAAGGCGGCAAGGCGGCTCGCGATCCGGTGGCGCAGTCCGCCCGCGCGTGGCCGCCGCGCCAGCGCGATGCGCGAGCCCTCAGGAACGCCGAGGCGGCGCTTCAGCTGATCGACCGCCTCCTCGATACCGCCGAGCGCGTCGACCAGGCCGCGCGCGTGCGCCTGCCGCCCGGTCCAGACGCGCCCCTGCGCGATGCTCTCGACGGCGGGCACGGTGAGATGCCGCCCCGCGGCGACCTTGCCGACGAAGTCGCCGTAGAAGGTCTCGGCCTCGTGGCGCATGCGGCCAAGGTTCTCGTCGTCGAGCGGAAGGTAGTCGGAGAGGCGGCCGGCGTTGCCGCGCACCACGAGCTCCTTGGTCAACCCGAGGCGATCGTACAATCCGCGCAGCACCGGCTTCCCGGCGAGGACGCCGATCGAGCCCGTCAGGGTCGCCGGCTCGGCGGTGACGTGGTCGGCACCGGCGGCGAGATAGTAGCCCCCCGATGCGGCGACGTCGCCCATGCTGACCACCACCGGTTTCCGCTGTCGTGCCTGCACCACCTCGCGCCACATCAGATCCGACGCGAGGCCGGAGCCGCCCGGACTGTCGATGCGCAGCAGGATGCCGGCGATGCGCCGGTCGTCGGCGAGCGCCGCCATCGCCCGGCGGAAGCCGCGCCAGCCGCTGGTGCGTGTGCTCGCGCCCGGCATGGACTCGCCGCCGATCGCGCCGCTCACGGTCAGGACGCCGACCGTCGGCGCATCGAGCGCGGCGCGGCGGGCGGCGATCGCACGGCGACGGCGATAGGCCTGGAGATCGATGGGCGGCCGGTCGCCACAGCGCGCCTCGATGGCCGTCTTCATTTGGTCGGGATAGGCGAGCTCGTCGACCAGGCCGCGGGCCAGCGCGTCGGCCGCGAGCAACGGCCCCTCCGCGAACGCCGCCAGGACGGCCTCGGGGCCGAGAGAGCGCTCCTTCGCGACGTCGCCCACGAGCTGCTCATAGATGTCGTCGAGCAGCGCCTCCGCCATCTCGCGGTGCTCGGGCGACATGTCCGTGCGGGTGAGCGGCTCCGCAGCGGACTTGAAGCGGCCGGCACGGGTGAGCTGCGCCTGCACGCCGAGCTTGTCGAGCGCTCCCTTGAGGAACAGCACCTCGCTGGCGAGCCCGGTCGCGTCGAAGGACGCGGCGGGTGCGAGATGGATCCGCGAGGCGGCGCTCGCGACGTAGTAGTCGCGCATCCCCGGCTGCGTGAGATAGGCCCACACCGGCTTGCCCGTGGCGCGGATCGCGAGCAGCGCGCGGCGCACGCTCTGCAGGCTGCCCCATCCGGCGGTGAGGCCGTGTACCTCGACCACCACCATCCGCAGATCGACGTCCTCGCGCGCGCTGCGGAGGATCGCAAGCAGCGACAGGAGATCGACGGAGGACGGGCGGCCGAGATCGCGCAGGTGGAACTCTCCCGGCGTCTCGGGGAGATCGCCGCTCAGCTCGACGCGCAGGACGTGGAACGGACGTCGCGCGCGACGCCAACGGCTGACGGCGGCCGCGATCGCGAGCAGCGCCCCGACGATCTGGCGGCGCGCCGACCGCAAAAAAAGAGCGGCAGGGGAAAGCCCCTGCCGCTCGCGATCAGCGTTCGTCCCCGGGCGCTCGGACGGCGTTCCCGGGCTCGGCGTTGACGTCCCCTCAGGCACCGCTCGCGCGCCGCAGCGTCCCCTCGTCATCGTCGTCGAGATCGACGTCCGACAGCGTCTGCTCGGACTCCGTGACCGGCTTCGGCGGTGCCGCCGGGCGCGCCTTCCGCCACTTGGCCAGGCCTTCGCGCATGTAGTCCGGATCGAGGCCGAGCGTATCGCACACGTTCGGAAACGAGAAAAACCACGTCGGGTGGTTGCCCATGATCCATTCCTCGGCGTCGAGGAACAGCTGACGCTGCTTCGGGTTCTCGGCGTCGGCGTACTTGAGATAGCAGTGCAGCGCATCCTCGAGCACGGCGACGACCAGCCGTCGCTCGGCGCTCAGATCTCCCCGGCCGTGGAGCGCGGCAAAGAACTGCGTCGGCAGCATGGCGTCCGGCGCCAGGGTGCCGCCAAATCGTTCGTCCAATGTGGATTCCATAGTCATGACACCCCCTCTCGGAGATCGAGCCGTCTTAGACGGACGACGGCGGGGCATATTCGCCCGGCGATCTGGTTCCCCCTCCCAACACGCGCGACACGTCGAGGGTGCGCGCGCGAACGTCGGCGAGCGTCGTGCTCGCAAACACCTCCATCACGCGTTTCTGCGCCTCCTGCCACACCCACAGCATCCCACAGTGCGGCAACATCGTGCATTCGTGCGTGTCGCCGCTGGCGCCCACGCAGACGTTGAGCGAGACCGGGCCTTCGATCGCCTCGATCACGTCCTTGAAGGTAACCATCTCCGGCGCGCGCGCCAGTGTGTAGCCGCCCTGCGCACCGCGCGTCGAGCGCACGATGCCGTGGTGGATGAGGTCCTGGATGATCTTCTCCAGGAACTTCTTCGGCACGCCCTCGCGCACGGCGATCTCGGCGACGGACGAGGGCCGGCCATCGTCGCTGCGCATGGCGAGATGGATCGCGGCTCGAAGCGCGTAATCGATCTTGCGGCTGATTTGCATGACGGCCATGGCGTTGCTCCTTCGCCTCAGTCCTTGCGGTCGCGATATTCCTCGAGCCAGGCCATCTGGATCGCTTCCAGCACGCCCTCGGTCGAGGCTTTGGGATCGTCGTCGAATTCGTCGAGCTCGGTCACCATGCGGTGCAGGTCGGTGAAGCGCACGGTGAGCGGATCGAGCCCCTCGTGTGCGTCGGCCAGCTCGATCGCGAGATCTTCCGGATCATCCCATCTCAAGCCCATGGAACCCCCCGCGACACGTCCTTCTGCTCGAGCGCCTGACGCAACGACGCGGACATGATCCGCTGCGCGAACGGCGTCGAGGCCTCGTTGAGTTGATCGGTGTGCTCGCGAATGCCGTTGTGATCGGTGCCGGCGATCGCCTCACGGAGCGCGGCGATCGTGCGGTGGATGCGCTCCGCCTCCCCGGCCTCGAGCAGGCTCGCCGACTCGCGCAGCGCCCGCTCGGTCTGACGGATCACCGTCTCGGCGTCGGTGCGCGCCTCGGCGAGGAGGCGCGCCGCGACGTCGGCCTCGGCGTAGTCGATCGACTCCTCCAGCATGCGCTCGATCTCCTCGTCGGTCAGGCCGTAGGACGGCTTGACGTCGACGGAGCGCTCCTTGCCCGTGCGCACGTCGCGTGCGGTGACGTTGAGGATGCCGTTGGCGTCGATCATGAAGACGACCTCGACCCGCGCGAAGCCTGCCGGCGCCGGCTCGATCGGGATCGAGAAGCGCGCGAGGCTGCGGCAATCGCCGGCGAGCTCGCGCTCGCCCTGCAGCACGTGCACGTCGACGGCCGTCTGCCGGTCGACGGCGGTGGTGAAGGTCTCCGCGACGCTGGTGGGGATCGTGGTGTTGCGCTCGATGATTCGGGTCATCACGCCGCCCATGGTCTCGATGCCGAGCGAGAGCGGCACGACGTCGAGCAGCAGCATGTCCTTCCGCCGCCCGCCGAGGATGCCCGCCTGCACGCCGGCGCCGAGCGCGACGACCTGGTCGGGATCGAGGTCGCAGAGCGGCTCGCGGCCGAAGAGCTCGCGGACGCGCGCCCGGACGAGCGGGATGCGCGTGCTGCCGCCGACCAGCACGACGGCATCGATCTGCTCGGGGGCGAGGCGGGCATCGCGCAGCGCCTGGCGGCACGGCGCGAGCGTGCGCTCGACGATCGGAGCGATCAGCGTCTCGAACTGCGCCCGCTCGAGGGTGCGCTCCAGCCGCGCGCCGCCCGGCAGGGCGACCGTGATCTCGGTGCGCTCGTCGCTGGAGAGGCGGCATTTGGCCTCCTCCGCGGCGCGGCGCACGAGCGCCTGGACCTCGCGCGACGCGGCCGCTGCGGGCGGCAGATCGGCGCCCTCGAGCAGCCAGGCCGCCAGACATTCATCGATGTCGTCGCCGCCGAGGCGGGTGTCGCCGTTGGTCGCCTTCACCTCGAAGATGCCGCGCTCGAGCTGGAGGATCGAGATGTCGAAGGTGCCGCCGCCGAAATCGTACACCGCGACCGCGCCCTCGGTGCGTTGGTCGAGGCCGTACGCCAGGGCGGCCGCCGTCGGCTCGTTCACGAGGCGCAGCACCTCGAGACCGGCGAGGCGCCCGGCATCCTTCGTCGCCTGGCGCTGGCTGTCGTTGAAGTAGGCGGGAACCGTGATGACGGCCTTCCGCACGTCGATGCCAAGCGCGGCCTCGGCGCGGCGCTTCAGCTCGCGCAGCACGAGGGCCGAGATCTCCGGCGCCGAGTACGTGCGCCCGCCGACGCGGAAGCGGACGACCGCCGGATCGCTCTCATCGAAGTCGTAGCGCCGGCGATCGGCGTCGCTCACGTGCGTCAGGCCGAGGCCCATGAAGCGCTTGGCGGACTGGACGGTGGTAGTGGGCTCGGTGGCGGCGCGGGCGCGCGCTCCGTCGCCGACCTCGCGCACCTCGCCGTCCGCCGCGAACGACACCACCGACGGCACGATCGCACGTCCGCTCTCGGCGTCCACGATGACGTGCGGCGCGCCATCGTCGTCGGTGTAGGCGACGAGGCTGTTGGTCGTCCCGAGATCGATGCCGACTATGCGCTCCACTGCGGCTCCAGCTCCTTGTCGACGTCGCGCAGCAAGGTGCGGACGTAGTGCAGCTCGGACAGAATGGCCTTCGTCTCCGCCAGGCCGGCGGAGCCCGCGGCATCGTCGCGACGGAAGTTGTTCTCGAGGCGCGTGCCGAACGCAGCCAGACGCGCGCGCAGGTCCTCGCGGATCTCGCGCACCTCGCGCTCGGCGGCGGCGCCGTCGTTGCCGGCGCGGCCGGCGCGCAACTCCTCGAGCTTCTCCTGGACGTCGAAGACGAGGCTCGCGAGCTCCGGCGGCACCCGCTCGTTGTCGCGCCCGAGGGACTCACCGTGCAGCGAAAGCCAGTAGAGGCCGCGCCGCACGGGATCCTTCAGCGTGCGATAGGCGCTGTTCACGAGAGCCGTTGCGCGCACGCTGGCCTGTTGCTCGGCCGGTGGGCGGTCCTGCCAGAGGTCGGGGTGGAAGCGGCGCGAGAGGGCGTAGTAGCGCGCGGCGAGATCGCCCGGGTCGAGCGCGAGGCGACGCGGCAGTCCGAAGAGGCTGAAGTAGTCCCCTTCGCCCTCAACGGGCGGCGGAGAGGTCGCGACGCCGCACCCGCCGCACGCGAGCTGGCCCGCGGTCGGCTTGCCACAGCTG
>Ga0157379_10000088_pt1 | contig 61393 bp, 30 predicted proteins | sample S25metaG_FD_121802 | JGI IMG/M metagenome (GOLD analysis project Ga0157379, IMG submission 121802) | Switchgrass rhizosphere microbial communities from Kellogg Biological Station, Michigan, USA - S2-5 metaG | ecosystem: Host-associated > Plants > Roots > Rhizosphere > Soil | place: USA... | reverse complement strand
GTTCCTCAGCGTCAATCATAAATTGGAAAAGAGCATTGGCTAACTATTATTCTTCTATGTATCTAAGGATACCAACCCTTCTCAAAGAATTCTCTGACTCGTGACCTCTATATGATTCTATCCTTTTCTTTTATTCTATTTAATTATAATAAATTATAACATGTTTTTTATTACTAGTAATCTGTTATGATTGAACTTGTAATAGATTTATTTTATTAATTTTGTTAATAAAGGATTAAAAAAGAAAAGTTCTGTCTTAATAGACAGATGTTGCCTACTTACCCTTTACGCCTGATTAAGATGACTTACGCTTGCGTCTCTGGCCTTACCGAGTCTTCTGGCACCAGTTTTTGACAACACTATAGTAAAGTAGTATCATAATTTTCCAATTACCTTAATTACAAGACACTTGTAATTTCCAGTTAGCTAGTTCACTCTTGCGAGCATTGACTAATATTCTCGACTGCTGGTAGAGTTACTCTACTTGGGATATTTCATTCCCAATGTGGCCATTTGTTCTCTCAAACATAGCTATCAATTGTAGGCTAGGTAGGCCCTTACCCCACCAACTACCATAATTGAATTAAATTGAATACCGTAGTAGAAAAATTCCTTTAATTAATATGTTGACTATTAGTTAATATTAATTATCTTCTATTTCTGAAGTCTATAGTGTATCTAATTTAATATTACTCACCCCTACACTTTATTAACAAACATTAATAATAATTTGCATGCCTTAAACTACTGGAAAGCGTACAATCAGAACCAAAATTAAATTCTGTTAAAAAATTAAACTAATATATATAAGGAGTTTAATTAACTCTTAAACTGTTTATGCATTTTAAAAATTTATTACCTATTTAAATAATAAACACGCTTTGGCGCTTGAGCATAAAGTTTAAATTATTTTTATATTGTTGTATTATATATGTTTTCAATATTTTTAAGCCTCTTTTATATAAGAGAATTAAAAGGATATTTTAAGGTATAATAAACGACTATATCTTTATGAAATTTGAACATAATTTAAAATCTTTTAGCCACTAAAAATAGTTTATTATTATTTGTAAATTACAAGGCCAAATTAAGTTTAATTTTTATTGCTTATTTTTAAAAATATAGGACTCTAAGTTTTTTGTAAAGTCCCTCTTCCACACATTAGCGCTTGGCTATTTTCAGTGTTATTAATTAATTCTTCGGCTATCTCTTGCTTCCTTTTTACTAAGAAAACTAGAAAGATTTAAAACACTAGGAGAAAGATGATTAAAAAAAGGGGGGGTACTAAAAATAGAAGGTAACTAAAATTTAATATGGTAACCCCTACTTATAATGGCCACATTTTTATTTTTAAAATAGACTAAATAAAGATAGATCCAACTAGAACAAAGATAAAATGAAAGACACACAATTATACATGCATTTAATCAAGAAGAGGAACATTGTTAAAAAAATAATACGACACAAATTTTTTTCACAACGGCTTAATTAGGGAAAATAATCTATAACTAAAATTACCTTTTATAATAAATTACGCTAGATTAAAGTGAAATTTTATAAACTTTAAAGCCTAAAATTAGTTTTTAAATATTAAAGATAAATTAAAAAAGGCTTAATACCCTCGGTTTGGAGGGGTTAATAAAAGGTTTAAAAATTTAAGATCGGTTTAAAGCTTTATGCTTCCTAAATTAATAAATATTGAAAAATATAAAATAAAATTAGCCGGGTGATTAATGCCTCAATTATTTATAGTATTTTGCATTGATATCTCTAACATTTCTCTTTTTACTGCCTAAATAACAAAAATATCAATCTGCTAATTTGTCACCTTTCTGACTTAGGCTGCCTTAGGCTACCTTAAGCTGCCTCAGTATAATTAAAATTTTGAAGGAATAAAATCCTGGTAAAGTAAATTTTAACTAACATTTAAGTTACCTATCTATTAGCTATTTATCTAAACACTGATATTTTATTTTTTATATTAAGGTATACCCCGACCTTATCCTCTAATAAAATCATTTAAGATAAAGGGTAGCAGATCAAGGTTTAGGGAGGAAAAACCAACCTACTATACAAAAATGAACTTTTTATTAAAATGTTAGTTGATGTTAGATTAGTTGTATTAAAGTGTAATGATTGTAGAGACAAGAGCCAATAAGGGGTCCAATAAAAGTTAGTGGACCGACCGTCCTGGCTCTAATTAAAAATAATAATACACTCACTTATCTACCTATTCCTAATTTATAATTGAGCCTAAAAGTTATAGGCTGTATCTGATTATAAATATTTTTTAGCTACACTAATAGATTAGGGTCACGAACAGTTAACTATTTTATTATAAGGTTTTGATAATTTGCTCCTAAAAAAAGGTATAGATTTATTAACTTAAAAATAAGTCCAAGCAAAGCCAGGCGACCGTCTTATCATAATTTATTAATTTAACTACTTTATTTTAAGATTTAAATATATAACCATGTCTATACTATTAATTTAGTTAACTTTTAAGAAATAGCTATTAATCTCAAAAGGGCTACCCCAGCCTTTTGGGTAGGAATGTGTTTAATTTTTAGTTTGTCCGTTGTCGGAATATTCCTTGTTGTCTTTAGAAATTAAACCTAGGTCAATTAAAGTGTTTTCCATTATTCCTACTCCAGGAATTATAATTAAAAACCATGCAAAATAAAAAGCTGTGGCTACTTGACCTATTTCAACAAAAGGAGTTTCTGGGTGTTGGCTACCTATCCACATTAAAATAAAGAAATTTACAAAAAAGAACCAATGAGCTAATCTACTCAAAGGTCTAAATTGGCTTCCTCTAATTCGACTTAAGTCAGTGAAAGGTAATATCAACAAGATTAAAAGTGATCCAAACATAGCAATAACACCCAACAATTTATTAGGAATTGATCTTAGTATAGCATAGTACGGTAAAAGATCTTTATATATATATTTATTATAATAAGACTATATTATTGGAGTCCTGATTTTAATGATAGGTGTAAAATAATAAGTTAATTAATCTTAACTACTAACCCTATGTTTTTGAGAAAGACTTAATAAGATAAGTTTATTTTATAAAGCATATCTCTATACATAAACTGAGTAATATTTCTTCTTAAACAGTCCATAATTTCTTCCCATATATAAATTCTTTCTCCTTTATTATGTTTATGAATAGAACATTTTAAAGAATTCTCTCCAAACATGTGTTCTAAAGTGTGTTTTAAATTTAAAACACCTTCGTGAGTAAAACCATACGTATTTAAATATAATCCTTTGTTTTGAAGAGAACCATCATCCATTATCCAATAAGCTAAACCTCTAGGAGTGAGAAAATTTTCTATTTCTAATGGAACTATTTTCAAATTATCTGAATTATAAAAGATACTTCTGTAATAATTAAAACAAGGTAAGGATAAAGTGGCAAAACTAACTGAACTGTAATATTTATTTGTTCTCTTATCGGTAAAGGTTTTTTTAAAAATAAAATCTCACGCTTTGGCGCTTGATAGATAAGGTTTAAATAAAGTTAATACTTGATTAAAATAATTTAAATGATGTGCTCTTAAACTACTTTGTGCATAAATAAATCTAGAATTACATAATACAGATCTTTTTTGTATGTGCCCATCACCTAACAATAAACCTATTATAATCTCATTTAAAGGACTTTCATTCCCATCACCCTATGGGAAGGGGGGAGGTATAATTAATGTTGACCTTTCAACTTTAGTTAATCTTTTTAAACCGTAAGTTGAGTACTTTTGTGTACAAACTAAACTTATAGAAGTTATCAAAAATATATAAATATAATCCATTATAATGAATAATGGTTGGAAAACATCTTCATCCAAAAATAAGCTGTTATAAATTAACAATAACAGTACAATTATAATTAGCTTATATTAGGAGCTTTACGTATTATTCTCTGAGGATCCAATATAAATAATAATAAGTTATTTGGGTTTCCTGCTGATTGTCCATTCTTACATACTTGAAATTATAATCTTAGTCTAAAAATATTCAAATCTATAGGAGTTTCCAGCATTAAGTAAAGTTAATTATTCAAAAGATTTCTCTTAAGCATGGCATCTTTTAACTTTTATACCATTCTGGTACTATTGAAGGGGGAGTTTGCATAGGATTAGCAGGGATATAATTGTCCGAATGTCCTAATAAGTTAGGGTAAAAACATACAATTACTGATAATGCCAAGAAGAATAAAAAGATAGTGACAAGATCCTTAAATGTAAAATAAGGATGCATTGGTAATCTATCCACATTTCCTGTCACACCATTAGGATTACTTGAACCATTTTCATGTAATGCTAACAAGTGTCCTGCTGCCAGTGCTGCCAATACAAAAGGTAATAAGAAGTGTAGTGAGAAGAATCTGTTTAATGTCGCATTAGACACTGAAAACCCTCCCCCTTTAAATATCAATTGTTAATAATAAATCTCCCTTTTTATAAGATATATATGAAAAATACCAGATACAAGCCCTCCTCATTGGGCTAGGGGGAGAGAGAATATTAATTAAAAAATTATAAACATTAGATAATTAGTTTAATTAAAATGTTATAAATTGGTACCTTACCTCTATACAAAAGGGAAAGATCCAAAATAATTTTATTTAACAAATGAAATTATTAGAATTCATCTTCTTATATAATAAGTTTATCATATACTCGTTGAGAATAATATAATTAGTATATTCTGCTGATTAGATTAAATTTATAATATTGATTTTTACTTTTTTTTTTATAAAGACTGAAGTCTTTGTCTTTATTAAAATCATATTATGATTTTAACGATTTAAGTACAATTTTTTAATCTTTCCAGCATATAGATAAATTTTACTTATCCAGGGAGCCTTTAATAATCTAAATAATTTATATTCTATTATAGTAATATTATAGCTACATTATTTGTAAGTCTTTAACTAAAAATAAATTATTAATTAGGAAATCTTAAATCTTTATAACGTTTACTAGTCTTAAGAATTTCTAACCAATTTAAATACTGTTGATATTTAATACCTATCAAAGGTGGGTTTGAAGTAAATGAAAAGAAATTTATAACCTCTTGTATATTTGCCTTAGAAGAAACTGAAAATTTAGCATATTTACCTTTTTCTATACCTATTTTTCTAGTACTTTTAAATACTAAATTAAAAGCTAAAAATAAACTAGGATGTGATCTTTGACGTATTTCAAAACAAGCGTCTAAATTAGTTTTAACAAAGAAAGATCCTTCAGAAATAGTAAAACCTACTAACCATGCATTAAAAAAAGGTAATTTTAAATAATCTTGAGCTGTTTTAGGTAAAGAATGTAATTTAGACTGTGTTATTGGATAATTTAAGGATGATGATAGATCTTTCTTGTTTAATTCTTTAGTAAAAAAATCAATATTAAAAATACTCACATCCTCTTTAAATTTTACTTCTCCAGACTCAAAATAGTACAGAGCCTTTTCATATTGAAATCTTCTTTCTTCAGTTAAAAAATAAATATTATTATAAATAAAAAGAGGAAATAAAACTTGTTGTAGTTCAGTTCTATTAAATATTAAATAAACAGTATCTTGCCCTTTTATATTTTTATAAGGACCAGCTATTCTACCTATTTTTAAAGTTTTTATAATAGATTCTAACATTAATAATTCTTTATAAATTAATCCTATTTTTAAAGATATGCTAACGTAACCTCTATTATCAGAATTTACTATTGAAATATAACCATCTCCGTCGATTATTCCTGCTAACCTGGCTATCCAATCACAAGGAATAGTTTTTAAATATTCAATTTCATCGCTGGTCAAAGGAATTTCTTTTCTAACTTTACTCCAGTTTATTTGCCCTATGACAGGTAATTCTTTTGAGTAAACAAAAAACATAGCAAAGATACTATAAACAAATTTTTTAAGACTTCTCTCTCCCCCTATGGGCCCCTAGGGCTTAAAAAAAAATACTAATTTTAGTTAGAAAGTTTAGATCTTTAATTCTTAATTTATTTGTTATAAGTTTTAGTTTTGTTATAACATAAAAATTAATTAAAAATCCAATGTAAACAGAAGAAATAAGTTGAATATAAATAATTAAATTAAAATTTAGAACATCTTTTGTCCAGATAAGTTCTACTAAATCTTTACCAAATACTGGGATAGCACTTAGTAAGTTAGTAATTACTGTTGCCAAGTTTTAAATATATGTACTGTAGTTTAATTTTCTAAGATATAAAACATCTTTGTTTTCAATACATATACCACGTATTTTACTTATAATCTACATTTTACTAGGATATAATTATAATAAAGAATGTATTGTAAATATTTTGCCCTAGAAAAATACAGTTGTATTAAACAATTATTATAAACATTTTTGTAAAACCATATGGCATTCTATAGAATGCTAAAACTTCGACTGTACATTAAGCATTTATTATATGAATATAAATACCCACTAGTGTTCCAGTCTGTAGCGACACCTTTGTTTGCTTCTCCATTAGGAATAATTCAAGTACAAAGATCCCGACGGTCTTGATACAAAACAAAATATATTTGACCAGTTTTCACCAGTATTGCCTATTTAACAAATTAATATTTGTAACTATAGGTAATGCCACCTGTCGCTTAAAATTTGTTAAATGACTATGCTTATTATTTACCTAGTTTATATTTCATTGAAGAATGTACGTAAGGTTCAACTATATCACAAAGTAAAGGCATAGATTCTTTCCATATATAAATATGATATTGGGGTTTTAGATTTCCGGCTGATTGAACAGTAGCTTTTAAATAAAAATTATCATAAAGAACTTTAACTAGTAAAAGACAATCCGAATAATTAAAGGAATTAGTTGAAAGTTTCAATCCTTTTCCTAATTTAGAACCGTCATCCATTATCCAAATAGCTAATGCTAAAGGATCCAGGTATTCCCCAATATTAGAAGGTACTATTTTTAATCCATCCACATACCATAATTCTTGGACCCAATTTAAACTAGAATAAGTCCAAGAATTAAATCTGAGAATATTTTTTACTACCCCTTTTTTACCTAACCGTTTCTGAATTTTAGGTATTGTTGATTTGCAATATCCTAAGTCAGCTAACAGTTTGTGTAAATAAAGTAAATAAGCCAAATGATTGCCTTCTTGGTAAAACCTTATTCTCGTTCCATTACCTTTACATCTATATTCAGCATAACCGTCTCCCAATAAGGTACCAAAAATTATAGATAGTATTGTTTTATTATGAGGTCCTATTCGCGAATCTGCTCGTACCCTCTTTAATTTAATTGTTTTATTAAGATTAGAAGCACTTCCCCCCTTAGGGACTGAAATAAACTCCTTTGAAAGAGATATACCAGTTAAGGTACTTAATGTAATACTTGCATATAAATTGTGATTAGTTGTAATTAGGCATTCTTCATAATTAGTATGAAATATATTGTAAACTAAAAAATAAACATTTAGGGCTAAATTATGGTAACCCCATAAACTCATTTGTCCATAAGGAAGAACATACAAACTTACTTTAATGAGTCTAAATCTATTTTAGACATTACATTAAAGCTAGAATAACTTTGAATTCGAATATTCTATTAATTAAACTAATTACTTAATTTAATTAAAAGTTCCGACTGTGCATTAAGCAGCATTTCAGCCACCCATTAGTGACCCAGTCTGTCGCAACTATCTAGATAACTGACGATCTCTGATAGTTATGTATAAAAAAGGCCTGATAGCCGTCTGGCTTTTATAATTATTATAACTAATTATTTTATTAATAAATAAAAACCCTTTGATCGTTTTCACTAATGTCGCCAAAGAAAAAAAAATTTTTTTCTTCAATAACCCTGTCAGGCTATTCCACTTTATTTTTATTTCCCTCTAGAAGTTGCATAAAAATTTAAACTCGTGGGACTATAATCTTAATCTTAGAGCTCCGCCGCCAACTATAATGACACAAAACTCTTATTTAAATTTAACAATCCAATGTCTTTTTAATAACTTTTTTTCTGTTTTTAGAGCTCTTCTTATTGTTTTTTCATTACAACCTAAAGATTTAGCTCCTTCTACAATACTAGAATATTCACCGTATACTGTATTATCAAGATTATAAATAATAATAGATTTAGAATTTTTTTTCATATTTAAAATAGATTGTTTAGTAAAATTAGGCCTTTTTCTTTCAATCCCAATGGGGAGAGCTTTCTTCCTTATTTTTTCTATTGTTTCAACAGACGCCAAAGCGTGTAAATTTTTACCTCTATTTAAATTTCCTATTTGCTCACGCCGCTCTGGGCTATAATTACTTTTCATTTTTAATCTTGATATGTCGGTATGTTTATAACCAAAACTTGATCCCGCTTCAGTTAAAATATTGTAATTAGGTAATAAAGATTTTAAATAAAAATCTTCTAAGTCTAATAATTTTTTATTATTTTCTTTATTAACTATTTCAGGAAATAATTCTAATATAAGAAATGCGAATTGAGATAATTTATATTTTCTAACCGCTAACTTTACGATTTTACTACCATGAAAATTAATTAAATGATTAGAAAATCTGGCATAGAATCTATTTGTAGCAGCTGAACCTATATAATAATCTAATGTAACTTTATTCAATATTAAATATATACCACTAAGATTTTTAGTCTGTGTTTGTATTATTTTTCTTGTAGAATCTAAATTTAAATCTTCATAACAATAAAGGGGTTGTAAATTTTTTTCTATTAAAAAGTCATTTAATTTTTTAGTGATCTGTCCCTTGTCCTGGTCTTTGTTATTTGTATTTAGTATTTTTGAATTAGACAAAGATGCATTAGTGCTAATGCAAAGGTGATTGCACTTGCACTTAAAAGGAATTTTATAAAAATTAGGCTTTACATTATAAAATATTAAATTATGATAGTTGCTTATTTTAATTGGATTTCTTAAAGAGTCATTAAATTTTAAACTATTAGATTTAGACCATTTTGGGCTACGTTTATAACCCAGGAAGGCTGTACCCATCATAAGAACTAAAATTATTACTCCTATAGTCCACACTAATATTCTGGGTGATCTATATGAGCTGTAATAAAGTCCTCTTGCAATATGCATTAATTAATTTCTTAACTTTTTTTTTGTTTTCTACCAACTACCAACTACCAACTACCAACTACCAACTACCAAGCCCTCCCCATTGGGATAGGGGGAAGCAAGAACATCTAAAATCTTTTAAATAAATATTATGAAGCTATTTTAACCTCTTATAAAATTTTTAAATTTTTGATAGAAGTGAAGTAGATATAGTTAAGAAACGTTAAGAAACTAACTATAGACCTTTTCATAAACTTATTTTTTGTATAAGAATACAGACGTAAGGTCGTTGAGGCTAATTATTAAGCCTGCTAGTTACCAATTCTTATCATTTTTCATAAAAAATCACGCTTTGGCGCTTAAATAATAGGAATCCATAAGGAGGAAAGGATCTTGTTTTTATTAAGATATATTTTCTAGGCTCTAGATTACTACTTAATTTGTATAGATTCTTGAAACACTTTTCACCGAATATATACAGGCAGAGCAAGCAGGGCCTTTTTTATTTGTTTTTAATAAAAATATAAATAAAAATTAACAAAGATTCTAGCATATAGTCTGTTGCTGATAATTGTAGTGAAAATTATCAGGCCCATTTGAGAGCCCCCTTTAATTAATTCAATCACTCAATAAAAATTATAACTATGTAAAATGTATAAAGGCACTTATTTAATTAATATATAAAGAGTGATATATTTTAAAGAAAAAGCCATTTAAGTATTAGTAAAAGAAAAAAATCACGCTTTGGCGCTTAAAATTTAGAATATTGCTAGTAAATAATTACTCTAATAATTAACAAAAAAGAATAAAAAAGGTAAATTAGTATTTAAATTTTTTTAATAAAACATGTAATATGCTTAATCTAATTCATCATCTTTTTTTAATTTATTTTCATATAGAGGTTTAGAAAAAAAAGTATACTGCCCCTTAAAAATTTTATTCGAATCAATATAGTTTACAATAGAAGAAACAGAATTTAAACCAATAGCTGCTCCTCCTGATCTATAACTATTAAAAGGAGAACCTTCAATTTCTTTTCCATTATCATATATGTATACTTTAAATCCTTTCCTGCTACCCATAGTATTAGCATTATGCTTAGCTAAAGAGAAATGGTTTAAACCAGATTGAATATTAAAAGGCGGGCATATATCAAATAAAGAATTAATTTCATGTTCTAAGAGAATAGACTCTTTTTTAATTGAAGCATATCTTCTATTATTAGAATTTTCTTTTAATTTATTAATTAAAAATTTTCCTTCTAATAGAGTATGATAACCTAACATTATTAAAAAAAGAGAGATACTCCATAATTGAAAGTCTATTCTTTTTCTACTCAAAAACTGAAGAGAGTTAAAAAAAGGGTAAATATATTGAAATTGTACATCCGCATCAGTTATTGTTAAAGAATAAGCCTCTTCGCCTTGAGAATTTTTACTCATTCTTATACTACTGTAAGGTTTACCAGCCTTAAAAAGATTTGCTAAATTAAAAGGAGGCAAGGGAGGTAATTTAGATAAATATTCTGCAATACACTCTAACACTTTGCTATCTTTTTGTCTTAATGAAAAAACTGCTGAATTATTAGAGATATAAAAACTACCATCACCTTCTACAAATCCTAGAAGCCAATATTTACTAATCATTTCGCTATGTACACTATAATTTTTTAAACCTGAAAAGAGATAAGTTTCCATTTTAGGTTTATTTATAGCATTTTTTTAATGTTAATAATTTATTGTAAGTATCAAGATCAAAAGATTTTTTCTTTGATACATTAAGTGATTCTAAATAAGAATTTTTAATATCAATAGCTTGCTTCCATAAACAAAAATCTATTTGCTTATGTGTTAATAAAGAATACTTATTAAAAATAGAAACTAATTTTAAGTTATCTTTAAAAGAATGTACTTTAAAACTAGCCGTTGACTTAGAGAAGGTCACATTCCCTATTCCTATTTTATCTTTAATTAAGTATAATGTTTCTAAATCATCAATATGTAAAGTAATTTGAAAAACAAAATGAGCTTCTTTAGTATTCTTTGGCATACTGATTAAAAAACAACCCTCTGCATCAGTAAAACCAACAAACCACTGTAAAAATTCTGTTTTGTTAATATTAATTAAGGGCCTATTCTGTATATTTATATTTTTTTCCACTATTACTTGTTTATATTCATTTATAAATTTTTCATGGCAATTGTCATTATTTAATTTTAAATGATATGCTTTGTTATTAATAATTATATTCTGTGAAGTAGAACTATTCTCAATTTTTACCCTTAATATCATCAATATGTAAAGTAATTTGAAAATTTTGCTTGAATATGAATTTATTAATAAAAGGCCATGAAGCGTATAATTTTTTATTTTTCAAGCGCCAAAGCGCGAATAATTTATTAAACTAATTATTTGGTTAAAGGGGGACACTCTTTTTATCTTTAAATAACAATTTAAAAAAGATATTATTTGAGCATATACAAAGATGAAGAAAAATGAAGCTACATTAGCATGAGTGTATCTCAATGCCCATCCTGCATTAACATCTCTCATTATCAAGATTAGATTATATTAATATTATCGTAGAATCCTTAAATACGATCTCTTCTACATTTTCGTAATTTAAGATTAACGGTTTACACCTTTTTATTATATTTTTAAAAGGGTAGTAAAGCAGAAAGCAGAACATATTTTTCTAGTTTTAAAAATTATCATTAGAACTTGTACTAAAAAAGATCTGTATTTAGTTTTTAGGTAAAAGAGGAAGTAAAAGTGTATTTACCGTTATAAACTTTACCGGTATCAATATAGCTAGCTATAATTCTACTATTGGCTTTTAGACCTATCGCTTTATGACCAGCTGAATAACTAGAGAAAGGAGAATTAAGGATTTCTATTTTATTTTCATAAATATGAACTAAGTAACCTTGTCTACTTCCTCTAATTTTAGCATGTTTTTGGGATAAATGAGTATGACTCAAACCTGTACTTAAATCGAAAGGAGATGGTATAATCTTATTAACTATTACAGAAAAATCGGACACTATAAAAATTGCAGAAGGGTCACCCTGTTTTCTAACTTGACCTGCACCCAATCTACTTTGTATATAATATAGTACGTCAATATCGTCAAGGTGTAATACTATGCGAAAGAAAAATCGTACATAATCTTTATAGATTACTATCTGAAAGTTACCTTCTGCGTCTACAAATCCTGAAAACCTACTAAGAAATTCGGATTCAGATAGTTTATTATTGTTAATAATTCCTAAACCTATTACTGATTGAAAAAGCTCTTCTGATAATTTCTTAAAATCGATCTAATTAATATAATTAACTTGGACTATCCCTTAATTTAATTTAAGTTTTTTTCGTATAGTCTCTGAGGATTTATATAAACCCTGCTGATTGTTTTTTTAATATTGATTTTATAGCCTTATTTAAAAGGTAAGGTTAAATAACATTTAAATAAAATCTTTAGTTTTAACCCTTTTCGGATTATTGGTTCCTGAAATCTTAGTATTATTCTAACATATAATTAATTTAATATTAAAAACGCTGAGCTCTTAGAAAGTCTTACCAGCACAATAAAAAAAAGGGACTAAATCTTATAGTTAACTATAATAGTTATCAATAGTATAGCTTTAATTATTATTAATAAAGTTTATACAACTTTTCAGCATATAGAAAAATTTAAAGAACACATCGAAAGTAACCCTCACTTTTAGCAAATTAGAAAGGGTATAGATATTATATGTTCTACAGATGTAAACGCAAAGTCTACATTAGGAGTATAATGCATAGCTAAGAAAACTCCCGTTAAAATTTGTAAGATTAAGCAAGTACCTAACAAAGAACCAAAATTCCATAAATATGAAATATTGGCAGGTTGAGGTGAATCGACCACATAAGAATTCACTAACCTTAAAATAACATTACTTTTTAATAAACGCATAAAGTATGTTAAATTTTTTAAAATGACACTATCCCTCCCTCCCCGCCCAATGGGGATACTGGGCCTCCCGGACCCTTGCATAAATGCCGTTTTTCTGCGTGAAGTCTTAAGGGTAAAAGATTTATTTTTATTAAATTTTAATATCAATTGTAAGTCCATCCTCCCTGCAAAATTAACCAAAAAGCTTAGAGGAAAAATCCCAAAATTACCAATCTTAATTAATTTATTTATTCCTTTCCCCCTTTTATTGTCCAACCCAACCATTAATAATATCTCACATGTGTTATTATTATTAGGACTATACCTGGGTTAGTACTTCAAAATTAAACCCGAAAGTATACATTTTATTAAGGGTTAGGGTGGCGGAGCATTAAAAAAAATAAGAAAGTAACCAATAGGGTAAAAGGTTAAGATTCTCACATATTAATAAGTCTATTTACTCTTTTTTTTGTTAACCCTATTCCAATTACCGTTAAGATTTATTCACTATAAAGTCTGTGGCAGCAGGAAGGATAAGGAGAGATATAAAGTTTCATCTTTTCAAAGGATAGTATAAGTGTTAGTATCCTTCATCAGCATATTAGAAGAAATAACCCTCATATGTAAAGTGGCATTCCCACAAGACCCCATACTTGGCTGAGCATAAAAGGCCTCAGACCCTTATGCGAGAGGGGGTTTAAAGGTTTATTTTTATTAGTTAAGTATAGGATTATTAGAGACATATATGAACACGATGTTTTAATAGTCTATCTTCCTTATTTACTTTAGGCCTTTAGGCATAACAGTTCGAAATAAATATAAAAAATAGTGACATTTAAATTTACTGATCTTAATAAAGATCCCTAATAAAAAATTTAGGAATAAATTTAAGTTATATTTTTTAGCCTGAGACGCTCACGCTATTATAGTTTTATTTATATATAATATTAGAAGGCTGGCTCCTTTTATAGGTCCCGTTTCAGGTAAACAGGAACCTGAGATAAAAAACTTACCTTCACACTTTATTGAAAACACAAAAACATGCATAATTACACACATGCCCTAGGGGGAGGGATTGATGCCAGTTTATAAGGAAGGGACAGGACTTTAACTAAAGTTTGATCCATATATTATTTTATCACTTCAATTTTACCATTTACTTTTATTTATTAGAAGACTATTTGCTAAGTTATATTTTCGAACTTTTTACTTTTATACCTACCCTCCCCACAATGGCCATAAAAGAAGGGCTTGGGCCCCATTTGGGCCCCAATGGGCTTGTAGAATCAAACACCCAACCTTTAGCAATAAGGCAATAGGTCCCTATATTAAATATAAAACTTTTCCGCCTTATTAATTATAAAATAAAGCAAAACAGGTTTATCAGTTCTAAGTGCGTAAGGGCTTATGCATATTAACAAAATTTAATCTATAAATTACGGAGCAGTTTATGTTTTAAATTAAAGGGCAGAGGGTATTCAGTTTTAATTTTTAATTAAAACTGAATACCCTTCAAAATTGTGCGTACATCCTATCGATCCAGACTATTAGGTAGCAATTTAATCAGTGTAACAATTATTCCTTTCTATATTATGAGGCCTAAGGTAACTAGGGGAAGATAAGGACTACTACCGAAAAAGGGTTGACCGCTTATTCTTTAACCATTTATAAGAGGATAAAGATGTCTTAGGACAAAAAGGGAAAATATTCGATTAAAATAAGCGCTATAGTAACTATGTTATAAATATAAGTACCTGGGCTAATTATTTCTCATAGCAGGCATTAAACATAAAAATTCAATTAATATTAGAATGAAATTTAGAGCAATAGGCAGTATGCACTATATTTTTTTTATTAAAAGTGATTTTATAGAAGGGTTAGCCTTATAAAAAAAGAGTTATTACTACTTTTACGCCTTAGCATCTATCAAATCCTTAGTAATCAACCATTCATAATCGCCCAGCCACTTAATTAGGTAAGGAGGTGGATCCTTTAAAGGTAAACATATTAACTGCTATGTAAAAGATATCAAATTTAGAATTAGAGAATTTTTTAATATTAAGCCGGTACCCTCCCTGTTTAACTAAGATAATAAAGATAAACAGAATTAGAAGAATGAAAATGTGTCTAGGCCTAAAAGAAAGGGTTATTTTGAGTTAATGGGGCTATAGAAACCGGTAGATTTATTACTGATTATTTCTAGTTATAAATGTAGGCGCCACTAAGGCCAATAATAATATAATTCCACAAATAACTAACCAAGATACACCATGAGTGTATAATTCTTGTCCTAAAGAGTCTAATTGTAAAAAAGGAGCTATTTTAGCATCTATTAAATTAGGATTTACAGTACTATATACACTATCATTCAACGAACTTAAGCTATCTAAAGAAGTTCCTATTATACTATCTGAGACACTAGAGGCAGCGCCTGATTCTCTTAAGGGGACAAGTGTTATGCCTTTATTTAACACAGAGCTATTTAATGATTTAAGTAATTCAACAGGATAATATAAAAGAGATGTATCTGCACCTCCTCTTCCAATATTAAATAGAGGACTAGGAATTATACTAACTAATTCATAAATAAATAAAATACCAATAGAAAAAGCCAATGGAATGTTTTTAGTGTATTGAGAACCAGCTTCCATTATATCTGTTAATTTTATATTTATAGACATTATAACAAAAAGAAATAATATTGTTATAGCCCCTACATAAAGTAAAATATAAAGTATACCAATAAAACCTACACCTAAAATAAGTAAATAACCAGCTGCATTAATAAATACTGATATTAAATAAATTACTGCTATTACTGGATTTTTACTAGTAATTACTAGTATGCTGGATAAAATAGTCCCAAAAGCTAATAGATCTAAAATAATGTGATTCATAAGATTAGATGTTAAATTGCCAATCTTTTTAATTTTTATTCTTCCAGGTACAGATAGGTGAACAGCAAGATAGACCATCAAGGTTTTAAATACTATTAAGGCTAAGAAGAAGACTTACCCTTTTTTTTTCATAGATTTTATTTAGTCTACTCCTTAAGTCTAGGCTCATATGGGGATTAGGTCAAACCTTAAATTTATAAAAATTTTTTATTAACTAACCGCTAGTTCCTAACCCTTATTCTTACTTTAGGATTAATGTAAACATAAGCCCTTTGGGTGTGAGGGTGTCTTATAATCATAGGTACAATTACCATAGAGGGCCAAAATGTTTATTAATATATTAAGAAATAGGTGAAACCTTGAATAAAGAGAAGACGGATTAAGGAAATAAATTAGAATAAACCCTACTTTAACAGCAGATAAAGCTTCGACTCGCTGACACGAGCTAGATATAAACCCAGAAAAATCGTATTAAAAAAGTATAAGGCATAAAGAAGTCTTAAAAAGAATCCTATTAATCCTTAAGTGACTCTATTAACTAAAGTCCGAAAGGGTTGTTCATAAATTAAAAGACCTGTTTTTTATCTACCCTTAACTCCTCAATTTTTTATAAAATAAGTCTAACCCTAGGGTTCCATAAAGGGCTCATAGGGATGAGAAATGTCCACATGGGTAAAAGAAGGTACATCTAAGTCATGCAAGAGGGTGAAGTAGGGGGCTATTGCATGAAGGGTCCTTAAAAGAAGTTTATTTATGATTAATTAAATTAAATTTTAGGGAAAAATTAGGAATTCTACGCACTAAAAATAAGGTTTAGTTTATTTGTTGTTAACCTCAAAACCCGTCCTTATTCGTTTATTCAGGTAAAAAGGGTAAACACATTTTACCTTGCAGACCAGGCGCTAAGGCAAACGATAATGTGGGAGGGATCTACGGTCTACGGTAGGTAGGGATGATTGAAGGGAAAGTTAAGGGTAAGGTGGGGCTTAATTTAAATTAATAGTTACAATGTTTAATAACGGGTTGATATAAAATTCAAGGTATTGGTATTCACCGTCTTTATATTGTGTTAGTAGAAGTCCGAGGAAGCACATATCTTTATGAAGTGGCTTGCTGCGACAGGCTTTAGCGAGGGTAGGCTGCCATAGGGAGGCGTGGTTTAGTTTTAGGATATTAATAGTTATTTCTTTTTATCTTTATATATGTTTATTTAAGTCCGTACCCGTGGGTCCACGTGGGACCCATTATCCTTAGGGTAAAAGGGAGGTTCGTGGTTAAAAAAAGGATAAATGAGGACTAGTTATTTAGCCTATTTTATTTTTAATATTCTTAATAAGGGGCTATATCAAATGCAATTAAGATACTTGGTATAAATATTAATAAAGCTACAGCTATCGGTAGTAAATTTAACCAGCACAGCTCAATCAGTGAATCATAACGCATTCTAGGTAATGTAGCTCTGGCCAGTACAAATAAGAAACAAAATAAACAAGTTTTTAGTCCTAAAATTATAGATTGTATATTTAATACAGTATTATTTACAAATATTTCAGGTAAATGATACCCACCTAAAAATAATATTGCTGATATACAACTAAATAGAACAATAGAACTATACTCTGCAAGGAAGAAAAATACAAAAGGTACTGAAGAATGTTCAGTAAAGAATCCTGCTACTAATTCAGATTCAGCCTCTTGTAAATCGAAGGGTGTTCTGCTAGTTTCAGCTAGTACACTAATAAAGAAAAGTATAAATATAGGAAATAGAGGAACAATGAACCATACTGCTTGTTGAATTTCTATTATTGTAGTAAAATTAAATGAACCTACTACCATGATTAAGGTTAATACTGCAGAACTTAACACTAGTTCGTATGAAATCATAGCAGCGGTACTTCTTAGTGATCCTAAGAAAGCATATTTAGCAATCTTTACTATCTATTTATAATAAAAATTAGACCCTTAAGGGAAAGGTATACCCAGAAAAAAAGTCTAATATAATTAATTTAAATTTTAAGTTACTTATTTTTCTAATACTAACTCAACTTAAAAAATAAATAGATAATAAAAGGTAGATCATTTCTTAAACTAAATTATTTAAGACTTTAAAAAATGTAGGTTTAACGATGCTTCGATTTTAACACTCAGCTAACTATAATTGTAATTAAAGCTATAATTTTAATACTAACATTTTAATATAAAAATATACTTAAATCTTGAATCTAAAACATAAGTAATTACACTATAATAGTGTAATTAATCCAAAAAATTTTTAACTTAATAAGGACTATTCCTCAGATTTGGAATTTAAGATATTAGAATAAAATAAATACCCTTTATAAGAGATGTTTGAATCTAAGTATTTTCTTATTAATTTACGATCTAATGTTAATTCTTTTCCTGCAGAGGCCATAGAAATAAAAGGCCTATTATTTATTAATTGATTGTTCTTATAGGCCCATACTAACATAGATTTTTTATTAGGTTTTGCATAAAGAGTGTTAGTCTTTAATCTTTCTAATTCTTCAGATGATAAATTTTTACTAAAGAAATAAAACCCTTTAAAATTAATTCCTGTGTCCTTATACTTGTTTACTGTTCTAATTCTTTTTAGTTTTAGATCCCTTAACATTTCTTGTTGAGATTGAAAAGGTCTATTATTAACTAACATTAAATTATTAGTGTGTAAACTATAAACCCACACAGATTTACTTAAACTACTTATTTTGCTTCTAATAGTTCCTTTATCTTTTAAATAATTTATTTCTACTTCATTTAATTCTCTTGTAAAACAATAAAATCCTTTACTCATAGCAATATTTCTATTTAATATGTTAATGATAGTAGATCTAGATGTACCAATAAAAATACTAGCATCTTTAATGGTATTAAAAGGATTATTATTAACTAACATTAAGGTATCTGAATAATAGGTCCATATTTTTTTAGGAAGATAGTTATTTAAACCAATAGTAGTTAGTTTTCTAGAACCATCTATAATTATACTAATATTTTTAATTTCTTTAGTAAAAAAGAAATAATTTTTATAGGAAACATAAGTATCAGCATAAATATTAATAGTTTTAGCATTAATATTTAAATTAGTTTGAATTTGCTGTAGATTTTCAAAAGGCTTATTATTTAGTAAATTAAGAGTATGTTCTGATAGTTGCTCATATACCCACATATTACTAGTGTCATATAAATCTTTTGAAATTTCACTATTATCTGGTGACATAAAAATAGAATCATATTTTCTATTATTAAGTTGAATATATTTTAAGACAGATCTTAAGGTTCTATGTATTTTTTTAGAATTATTAGAAGTAAATTTCCCGTTTAAAGTAGGTAAATATTTTTCAATATAATTATTTTCTCTTAAGATTAAGTCTTTTTCATCGCAAAATTCTAATATATGTGCAGACAAATTATTCCACCCTATAAATCTAATCATGTTACCTAACTTAGTAGTTTCTAATTCTGTTCTAGAAAAATGACTACCTAGCCTATTAGATAAATCTACTGCTTGTCCTATGTAAAACAATCTACTGTCTAGTTTACACTTAAGCATATAAATTCCTGACACTTTAGAAATTTTTTTTCTAAAAACTAATCTTTCTTTTTCTAAAGAAAAATTTTGACAGTCTAGGGTAGTAGTTACATTTGAACTATCTGTCACTAATTTAATATTTTTAAGAAAAGTTTCTATTATTTCAAATTCTGTCATTCCCTCTCCTTCCCATAGGGTGAAGGGCGAAAAAGTAGAATCTGGAGCCATAGCATTTATATGTTTACTATAGCATCTTTTATTTTCTCGCCAAAGCGGGATAGTTAATTGAGAAACATTAAATACCTGTCTATTATTTAAAGAATAATTTAATGATAATAAATAATTAATACGAGTACTAAAAAGACAAGTAGAATATGATAATCTATTAGAATTAGTTAAACTATATAAATCTGTCGTTTTAATAATTCTCTCCCCTAAGCTCAATGGGGAGGGCTTGTGATTATGTATTCTATGTTCATATAAGTAACATTGGTTTAAAATGTTACTATTAATTTGAGTGGTTTTAGGCTCTTCATTTTTTATTAAATTTAATATAGACAAATGGTTTGGGATTGTGTGAAAATTTTTAGCTATTTATTCCTAATTTAGTATTGATCTTATCTTTATAATCTAATTAAATTAGAAATAAAAAGATCATGTCTTAAAATACTTTATTTTATAAACGTACGATCGTTGAGGTTTTTTTGTTACCTGCTAGTTAATTTAGAACCAGGATTTAAATTATTAAACTATAGTTAAACTTTAAGTAATTTAAGTTATCTTTGGCTATTACAATATTCTAGCATATAGTTTATTTCTAAATTAACAAAAGATAGTAAATTATTGAGCTTGAGCTGCTTTAACCTTTTCTTTTGAATAATTCAACCCTAATAATGCTTTAAATTAAAGCAACAATTTTTGAGTTAGCTGACCAACCACTGAATAAAATACCATATATTCCTAAAGAGGATAGAGTTAAAGTATAAAGTATACCCATAGAATAATCTGAAATAGTTAAACCTTGACCAAAAGGAATAATCGCCCAACCTAATAAACTAAAAATTAAAGTTACTACTGGGGATAAATAAAATAATCCTTTATTAGACTGTGTAGGTAATACAGTCTCCTTAAGAATTAATTTAAGAGCATCACTGAAAGGTTGTAATATTCCATAGGGACCCACATCCGTAGGTCCTACCCTTCTTTGATGCGCAGCAAGTTGTTTTCTTTCAATAATAGTCATAAAGGCAACTCCTAATAACATAGGCAATAAAACCGATAATACTTCACCTAAGCTTTCAAAGATATGAAGATAATTTGATATAAAATTTGTAAATGTCATTTTTTGTATAAGTTTTGTTTAGATTATTAATTATTTGACCAAAACGATATAGCTCACAGTTAAATTATTTTTTTAGAAAGAATCTTGGTCCCCCGCATAAATGCTTGGATACCATTGGATGAAAAAGGCCTTACCTTTAGGTCTTACCTTAAAAATGTTTATAAATAAAAAAAATAGTAAGAATACCGGGACTATAGGACCTAAAACTACACAAACCTAATATATTAAGTAAAAATAAAGATTCCCACTACACCCTTTTCACTAAGTTAACAAGGCTTGTAGTACTTGGATAACCTAGGCTAGAACTATAATAATTTGAGTTTAGTGGTAGTGAAGGCTCCAAAGGAATTAATATTTACAATTGTAGCCTTTTTTTATCAAGCAAGTTAGGACCAGAGGGTTACATAACACTTCTATTTGTCTACTATTTATACGTTAAAAAGCCTGGGTTTCTTTAACATGAGGGGGCCTTAATGTATATCCTCCGCCTTACCTAAATAAACCTATATTAAATAGATTTTAATTAGTCAGGGTATTCCTCCTTCTATTTCACCTTTGTTTTTCATTTTTTCCTTAAACATTTTATATTAAAAGGGTTAACATTCTACACATATATTTTTAAGTTAGTTTATACTTTAATAAAACCCTTTTCGTAAAAGTAAGTATTAAAGCAAGGAGAGTGTTTTTGATAAAAATGTTATATTTTAATAGTTAGCATAGCTTGACATCTTAATATTTATATAACACTACTCTTTAGTCCTCCCTGTCTTCATAGATTAAAATTTAATAGGAGATATATCTTTGTAACAAAAAGAAGGCTTTAGTAGATTTAGGCTTCAAAATCAAAATTATTAATAATTATTATAAGCTAAATAGCAAAGGCTAAATAGCGACTGCTTAAAAAAGCATATCTTAAGGCTAGTTATTTCTTATAAGGTCTACACTCTTACCATTACTTATTCTCTCAACCCTTAAGACAAGGTGAAACCTTATTTTATGAAGACCTTCATTAGAATTTTTATAAGCACTTCTATAAAGATTTTCCTAAGGAATAAGAGAATTAGAGTTTTTTCGGAAATAGGCACTATGATATAGGGGATAATGTTCAATCTTGGCCTTTAAAGAGGTGACTTTTACGGCCTATCACTAAATAAGTAGGACAGGATACAAAGGCCCGATAGGATGGCAAGGATGATCAAGGGTGGTTACGGGCAATGATTTGACCTATAAAAAGAAAAAATTAAATTAAAAAAAATAGAGTAAAAATTATAAAACCAAGCCTAACCCTCAAACTATGGCACCCTATGACACCGTATGGCTCCATCACTTGGACTTGGCTGTTTATGCGGCGCTAATGCGAGCCACCATGCTGAAATTTATGGTTCCCCGTCGTACACTATTGGACCCAATTGAACCCACACTTATGCGATAGGAAACTGTATCTGTATTCTCCTATGAGGGCTAGGGTTAAATTTAATATTAACAAATTTTCACTTTTTAATATGATTAAAAGCTTTTAGTATAGATAAACATCCCACTAAAAGGGCTACATTTATTAAACTTATTATTGTAGGTAGTACTAAAAAAAAACACAACGAATTCCTGTAATAAATAAATCATATCTTTAACAGGTTTCTTTAAATGAATATAATAGGATAACTACTCCGTTTACCTCGTTTACCTCTAGAAAAAAGTTAGCTAATAGTTACAATAAAAGCTTAAAATAAATAAGGCAAGAATAAAGTTTTATTTAAATTAAAGTTTACTTTTTGATATTTGTTTTATAAGGTCCCACTGTTATCTAAGACACTTCCTAGTTCTACAGGTAGTCAAAACAGGGTTATTAAAATCTATGTCCTACCATAAGCACTTAAACGAGAGCATGGTTATGAATAGATAACTCTACATAATTTATTTGTTTGTTTAAGAACAGTAATTAGCCGTTAAACAAACATTAGACTCATTAAGTAGACATTAGGCAGCCATCCACCCACACGCTAAAGGGCCCGTCCCCATAGGGTCTCAGCATGCTTATACAAAAAGATATCACACTTGGCTTTGGCTGATTATGTTAGAGAGGAGAGTGACCCATACTTGGCTGCTTATGCGAAGGGATCTTAAATCCTGTGAGCCTTATAGACCCTGTGGAAGGGGAGGTTAAGTCTGCGTATTAAGCTTGGTTTCCATGATAAACAGGTAGGGGATAAAACCCTTTTTTTGTAAAAATATTTAAGACCCTCTCAACCAAAGGTAACCAAAGTTAACCAAAGTTAACCAAAGGACCTAAAGCATTTATGCAACGTATATACGATGGAAGGCTCCTTCGATTTTTAGAGATAAGGGTTACGGTTAAGGAAAAGGACGTGTTTAAAACAGAAGTTAAAAATATATTTAAAGGTGAAATTATGTGGCAAATAAAATTTATAGGGTTAAAAGAAAGTTTTAAGTTTTATAGAAATTTATTTAAAAAGGTTAATCTTAAAGAATAAAATGTTTAATTTTTTAAGTGTTCCGATAACATAAACTATTATTGTATCATCTAAGGAATTTAGAGCTTGAGCTAGATCAAATATTAAATTTAAACCCGTTCATGTGAAGGGGCTGAGTTTATAAAGATTTTCCTAAGCCAATTTCTAATTAGTTATTTATACCTGTAATTATAGTTATTATATCTTCCTATTTCTTAAGCATGTTTAAAGATAAATACTACAATTTTTAAGTTATTATTATTTTCAAGACTGAGGTGATTTGAACACCTACCAATGATTTTGGAGATCATTATGCTACCAATTACACCACAATCTTAATTATCTAAATTTATTTATAAAAGGCTTTTCTCTACAGTTAACCCTTTTGAAGAGGGATTGACCAAACAGGATAGATAAATTCAGCCTTTAAGATAAAAACAAAATTATACTTATATATGTTTAAACATTTGTATTTATTATTTTTGTTAAGGTGTGGTATCCCTTTGGGGCAAGGTTTATTTTATATTTAGTTTATTCTTATACAAGGCTTTTGATGACCAAAAGTATCGACAGTGGACAACCTTCTTAAAAAAATATTTTTAAGGTATAGTTGGTCAGCTTCTTACCTTATGATAATTAACATAAATCTACCCTGTAAAAATTGTTAGACTAAGGAGACAGGTTGGGTTTCTATTTAAGTTTTATTACAGATAAGCCTTTATTTTGTCCTTTTGACAATATGAGATAGTAATTGCGCTATAGTTTAGGATGTGTTTATAGGAGGGAAATAAGTAAGGGCTATAAAAAATAGAACGCTGTTCCAGGTAAAGATTTAGCTGAAAAAAGGAATTGAACCTTTTTTTTACCGACATGAGCGGTATGTTCTAACCAATTGAACTATTTCAGCAGATAAGGTAATGAAGTGGTGTAACAACTGTTGCACGAGCTTAGAAATAAAGATTCGTCATTGCCTGGTAAGGGTTAAAATAAATAAAAAATATTAAAAGATTAACCTTATATTTTATTTTCTTTATCTTAGCACTAGATAAAATTTTAGCTAATTTTTAAATATCTCACATTTTTCCTATCTTTTACATTAAGCATAGAAAAGGTTAACCGTTAACCCTTAATCTAAAGAACTATTTCTACAAGTTCGGATAGTTATAAATGAGGATCCTATGGGCCTTGAAGGAGGAGACGCAAAAAGTCTAAACTTAAATAAGCCTCACCCTTATCCCTAATAATTTTGAGTTTTGAGGATGGATTTTTTATAAACTAAAATTAGAGAATCTTATTTATTAAGGGTCTGTTGATTGTAACTCATTGTATTAACTTATCATACATAAAACTTATAAACTATCCAATTTTTAAGTAGCTACCGCCAAATTTATAGTTTTGAATATATTATACTAGAGTGATGACGAACTGCTTTATTATTTAGAACTTATGAAGTGGGGTAAGAATATAAAAGTAACCTACTTTATATTATAAACATCGTAATTGAAAAGAGGATGTCTTTTAAATATAAACAAGGGCTAGAATTAAGGAGCTATATTCAGTTATAAAAATGTTACGTGTTTATATTATAATAGCTTAACCATTATCTTAAACTTAGGATTTGGAAGTTATACTTAAGTTATTTTTTATTGATATTTTATTTGATGAGGTTCCACCTGTTCACAAGATTACTTGATAAAGATAAACTAATATTTATTTAACTATCCTTATCTCATTTAAGGAGATTTTTTATTATATTATTATATAATTTAAGGAAGAAGTTAGAATTAGTGTTAACTTTTTGTATTTAATAGGCAAAGTAGTTGTTAGGCATTCTTTCTTATAGATTAAAAATATTATTGTTGTTCCTTAAACCCTATCGCTTTAACCATCAAAGTTATAGGATGAGAAGGAGGCATGAGTTAGATATTTATAGGATTTATTTTGTTAATTAATTTAATAGGTTAACACTATATCGATTATTATGCTACAGTTGTAAGAAAGGGTAAAAATTTAAGGCAGATTTAACAATAAATAAGGGCTCTGCTTACCTCCTTATAAAGACAAATAGCCTTAAACCCCAAATGAGTAGTTATCCCTAATTAAACCATTATACGTAAAGCGTATATGTTTATAGAGAGCATGATTATTAGAAAAAGGATATATAAGCATCGCGTCTGTAATATCCTTCTCCCAGGTAATTCACAGGTAACCCACAGGGCCAATTAGATTAGAGGAGATGTTATTATTAGTAATTCTATAAAATCATAATCGCTTTTCATTGTTCCCCTTTTTTAATTAAAAAAAAAAACCTAAATATTTTACGATAGTGGTCGCTTACCATTTGTACTTAAATATAATGCGATATTAGATATGTTCTGTTCCTTATAACTTTTAAGGGTGGAAGCATCGATTGATGGAGAGATTATTAGAGTTTTGGGATAATAAAATGTTCCCTTTTGAACCGTTTCCTTTAGTTAGTCATCCCTAATTAACAGGGACTTTCTCCATTTTAGCTAGGTCATACTATTATTTAGAGGACTAGGTGATACCTTAGAGATCCTAGCGACAGGCGCTAATTCGAGGTAGAGAGCCTTTTTTCTAAATAACTATATGAGGTATAACCAAGGTAAGAATTAATTTTTTTAATTTAAGCTAATATCTAATAAGATGTCCATTTAAGATTACAAAATAATCGATTTTGGGTAAAAACTAAACCTAAAAAAATAAGTGCTAAATTGATATCTAAAAATTTAATAAATTAAATAGAGGTTTTTTTTTCTTAATTGTCAATATACATTTAAATACACAATCCTCGTAATTAGAGAAACCAACCTCTACTAATATTAAACAACAAAGTTAGGGTAAGATCTAAAATATAGAGAGAAGAGGTAAGACTATATTCTTATACCCTTTATCTTTAAAATAAAGGAAGATTATAGATTAGTGTAAAATAATTGTTTATAACTTCAACCTTTGAGCATCTAGTCGATTAGCAATTTTCCCATATTATCTACTACAATCCAACTTAGTTCTTAAGTAAATATTTACAGTCACAGGCTAATAGATCTTATCTTATATAACTATAAGCGCAAAAGCGTATACGATTGTAAATCTAATCAAGGTGGTGGGGGTGGTGGTGGTAGAGAAAGAGGATGGATAAACCCCCTTTCACAAAGACTTTTATTAGAACTGTTATAAAGCCTCCCCTAAACGCTTAAGCGAGGTAGAGGAGGGTCCTATTTATAAATTATTAAAATGGAAGTAGGAACAAGGTAGTGAATTTTAGGGCATTCTAATCGATTTGAAAGAGTTACTGTTGAAGTCTATTTAGGGAAATAAATTATATTGAAGAAAATCCCTTATCACTAAGATACTGAGAGCTTATACTAGTATAAACTATGTTATTTTTCTTAGAACTGATAATAGTGTTATAACTTAGCAATTTATTTTTTTCTCTAAAATTTCCTCGAATTTATTCGATTTATAAATGTTATTTAATCAAAAACCTTTCTGAATGTAATATTCCAGCAATAAATATCATAACTGCATAGAGCGTATCTAAATAAGTGTATTAAAATTATTAGAACTCCTTTTCTATTTCAATATAAGCCATTTTTTTAATTACTATCTCTTTAATGTTTGTACACTACTTTGTTCTTTTGAGTTCTAGGTGATAAATTTTTAATTCTATTGATTATAAGAGGGTATGGAATACATAGTAATCTCAAAATCTTAACTATTTTGTGATAATTTTTATCCCCTACTAAAACTATACCAATGGGGTTGGACTTATAAACATAGAGTGAGTACAAAAAGAATAAATAAGGTTGCCTATTTCTACTTCTCCTTCCTTAATGAAAAAAAAAGACTTATACCCTCTTTAGATAAATTAATCCAGATTATATAACTACAAAAAAAAATCCAAAGTTTCTTTACACTTTACAGATAATTCGATTAAAAGGTTTAAGCAATAAAGATTTCAGGCTAATTATTTATAATAGATTAATTAATAATTCCTCATAAGATACAAACCTTATGTTTTAAAGTAATTAATAAGATATTTAAATTGAATGTTAACTATATCATATACAATACAAAAAGACTAGATAAAAGCGGTATAGCTTATACTTTATATGTATATAAATGTTCATTTGAGAACTCTTTAGTCAAAATAACTTATCAGGTTAGCTGTAAGAAAAAGACTTTTTTACAGTATAAATTAAAGGTGCAGCAGGAGGCTATTAAAAATAAAATTTTTTATTAGAAGACTAGTATGGGTAAAATCGGAGATTCGAACTCTGAACTACAGCCGCCACAAGACGTTATTTTACCAATTAAACTAATTTTACCTTATTGATTATTATAAAAGCAGCAAAATCTGAACTTTTACTATTTAAAAACATTATTTATAGTTAAAAACCTAAGGGTTATATTACAAACTCCTATAACACTTATTACTAATAAAAATTTTAAATAGAGAGATATCAGGGTCAATTAAACAATCCTTCTTATTTTTTCCTAAAAAGTTAAAGCCTATCAGTAGCTTAACCTTTTATCTTGTTGACTCTTTAAAATGATAATGCTAAAAATTAGCTAAGGATTTATATCTCAAATTTTGATATTTGCGTATGCGACTAATCTGAGATTTATTATTTGTAATAATCATTTTTTCTACCTACCTTGACTATGAGGATGAACATGAGGATTGATAAGGAGGATAAACATGAGGATAAACATAAGGATGAACATAAGGATGAACATTAAAATGTCTATGCCGTAGTTTATATAATAGGCCAATGAAGAAGTCCATAAAAAAAGGAAAGTCTTTTTATAAATAAAGGGATAAACCTTACCGTAACATATTTAATATAGACAGGCCTAATTAAAAACAACCATACGCCGAAGGTTTAGAAAAGATATGCTTTATATTATAAAGACAAAAGCGATTTGCGACAATCATTAATATTAAAAAAAAATAAATTCTTAAGCAACTGGGCCTTAATATAGACAATAAAACTAGACAATTAAATAGGCTTTGGGAGGAAGAGAAACTAAATAATATTTTACATAGAGTTTAGCTCTAATACTTATTATGCGTACAAAATATTTCCTCTTCATACTCTATATAGTACCAATTAGATTATAGATTAGTATAATAATTAATCGGTAAGGCCTTTATGTATTTGCTATGCAATTAATAACATCTCTATCTCTAATATAACTAGTTAGAAGGGATTTCACTAAGCACAATTATTAATAAGGCAGTTGGATTAATAAAAAAAAAGGTTAAAAATCTAAAGTGTCGTTGGTAGCGTAAAATTCCTGAGTTGACCAGATTCGAACTGATATTAGCCATCACCAAAAAATGGTGTTTTCCCAAATTAAACTACAACTCATAAGAAGAAATAATTAGGTATTTGTAAAAATAATGGTATTATTGTACTAGTACCAGGATTTAGATATTATACTTTTTAATATCTGAAGGAGTTTAAGAATTTATTTTACATAATCTCTATATTCCAAATCCCTTCTCCCTTTCACCCTCCTTTTCAGCTCAAACTTTTATTCTGCACTTATGCGAGAGTAGGACTAAGAGGAGACTAGACTAAATATAGTCCTGTTTATAAATATGATTATAGATTAAAGATATACGAATTAGAGAACCTAAATGTAAACATTCTTTTATAAAGGACCTTTACCTTACCTCAGTCTAGAGGAAAAGTCTTAAAAAAAAAAAGAAATACTCTCCCCCTAGCCCAATGGGGGAGGGGCAAGTTTTCTTTTCGAAAAGGAATATTAATGAATTTGATAAAAGTGAAGAGACAATCTTAAAATACTACAATAAGTCTTTAAAAATTACAATATCTCATATCTCTTTAAATAAAAAATATAGTATTAGGATAGCTTATCAATTAGGTAAACGGATCAGGATAATTTCTTATAATCATTTGCATATTTCATTAGGGTTAAGTTTATATTAAGGTAAAATTATAATAATTTTTTAAACATTATAGTCTAAGATTAGTATAAATTTAAATACTGAGGCCTTATTTTTACTTTAAACTAGTAAGAGGCATACCTTTCATAGTATCATAGACGAGGACACCGGGGATCTTTAGGTAAAGCATAATCTTTATTTAAATATATAAAACCTTCTATTTTAGGCCCTTTGAAATAGGAGGGCCTTATCACCTTATCCTCGTTTAAAAACTTGGGTGAAAAAAAAGGGATGGTTGAGGGAAAAGCTAAAAAGATAAAGAATCTAAAGATTAAAATAATAAAGTAGAAGGTCAAGAACATAAGTGTTATATTAAAAAGGGAATTTTTTTTCACCCTTTACTAAAGTGAATGATGCTATTTGAACCCTTACATCGCTTTTTTATAGGACTACCATTTAGGCTATACACTTTATTTTTTCGGAATAGAGGTGATTCGAACACCTAAGAGTTACCTCGAACAATTAGCAATTGTCTTATCTTACCAATGAAAACTATTCCCATATACTTATTACACTGCTATAAAAATCCTTTACACATTCAGAGCATAAAACATTAGACAAGCACTTTACATAAATATTTATTTATGAGAGAGAAGTATAAAAGTAAACCACTATTCTTTTTTCTTATTACCTTTTTATAGAGACCAATGACAAATAAACACATTAATTTAGTATAGAGGAAGATAATACCAGTTTTATTAATAAAGTCATGTTAATTATAAGTTTACCTCTTCAGTTCAAGCTATCTCATGATAGTTTATAGTGATTAATAACAAAGTATGCTTTTATATTTTATTTTAGTTTGTCCCATCACCCTATGGGAATGAAGAATGGTAAAAAGTTAAAAGGATAAACATATTATATTTAATATATAGTATATTTGCCTGAACTACATCTAGAGTAATATAAATTAATTATAATTTATAAAATTAAAAGTTAAAATGAGGCATAATGAGTATAAAACTTAATACTTAATAATCTTTATTATTTTTAACCTAGCTTTATATATCTACTTCCTTATTAGGCAAGATTGTGTTCATTATTGCTAAAGTCAATAAACTATAAAGCAAACCTTTAGATAATAGAAAAAGTATATTTAAATATTATTATAATCAGGGGACATTCAGATAGTTCATATTATAAACAATAAAAATTTCCTTTATTTTATAAAATAACATTTTTATATAGGTTAAAACAAAACCCTTGGTCTTATAGTTCTAATAGGTATGTTTATTTTTAAGTTTTTTAATTAATGATGAAACACGTGTGTACACTAAAATAAAATATAAGATATAGTTTGTCATTAAAATATGTAGAGATAGGCTATCTATTTTATTTTAGTACTAGTTTTTTTATACTGACCCTTATTTCTTTTTGCCTTAATAAGTAATAAAAATAATTAGTGCTTATATGGAATAAGTGATTATAAACAGACCTTTAACCATTTATAATAATAAACAATAAATGTTAAAAAGGTTTAAGATTTAATCTCTAATGTTTGAGGTCTAATATTATAGAAAACTTAATTTGTATTATGCTTTATTATTTAAGGATGCTTTTTTATCCTAAGAGATTATGAGGTGATAAACCCTTATTTTTTTTTGTCTAAGTGCTTAAATGTTATTATGCTTAAAAATTTTTTTTATTTCTTTTAAACCTATTTTTACTGTATCCTTTATTTATAAACCTCTGATTAACACAAAAGATTTAAAAATAAGACGTAAAACTATATAAACTCTTTATTGTTCAAACAATCACAATCAAATATAAAAAGGTAAATATTAAATGATATGTGCACCGTAAACATTTAAAGATTAAAATTACATAAAAACAATATTAAAGGTTTTACCTTTTACCCTTTAACTCTTAACTCTTATTTGTGCGTATTAATAAGCGTATAGAAGAAGCTAATAATATAAAAGGCTACTAATACAAAATAATTTTTTATTTTAGAATATCTCCGCATCCCTCTCCTCATCAGTTCCATAGGTACCAAAAAGAGAGCGTTTTATTTTATTATATCTTTATCCTTCTCCTACTTAAAATAGCTAATAGAAACTGCCATTAAAAATATTTCTAAACAATAAGGGCTACATAAGTAAGTAAATAAACAAACTATTAAGTATTTTAAACAGTACCTTGTTTTATATAGGTTAGCAGGTTTTCAGCGATTCTACTGCCTAGTTCTAAATATAGATATCCTTGTAAAATTATTAATCTTTGGCTGCCTTCCTTTATAAAGAAAAGGAAAAGCCCTAAAAGTAAACTACGATAAAGAGTTAAATCTGCCATATTATACTCAAGGTTAAATTTTGTAACTTAGGTACCAAAGGATAAAGGGGAGATAGATATTTTAGTTTTATTTAATAATTTATTTACCTTTTCCCTATGGTTTTATCTTAGCCTGGTGATGGGTATGTATAGTTGTTTATCGATGTCTATGGTTCACTATAGGTCACTATAATTTATAAGGGTGAGAATGGTATTTAACCTTTTCTCCTAAATAGTAGTTAATCGAGGGGGGAAAATATTGATAAAATAATCAAATAAATTTATAATCCTTATTTGTTAGTGCTATAACAAAGGAATAATCTTATAGCTCTGGTAGGGTTATAAAAGGAGAGATTTTTTAAATATAAAACTTAAGATGCTTAACCCTGTTTTATAAAATAATATTAATAAAAATAAAAATATAATTATTTTTTTTCCAGATAATTCTTTATCTCTCCATAAGCCTCCTCTCTCTAATAAATGTGTTAAGGTTAAAAAAAGGATGCTTTAGGTACCTTTACTTTACTAAAAAACAACTAACCCTCTGCATCCTGTATTTTAACTTCTACCTTATCATAAAAGCCAATCGTCTGAATAAGCCACAGTATTAATGTGAACATTATGGCTTAAGGTGGGGTGAGGGATAGTGCATATGTTAACGTGTACACTATGATAAGAAATTTAAGATATTTAAATAAAAAGGAAAAGAGGTGATAGCTGGTTGGGCTGGTACAAAAAAAAAAACTATAAAATATAACACCTCACTTATTAGATCTAAAAGAATAATTACTTTATTACCATTGGAAACTAAATCCTACATTTTGATGATACTTGGCCTAACCTTTTACTCATAAATAATACCTACATAGTGTTGTTAAATATAAGGTATCTGACGAGGATGATATACCCCTAAAGAATTAAGCATAATAGTAGCTATTATTTGTTAAAAAGTTAATAATTTTTACCTCTTTACTTTATAGCTAAGAAAAAAGGTGGATTTAATTTTATGGATAAGGCCCCTCTCTCAAACTTACCTAAAGGGATCATTTTTCATGCATAAATGGTACATATACAGCCAAGAATAAGGGTGGGTAGGGAAGATGGGAAACCTAGTCCTATATCTCTAAGGCGTGAGAGAGATTGCTATAATGTATTCTAAAAAAATTAAAATAGTTTACCCTTTTACTATTAAAACTTTAACAGAATTATAATAAAAGAGAGTTCATGGGAAGAAAAGGTAGTTTTCTATAAAGAAATAGCATTAGATAAACACATTTAACTAGTCTTAAAGGTCTTAATGGTTTCTAAATTAAAAAGAATTAGTATTAAGTGATAATTATTATAAATTAAACTTTGGTTAAGTCTGATAATCTTATTACTGATTGAGATATTTCTAGCACAAACCCTAAAGTCAGAATAATAAAAAAGAATAAAGCAAAACTAGTTCCAAATATGCTTACTTCATACATAGATACACTTAAAGGTAAAAAAGCAGTTATTTCTAAATCAAATACTAAGAAACACAAAGCTGTAGCAAAATGATGAATTGAGAATAAGTTATTAGAAGGTGTATTATCAGGGGAGAATCCACATTCATACGGGTCATTTTTAGCAGCATCCGGACTAGGTGTAGAACTAGCTAATAAATAATTTAAAAATAATAAGACTACTACTAAAATAGGAACAACTATAAATAACATTAATAAAGAATTCATTGTACACACAAAAATAATTTAAAGTGCAAAATTACACTGTTTAATATTATAAAAAATCTTAATATAAAGAATGCTAGAATAACCAAGATACTCAAGGCTAAATAGTTTAAGAATATAATATAAATAAATAAATAATCCTTAAACCAAACCAATACACTAAATGAGATAAGACCCCGCCATGGAGACCAGGGGGAGAGTATAACTCTATCACATAAAAAAAAGCTTAAGAGTTGTTCTAATGTAAGTCTTAAGGAAATTCCTAAAGGTAGGGCTGTCTCTATTAATGTACCCAATGTATTCAATGTTATCAATGAAAACAATGAAATCAACGTACCTAATATAGCAAATAGAACCAGTGTACCTAATGAACCAAATGTACCTAATATACCAAATGGAACCAATGGTAATTTTAAGAAAAAAGGTTTCCTCTCGACGAGAAAAGCTTTAAACATGTAATTATTAAAGAGATTACAGATTTGACTAAAGAGGTAATACAGATTTAGACTTAAACCTATAGGATTCTTATACTTCTTAATAACTATTTTACCGGCTAGTTTTTCTAAAGTATTATATTTTTCATCTGTTAAGATTCCACTTACACGAGGTTGGATTTTAAGATTTCTAAAGCACAGAAAGTACTGAGATAAAAGAGTATACACCTTTAAATAGGTTTCTAGTAAATATAGCCTTTGACCGAGGACACCTCCCTTATATAACTGTTTCCTAATCCGATTATTAGAATAATAAAAACTAAATCGCCTCAAGACTATACAAAATAAAAATTTATTAAAAAGTTTATTTAAAAAGGAGATATTATAGCATACTTTAATTTTAGAAGATATAAAGTTAATTATCATTAACAGACATAGTAATAATTTAAAGTGCAAAATAATACACTATTTAATATAATCGAAGGTTTTAAGGCAAAAAATAAAATACTTAAAGTTAAAAATGAGATTATAAAAGAATGAATATTTGTAATATATAAAATGCTAATTTCCCCACTTTCAACTAAATCAAGTCCTTTATTCATTATAAAATGATCATTTAAATTACTTCCATATGAACTATAGTTTAAAAATTCCTCTAAAGTTGCAGAATCGTAGGTTTCAGAGGTAGAAGTAGAACCCGGTTTTTTGTCCGTGTCTACTTTATCGTCAATTACATCTTGAGACAGAGAAGCAATAAGACCGGAAGGTATTACCTCAGGTTTTAAAGGCAAGGTGTTATTATTATTTTTTATTACACTTCGTTGTTTAGGCAATTTCTGAAAAAATAAAGTTTTATTATTTTTTTCATCTGAAGTAGTATTATCGCCTCCATTAGTTTCTGAATTTAATTCTGAAGTGTGGAGATCTTTAATAACGCTTAAATAATAAGAAGCACTTATAACACTAACAATTATAGCTACTAAGGCCATAAAATAATAACCACTACCAATTGCAGATAATAAAACAGATTGTTTTCCAAAAAATCCTACTAAAGGTGGTATCAATTGTATTCTTTATAAAATAAGCCAAGTGGTGTCTATTATTAGTTCACTTGTAAATTTTAATAAAAAGTTAGAGTAGTCTTTTATATTAAAACTAGGCACTAGTCGATTAAAATTAATAACTTTATTTTAATAAATTTAAATAAAGACTATAAAGGAAAATAATTAAGAATATAATTAAGATGAGTAATTCTTGCATTTTCTGAGTTTGAGTCATTATGATATTGAAGCCTTTCTTTTAAATTATTAAGTTTTTCTAAACCTGAGGGCATTAATTTATAATTTCGACTTTTAGATAATTGAAGTAATTCTACTTGTACAGGTATAGCTTTAAACTTATAACTAAATAAAGGGTAATTAATAAGATAACTTAAAAGAATATAATTAGAAATATAACTTCCTGATCTCACCTCAAAAGATGTTTCTATATAGTCATTTTTTCTGTGTCGTAATCTACTTCTTAAAGGTACTGATAAAAAATTAGAGATACCTGACATAATTTTATAATAAGACAAAGAATCTCTGTGATAAATTTGACGCTGAGATAATCTCATATAATATTGTAAACTAGTTGGTTTCCCTTTTTTATCATATAACCAGTTAAGATAGAAAGAACCATCTGCATCTATAAATCCTGATAACCAACTATTACTGTTCAAGGGACTAGTATCTAAGTCTAATATTTGCATATTGCAATTACGATTCAAATTAAACCAATTTATCATACGACCTAGTGCTTCTATTTTCGGAGTTCTTAAATTTCCATTTATTAAATGAATTATTTTAAGAACAGACATTTTAGATTTTATTACTAGTACACAATAATTGGTTTTAAATCTTAATACTCCTCCTATTTTTAGTTGTATAATTTCAGCTAAATATTTATCTTCAATATGAAAAACTATTTCAAAATAGGGAGTATAAGATTTTGTATGTTCGTCTGGTACTATTATAGAACCATCGCCTTCTATTAAACCCGCTAAATAATTAGGGAAAGTATAAGTTTCCAATTTTTTAGCTGGTAATAAACAAAGACCTGCGACACTTACACAATTTATGGTAGTTAACGTATATATACATTCATTTAAATTAGTTAAACAAGTTTTATCTACTTGCCATAAAAACGAAAGAAAAGAATTTATAGGAAAAACTATAGTATAAATAGTAGAATAATAGTTATGGCATAACTCTAAAAAATCTATAATAGATAAATAGGACACTATAAAATTTAAGCTCAATATTATATCTTCTAAGATCCATGCGTTACTAAATAGAAGTTTCTGACGTATTCTTTATAAAATAAAAAAGCTATTAAAGATCGAAAGTTTTAAATATTTATTTTATGTATATATTAATCACGCTTTGGCGCTTGTTATAAAATAAATTAAGCTTTTAGTCTCGTATTAGAGCTGAATGGAGTTAGAGTAACAAGAATAATATAACAGTACACTTTAATTATATTTTTGATTTATTTGAGCGAATAGGCCTTAGATATAAAGTTTTAAAACTTCACGCTTTGGCGCTTGAGAAATTGAAATTTATTTGGAAAAAAGACTTTACTCTTATTTTTAATTTTATTAAAAAAAATTTTATAAAGAATACATTGGACTATATTTTTATAAAAAACATTAATATTTTTAATATATTATGTATAGTCTCTGAGGTCAAAATAAATCAACCTACTGATTGTTATAATACGAATAATTAATATAATTCATAATATATAAGTTTCCAGTATATAATAATATTTTTTATCTTGTCATTAATCAAGTAGGGCCAGTGCGCCAAAGCGTGAAGTTTCCTCCTTAAGAACAAGAATGGCAATGGGCAAACTACCTTAATAATTTAAATATTTAACATACCCGCCATAGAGAATAAGCAAATAGCAAAACTTAGACTTAAAATAGGATTACCTATAAATTGTTTTTTTAATTCAGATATATAGTTAATTTCTGATCTTACTACACTATTACCTAATTCAACTACCTTATTAATAATTGCTCCAAAAGCTAATAAAATAAAGAAAGTATTTAAGTTAGTGATAGTGTATTGGATTAAATAAAATAATAATGACTCTGTAGATTCTTCAGTTTTTATAGCTAATGCTAATAATAAGAATCCAACATGACTAATTGTACTATAAGCTAATAATCGTTTTATTCTTATTTGAGCTAATCCTAATACAGTTCCTATTATTAATGAAAGTAAAGAACTTAATAAAAAAATATTTTTTAATAGTCCTTCAGCAGATATAGAATTACCTTCTCCCATTAAGTACGTAAGTGAGCTTAACATGTCTAATAGACTACTTGATATTATACTGCTAATTTCAATTGAGGTTCCTGAAGCTGTTGTATTTATAGTTTCGAATCCTGTAGCATAAAAAGGGTAAGTAATTATTGCAGGTAAAGCCATATTACTATACAATTCTAATAAAAATAATACAATTGCTATTTTTGGCATAATAGTTAACCAAATGGTAACAGATGTGGGAGTTTCATCATAAACGTCTGGTGCAACCTTTAATTAAATAAAAAAATACGGTATATCATGTAAACATAGCAAAATATAGACCTATAGGCCTATTTTATAATGCATCATTGAGGGCATATGCGGGGATAACAAGGTTTGTAATACAGAAATAGAATAAGAAGGGATTATAATTTTATAGGCAGTACCATTTTTACACTTATAACACTTTAAATCAAATTTTATATTTAAACCTTCAATTAAAAGTTAAACTTCTTCTAATTTAAATGATTCAGTACTCAATGACACATATTTAGTCACTTTATTCCAAGATCCATAATCCGCTATCCAATAAGATAATGATCTAGATGTTAATAATTCAGCTATATTAGTTGGAACTACTTTTTTACCTGATGAATAGAATAAAGCATATATGTCGTTAAAACAAGGTAAGGTATAAGTCCAAAAAGTTAAACTACTATATAGTTTTCCAGTTCTAGTATCAGGTAAGCTTTCACTTAATTTAGGAGCACTCGGACTAAATTTAATAAATAATTCATACAAATGGTAGAGATAATCCTTATGATTAAGACCTTGTTTAAAAATTAAACTAGTGTTTCCATTGCGGTATCGAGCGTGCAAGTCTCCAAGAATAAACCCCCTTAAAATCTCATTCAAATCACTAGGAATTGAAAAAGCAAATTTTTCATTATTTTTTAATCTCTTGGGTTTTTTTAAAGGTAGAGAAGAAATAAAAAGCTGAAATGTTAAAGTACTATCGTTAATAATTATAATTTTACTTAATTCAAGGCCTTCGGCAGATTTAATATTAACTAAAAAAACGAATAGTCCCACGATATAAATTAAGGCAGGATGGAGCACTTTAGACATAATATATTTTTATTCTATAAGAGAGATTCTGCGAATAATGTTAGGCAAAAAAGCATTAGCAATGCCTTAAGAAATAAATGGTATATAATTTATTTTTATTTTTGAGTTTATAACATATGAGATATAACCTCTTAAAATTATTACCCCAGAGAATTTTAGGCTTTTATGTCACCTTTCTCTTGTTTAATGAGAAAATATATTGTACCGTATATTATCATTTATTTTAATTAAAGGTAGGACTTTATCTTAATTTTTTTTATAAAAATTTTTTACGTAAAGTCTCTGAGGGAGCAAAAAATAGCTCCCTGCTGATTTATCCTAATAAAATTTTATCTGTGTAATTAGCTATTTTATAGCATCAAAGTAGTTTTTCAATAGTATTAATAGTATTTACTAATTAAATGTTATCATGTTAATAGCTAATATACTTTTTTTTTACAATAAAATAAGGCCCTTATCGGCCTTATAGTTTTTAAGTTCTAATTATACAGGACATTTCCAGCATATAGTAAATTTACTCTAAAAGTTAAGAGCCTGGTGCCAATTTTTAGCAGACTTAGTGTTAAAATATAAAAATATTTTTCCTAAGTGAAGCGGTTTATTAGAATTGATGCACAGTTTTAAAAATAGAGGGCCTAAAGACCAATTATGGAAAGGGGCTGCAGAAATCTTAAATAAGAATCCAACACAAGTTATTATTAAACCAATGCTTAGTCCTAAATGAAAATGTTGTGTAGATATAATACTTTCTATAAAGCTAGTATTATCTACCCCACCCTCCAATAATGCGACTGCGTTTACAGAAGAAGATAAAATTCCACCACTTACATATGAAAAAGGATCAAATGAAGATAAAGAAGCAACTAAACTATTAATAGAATCAAATCCAGTTAATCCAGTTAAAGAATATATTAAAGCACCCCCTAGTAATATTAAACAAGATGATAATCCTCCTAATAGGAAATATTTTAATCCCGCACTAGTAGAACCAGAATCTCTAAATAGTGTCGCTAAAATATAAAGTGCAAATGATTGTAATTCTATACTTAAGTACATACTTAATAAATCTGCACTTGATAATAAGAAGGCTCCTCCTAAAGTACTAAATAATGCAATTAAAGAGTAATATTTAAATTCTGGCATAGAATAAATTCTTCTTATAAAAATGAAATCTGTACCTCCACCTTTAATTGATATTTTAGGAATATTAAAAGGAAATACATTATATTGATAAATGATTAGACTACTCAAAAGTATAGTACCACCTATGAAATAAAGAAAACTTTCATAAAATAGACTGGTATAAGTTATTTGAAATAATCCGCAGTATAAGCCTATCCCTGATCCAATATTATGAATATATAAGGCATTTATACTTAATATACCTGCATAAAATAAAGATAACGCAGATATTCTTGTGGCTTCAGTCGAGTTAAGACTAGTATATGATTTTGATATGGATAGAGCAAGTATTAAAGATAATATAGATATTAATATCATAGTTACTCTTACGTCCTACTACCATAGGCAACAGCTTTCAACTTTGGTAGGAATATAAGTTATAGATGGGTTAAATTGAGCGCAGCCTCTTTCCCTTTAGGCAAATAGAAAGAAGCTAAGGCAGCAAGTTATTATTTTTATTAAAATAGGAGCGTTAAACTTTACCCTCACGATTATTAAAAAAAAAACCGGAGTAATATAAGGAGTTAGGTGATATGCAGTGTAAGCACTAGTTTTTTATATTTATATATATTTTTACCAATAAACCTAAAGAAACTAAAGGAACTAAAAGAAATCAAAGAAACTAAAGGAACTAAAAGAAATTAAAGGATCCAAAATAACTAAAAGAAATCAAAGGATCCAAAATAACTAAAGAAACCAAAGGACCCAAAGGGCGACAGGACACTTTAATCCTTTTTTTATTTTAAAACATAAAGTTAAATAGTACACTTTATCCTCTATTGAAATTTTAATAATGTGTATATTTGCGACTATGTTATGGTAAAGGTAATATTTTTACATATATAATAACATCTTATAGATTAATCCTACAAAATTTTTACATTAACATTAAACTTAAGTCTAAAACAAATTAAATTGAATTACAATCGCCCATCGGGGCTCAACCCATATCTCAGCCTCTATCCTAGAGGCTCCTAGAGCCTCCTAGAGGCTCCTAGAGGCTCCTAGAGCCTCTAGGAGCCTGAGGGGTCCCTTTGCGCTTATGTTTGGGTAAAGGAAGGAGGATTTTTTTTTTTGCTAAAAAGATCTTATACGCTTCACCCCGTTCCTTCACTTATATAATAAGAAATATTGCGCTTTTAAGTAAAGGTATGCCAAGGCTAGGTATATTAATTTAATTTTGAAAGCATCCGGACTCGAACCGAAAACCTTCTCCTTAAAAGGGAGACACTCAACCACTCGAGTTCTGCTTCCTAAATAAATATAAATATTTTCTTAATTAAAAAGTCCCAGACTGACCAGGGCACTAAATTTGTTTATATAAAATTTAGCCCTGTATCTAAAATAATTTAAAGGATTTAAACTGGAAATAGGTATAACAAGATGTTTATTATCATAAGAAAAATTTATTCTGATTATATTTTTTTTTAGCTAAGAGGTGTTTCGCCTTCTTTTTACACCTAACGATAAAGAAAGGTATTAAAATTTATCCATTTTTTACGCTAATCCTATTATCTACAAGGCCATTAGACACTGGATAATCCTCAATTTTTAGGTTATCTAACCGTCAGTCTTATTATTAAACAGGCCTTATACCTTCGCCCTATAATTAAAACCAGCTAATGTAGAATTTGGCCGACACCACCCGCTAACGCGATTATGATAAGGATAAGGGAGATATTTAAAACATAAAACCTGTGGCGTTTTTGGAGGAAAAATGATTAGCGCTTTTTACGTATTTGGATTATTGTAACCAGCGATTAATATTCCTAGGTTTATATAAATCGGAGGGAGGAGAAATTTATTATATTTTTATATACAAAAATCCAGCTGGATTAAAAGAGCGAGCAGGTTATTAAATTATTACTTGAAATGACTTAATATGAAAAAAGGGGAATATTGTTTCTTTCAACTTTAAGTGGGTTAATAGAAGAAAATGGTTAACTAAATTTAAATTTGTATAATATTAATAATGGTACCATTCGCCCTTAGGGGAGGGAATTAAGCTTAAATTAATTTATTAAAGGTTTAGGTTAAATAGCCTAAAGACTCTATTTTTTAAACATATATAAAAAACTTTAGGGAAAAGAATACCTAAATTTTTAAAGTTAAATCGGCATAATAAAACATAGAAGTTACAATATATTAGTTTGTATCCTAATATTGCATCCTAAGTTGGAGGGACACGGAGAGAAGAACATAATTTTTCTAATAAATAGTTAGTTAGAAATTGAGAATAAGATAATGGCCTCATAAAAATTTATAGTTATTATAGAAATGGGAGCCCTATTAGCTTTACGATACTACTAACTATTAATTAATTAAGGCTAGTGTTTTTATTTTTTAAGTTATAAAAGGTATGTTTTTAATTTTAGGTGTGGCTACTAAGATGTCCTTTAAATAGTTATTAAATAGAGTTAGTTCATTTTTTTAAGAAGTATTACAGTCTCAAGGTAAAATTTTTAAGTGTTTGTTTTATTATAGTTTAAGGTGGGCCAATACTATATTTTTAAGAAATTAAAGTATATAGTGTTAATTTTTATTATTAGCCCTCATACGTCTAAGTAATCCGTGTAATAAGCCTTAATGATCCCGTAAGTGACACAACAACCATAGGCCTTATAGGTGAAAATATATAACTATGAAATAAAGCATGATGTGCTAACTAATCTTTTTAAGCCCAAGAAGATTTGAACTTCTACATATTCCTCATCAAGAAATCATTCTACCATTAAATTATGGGCTCTTTAAAATTTAGAAGATATTTAAAGTTTTAAATGCCTAATCCTTCTGAAACCCTTTAAACTTTTAGTTTTGTGATACATGGTACACAAGTTTATTTTTCCTTATTCAATTTATTAATTAAGGATATTTAGAACCCTCACACCAATTCCTAATATTAACTAAACATTATTGCCATATTATTGCTAAGGCTGAAAGGGAGAGGTTTGTATCTATTTATTAACATTTTTATAATTTCTAAAGAAAAGAGGTTATACGAGAGGAATACCAAAGGGAAAAAGTAGTTTCAGTACTAAGATAGTGAGATATTTATTATAAAAATAGTGAGATTCCTTATAAAAAGTGTTATATTTTTAATAACTACAAAGGATATGGAAGACTATTATTATGAAAAAAAGGTGTCTGTTATTTTTTCGAGGACATAGGAAGACGCAGACAGATAAGTTAAGATTTAGGTGTATAAAAGAAGATAAAAGTAGATAAAGGAAGATAAAGTACTTTAGGATAATAATTTTAATATGGAACGGTAAATACGGACCAACTCACTAAATTTGTAAGACTTTTTTATAACCTTTTTTATTAATATAACCTAAATTAACAGAACCAAATTTGACAAGAGCATTAGGTAACAATTATTCAACTTTTTACATGAGCCCTATCACTACAAGATTAATTAATCGATTAGGTTGTTTAGGGCCACTAATAAAGAAAAAGAGTTTTTTATTGTTATAAAGAGTAGTGGTTAATTATATTAATACCTGTGATTAAATAGGTAACTCTAACTAGTGACAAATTTAGTTTTGTAAAGAAATAATTATAAGAAAACTATATAGCTTAAACCTCTATCATATGAAATAATTAAGGTAAGACTTTAGGTTTTATTGTGACTATTAACAATTTAATATTGCTTTATCCTTTATGAGGAAGCCTTTTATAATCTTTTTCCCCATAACATATTTTCTTCTATATAGCTAAGGCAGTAAGGACTAAATTATTATTATAAATATTACTATCTTAAAGTAGTGTTAATTATTAGCCCTCTTTTGGACTCGAACCAAAATACGTACTTTAGAAGAATACTGTTCTACCATTGAACTAAGAGGACCGGTTGTTAGAGGACCACTGGCACTTTCGAACTTAAACCTTTAAGTAATCAGATACTGATAAACACTTTTTAAGTTAGACTCTTTTAAACCTTGGGGGAGGGCCACATTTTTCCCCTCATAATCCCCCCCGTATGTGAATAAGGATGGAAAGGGTAAGGAGATTTTATAAAGGAGGAGTGGAAGGATTAATTAGATTAAATAAGGAAAGAATGGACAATTAAATATATGCCGAAAGGAGGAATTGAACCCCCTTTTGAATCTTACAAGGAAACCGTTTTACCAATTAAACTATTCCGGCTTAGTTTTATATTAAGTTAGTATATTTATCCATAAATTTTTACTATATTATAAATACAAGAAACCCTTACCTAATTAAGATTTAAAGCATAAAGGGTGCCACATACTGCGTGTTATTCGATAGCTCGCATAATAAAGTGATTGACAGAATGTTCTTTTGCCTTTTTATAATAAAACCTATTTATTATATAGAAAAAGAACAGAACACCTGATTATTATTATAATACTATATTCTAATCCTTCCCCTATGTTTTTACCTAAGAGATTTTCTAGGTTTCTAAGAGGGCATTAGTTATTATTTGAAAAGGTATAAAAATTTAGTAAACATTGGGTAGACAAAGAAGTTTAAGATAAAATCTACCTAATAATGTAAGCAGAACAAGACATTTGAAGACACTTTAAGACATAGATTGACATTTTAGAATTTTGGTAACATAGGGGTAGGCAACAAGATATTAATATTTTAAATAAATTAGAAGGTTAAATTAGTTTTTTTAGCAGGTAGAACTCCTTACTTTTTTAAAGTCTAAGACCTTAATTACATAAAGGCTAACATAAACTGATATAAAGAGCTGGAAAGCAGTTAGTTTTAATATGGATAAATAAATTAATTTAACCTTCTACCTTATTAGGTTAGGTATACGAGTTTATTATAATCTGAAAGGATAGTTTTGCCTCCTTAATTACGTTTTCACACTCGCTCAAAGTATAACTATTTATAGTTACTATGTGGGATATAAAGGGATATATATAGTTAAAGCTGAGATCTCTCTCTTTTTCTTAAAGTAAAGGGAAGGCGGTGGGGTTTAAATAAATTAAAATAACATTAGCAATGAATTAATATAAATCTGAACAGCATAGTATTATTAAACTTGGCGTAACTCCTTATAAAAATTAGACCTTGGGCCGACATGGGCCTTATGTTAGATAATCTATCTTCTTAAAATTTGTTTTATAATAGAACGAGCACACGCCTCCCATTAGGGCCCCTTAGGGCCCCTTAAGGCTGACGCACCTCTTTCCTCTTAGGTTGGGGAAGCAATTAAAATATATTATAAGTTCGTTTACTATACCTAAAAATTTATATTTAGAATATAAAAATAACTCCTTTAAGCGTAAAAGGAGTTATAATTTCTTATAAAAAGAATTATGAGTATAATAGTAAAAAGGCTACCATTAAAGCGAATAATATTTATTATAAGCGCAATAACCAAAAAATAAAATGTTAATGTTAAAAATACAAGTTAAGAACGTTTTATTGATATAATATACCTTCCTCTAAAAGGTTTTTTAGTTTCGTTTCTTTCTCTTTTTAATAAGGTACTAAGATGAGTTTTCAGATTTCGGGCTACCTCACGCATAGATTTATATACAGTACTAATGTTAGTTTCCAAATCTAAGACTTCCATGGGGAAACCTGGTCTAGGATCGTTTACTCTATTTCTTGCATATTTTCTAAGTTTTTCTAAATTTTCTTCAGTATGTTTTTTACCAAAGAAATTAGAATTTTCACCCTTACGATTATCACTCATCCTTTTTCTTACTTCTAAAGAGTGTTTACGACCTAAAGCTTTTTGTTTCATTAACTCTTTAGTTTCTAAACTGTGTTTATGCCCTAGAGAACTATTTGCTAAAGTTAGGATATTATATTCAGGCTTAAATTTATCTAAATAATTTTGTTCACGTACTAAAGTTTCATCTTTTGTAGTGGTTTCTAATATTAATAATTTAAAATTAGCCATTCCATACTTTACTAATGCTTTCACTATAGTTACATTTTCTTTATCTTTGTAATATTGAACTTGATAATAATCATTTATTCTATTTATTAAGTTTAAAGAGCTTCCTATATAAAACTTTAAATTCAATTTATTAAACCAGCAATAAATCCCAGATTTTTTATTTAAATCTTTATACATTTGATCTCGCTGATTTAGCGGATCGTCATATCTAAAAACAGCATCTGGAAAAATTAGATGATCTTGAGAATGAGTAGTGAAATTATTATTACTTTTCATTTAAATTATGAGTATAATAGTAAGAAAGCTACCATTAAAGCGAATACGTGATGTTAAACTTAGTTCTATTTAAAAATCTACTTCAGTTAATTACTTAACTGCCCAGACTATGTTATCATCTTAAAATTATTATAAATTCGGTTTCCTACATTGATAAATAAAGGATTCTATAAACAAGTTTAAATGTTTATTTAGAGAAAATAGGATTTTTTTAAATAGAATTATAATATAAGATGTCGGGCACTCGTGGAAAGATTATTGTTAGTATTACTCACTTTCTAGTCGTTGAACGTTTTTATCCATCTAGTCTACCTTTTTTTTTTAGATTTAGTACTTAGATAAATTTCGTTGCAAATTATCTTATTTTTCATACTCAACCATTCCCTTATAGGGGAGAGATTGGCGGTATAAGATTTTTTTGCAATTCACCCGATTTTTTCCTTTAATAAAGGGGACTATTTTTTTTTATCCAGTAGCTTCTGCTAAGGCGAATCCTAAAATAGCGTACGCGAATAATTGTGGTCTAAGTTGAGGGTTTCTAGCTGTTGCTGTGATTAAACCAGAGAAAACTACTCCAATTCCAACTCCAGCTCCTGCTAATCCTATAGTAGCTAAACCTGCTCCTATGTATTTTGCTGCTGCTAACATTTTAAGTTAAAAAAACTTACCGATAGTGTCAATATATTTCTAAAATCAGAACATCAGGGTCCCAATTTAAGAACCACATTCTTCTTAAGGCTAGATTATGAACCTAAGCTCTCCTAGTTTTATAATATACAGCTTTAAAGGATACACTTTAGTGGAATGGGGATCCTACCTGTCTAAGGGTAGTTTAAAAAGGGAAGAAAAAATCATAGAAATTAGAGCAATTTCTTATGTACACGACCATAGCTATATAGAGTGAATACGTGTCTTCTTAAAATTAACAAGGCAGAGAAGGAGTCATAAATATTTTAGATTAAAGAGCCTTAACATTATACAAAGATACTCTAGATATAATCCTTCAGCCATATTTTGACATAAGCAGACGTACAGTCGTTTAAAATAAAAATATGAAAGTGGGAATGTGGGAATTTATAATCCAGCGTACAAGACAATGTGAAAGCAGTATTAAACTTAAAGGCATATGCTAAAAATAAGAGATGCTAAAAAACAATCTTGACGATTTTATATAGAAGCGCAAGAGGTGTATGAAATCCTTTTAGCTATTTAGAAAACTCAAGCCTTTTCACTCCTAAACTAATAAGGACTCAGCCAATAAATAATAACCTAGCCCTTAATAAAAGAAGGGGCAATAAATAAAGGCTCGTTCACTCCTTTGACACCTATAAATTTAGGAATGTTCTGCTCCTTTAAAATAAACCTTTAGGCTAAAGGTTTACCTTGATAAATATTTATTTTGCCAAGGACCCAAAAACTAAATCTTATTTATAAGTAGAAGATTGCTTATTAATCTAAATTACCTCTAAGGTTTATCTAAGATAATCATCACACAAAAAGGGGTCCCTTCTTGTGAGAGGGTCCTGTTTTATTTATGTACTTAAATAATTGGGTTACCATATTAGGATTAACGTTCAATACTACTTACTTTTTATATTATCACGAATTAGGACTATAGGCGAGTTCTAACCTTTATTTTTGTTTACTAGTGTATTTTTATAATTATTTTCTAAGGTTAGCCCGTGGTAACTAATAATTAATAGTGAACATAGTCTAAGTTAAATGGATATTCAAGGGCGAGCGTGTTAATTTTATTATATACTAATATAAGACTATTCTGTGTCTAGTCTATGTCTAGCCTCAATAAATATTTTTCAATAAATAAAATTTAGGTATATTTAGGAGGTTATTAAGCAATCACACAAACCCACATTTAATGATCCACTAAGCTATAATCCTACCCCACTCATCCCCACCAATACCAGGTAAACCTTTGCTTATGTTTATTCTATAAAGGGATAGGTAGAAGTATAACTTTTATCTTAGGACTCCCTTAGATCTTTTATTAACACTAAAGATTCAATTGATATCATCTGACCTGGCTTTCTTATGGAATAACAGCCTTTATGCTAAAGAATCACTTTAAGTTTTAAATTTTTAAAAAATTCCAAGGTCATAAGTATTGAGGGTGAATTTGTCTTTAGTATAGTGATTAACTTTAACAATCTACCTTTTAATTTTTATTAGCAATTTACCATTTTTAGCGTAAGGTTTTCATTATAGTATAATAAAATAGAATTATCTGAATTATTACTATTTGCCTTTATTTTATTTACTTTTTTATAATACTGTTACTTAATATTGGGTTTATTTTTTCGTTTCTCCTTAGTGTATGTTATTTTTTAATAATTGTAATGGGCCGACCTCCCTATAGGCGGCTCGTCCTTTAATTGAAGCAAAGGGTGATAGTAGACTTGTCATATCTATGGTTTGATTAGATCTTTGCGATAAAACTTGGGAATTTAGTTAAGTTTAGTTTGTGACCTGACCCTTGAATTAACTATGCTATCTAAGGAACCTTTAAGGGTAAGAGGTTTAAGTGAAGATCTAACTTCTTTAATAGGTAACGAAGATGCAATCTGCTTCATATTTAATGAATTTGTGCGTGGAGTGATAGGTGAATTAAAATGTTCAAACAGATGGCTAATTGTAACTGTGAAACTATAAGCTCCTCTTTTATTTTTAAGAGTAATTCTGGAAGTATTTTTAAATCCAAATTTAGATCTAGCGAAACTACCAGTTTGAAAATTTTTTTCTGTATATCTAGGTACTACTCCGCCTCTAAGTAATCGTCCAGCTAATTTAACTTTTATACCTGATAATACCGAAGGTAGTCTTTTTAATTTAGAATTATTAGTTATAAAAGATCCAGGTCGAGTAATACTTGCTGTGTAATCCAGAGTTTTCATCATTCGGAAAAATTTAGCAAATCTACTTTGACTAGAATGGCCTATAACTTGAGATAATATTTGACTATCATGATAAGGATATTTTAATCTTGTTAAATCTAATTCAATAGCCTTATTAAATAAAGTTTCTAAATAACGTATAAAAATTTTCATTTTTTTTTGCTTTAATGATATCGTAGTCTGTTGAGTTAAATAAGATTTTTTAACAAATTTTGTTTTATATATTGGAGAATCAAATCTTTTTCTACGAACCCACACTGTATATTTTTCAGGGACCCTAAAGAATGTATAAAGATAATTTCTGCAATATTTTGTTAATATAGTGAGATGTAAGAAGTCTCTAACACCCTCCCTTTGAACCATTTGGGGAACACTTAGACGATCGCTTTCAGAATAGGCTTTTTTAGCTAATTTTTTGTCAAGTAATGGTACAGTAGAAAAGTCACTTAATTTATTTAAATAAGTTAGCGTGATATTATTTCTTAATTGAGCTCTATATAGGGCATTAATAGAATAAATCATATTTATTAAGTGATATTTATAATTATAATCACTATGGGATATTAAGTTTAAAATATTTAACATTTGTGGACTTTGAGGGCCTATATTTAAACTGTTGTCCGTGTCATTACTATCAGCTGCTAATGGGTTAGATGAAGGATCTTTATTTTCATTATTAATTAAAGGGAAACTTGAAAGTTCTGTTAATTTTTCTTTAATTATATTAGATAAAGTGTCTGATCCTTTTTCTATAGTTTTAGTAAAATCCTTAAATCTAGGGTTAAACAGAGGAATTGACCTATTAATCTGTAATGAAGGCATTACACTATATAATAAATCATTAGAGATTTCTCCTATCGAAGGCAGAATATTTGACTCCTGTACCATATTACGTAATTTGTTAATATCTAAATTAGAGGTCAAAGGTGTAATTGATCTATAAATTAACACTATTAAATGTTTATATATAAATTGACTTAAAGTTTTAAATTTGATATTCTCAAATCCTAATACAGTTAGTGATTTTGAAGCACCTGTTTTAGTTAATTTGTCGTTATTTTCTACACCGGTTCCCCCAATTTCCTCTACTCCAATATAGTATCTAGGCGTATTAAAGTGTGGTGATAGTTCTATGGGAGCCAGATGATCTAAAGTATCTTTATTAAACCCATTATCGACAGGATTAGATACCAATTTATTTTTTTTAGGAGGCGAATAAAATAATGAAAAAAAAGGAGATACAAAATTAGCTTCATCTATTAATATTTTTTGTATCTCCTCATTGTTTAACTTATTGTAAAAATCAGAAGCGTCAGAAGTGTTAGGAATTACAAGAGAATTTGCTATTTTTGTTTTTAATAGAATACTATTTAATTCTGATAAGAACAAGATAGTCTTTTTTAAATCAAGATCTGACACTAAAGGATAATTATTATGATTAATTTGGTTAGACCTAGGTATCAATATTGAAAGGTTTTTCATAGGTAAAATAGACCTATTATTATAGATAGAATCTGCACTTTTAGATAAAAGGGCTTCGTCTTTCCCTATAAACCCTTTATCTCGGGGTTTAGTCTCTACTGTGATAGATGGTTTAAAAAAAGTAGTGTTATGTGATATAAGAGATTGATCTGCATTCATAACATTAAACCCAACTCTACTTCCATTTGGACTTCCATTTTTACTTCCATTTGGACTTCCATTTGGACTTCCATTTGGACTTCCATTTTTAATTCTATTTTTTTCGATGCCTAAATCTCTAACACTATTAAGAGCCAGATTATTAATAAAAGGAAAAGCTGCTCCAGTTTGTCTCAATGCTATAGCTAAACTGTCTCCGAATTTTTGGAATACTAAAATAGCCAACGAATTTAATACTAAATTAGGCAGTTTAAATTCTGTCAATGAGGGGAGTAAATCAGAACTTTGCGGATCTAGCCTTTCTATTTTATTAGTTTTGTTTATTGAAAAAACAGGCAATTTACCCTTCTTAACTTGAGAGATTTTAGAATTAGGACTATAAGTATTTAAGTTACTACTATCTTTTAAGTTAGTGAGAAAGAATGTGGAAGATAAGTTTAAAGGTGTATAGTCATTATCGTATATAGATCCTTTAGGGGACAATCCTATGGGACTACCATTTAAAATTTTCCAATTTGATAGGAAAACAGTTAAATTTTGTTTACTAATTTTATTGCTAAAATAAGCTCTTAATCTAATTTCTCTATATAAGTTACCGGATCTTTTAATAAATTTTTTATAATGTCTAATTTTATTATTAATCTGTCTATTTCCTTTTATAAAATAAAATAATCTGATATTTAATTTTTCAGGTAAAGATTCTATAATGGGCAGGCTAATTATAGACCGTAGATTTTTTTTAAAGAATGATTTTAATAGTTTATAGAAAGAATCAAAATCTGTATTGTCTGATATATTAACAAGCTCATAACCCTTTTTTATAGATGGTAACTCTGAGATTGTACTTGTCACATTAGTGCTCACATTAGTGATCACATTAGGATCAATACTTAAATTAGAGGATGGGCCAACCGATACCTTACCCACTAATGAAGAAGCTTGGAATTTAAACTGAATAATATTATTTTTAAAAAGATCTTCTTTAAACTTAGGAGAGATTTTACTAATTAAATTTAATTTTCTTTCTTTTATAATATTTAATAAAATTTTATCTTTATTATCCATTTTATACTCTTCTCTTAATGCACTAATTCTATTTTTTTTTTTCCAAAGATCTAACCATTTTTTATTATTCATTCTACGACTTAAACGACGTAATTGGTTATAATACTGTTTAGCTGTTTCTTCCTCTATTTCCCTGTTCTCAAAATAACAACCATACGCGGCAAGCATACCTTTAAAATATACTTTTACTTGGTCTTTCTTTTTTTGTTCAGATTTAAAATATTTTTTAGAATTATAAAGTGAGGCAGCTTCTTTTAGCCTTCTCTCTATTATTTCGTTTAAAAATCGACGATAAAGAGTAAATGTGTCTATTTTTTTTGTTAACCTAGTTAACACTTTTTTCTTTAGTTTATTTAAACCTTTAAGAGAGGTAGGTTCTTCGTAAGAATACGTAGTACCCTGGGGCTGAGATAAAAATACGAGTGCATCCCTATTTAAACTTTTTAAAATTTTAGTGATTAAACCACCTTTTAGACTCCCTAATCTAACATTAGGATTCCCAATATTTTTTCTGAAACCTAAACCAGAAGTTAAAGTTTTGTTATGTGCCAAAGCTAAAGGATGAGATATTCGGGGCGACATATCTAATAATAAGGGAAGTAATTTTCTTTTATTTATTAAAGAGACACTTTTAGTTTCTAAACCAGAAGAGTTTAAATTTTTACCAAGGGAATCTAAAGCAACATCTTTTTCTGTTTTGTTATGAGAAAGATAAGCATTAGCGCTAATTAACCCTTTATTTGTATGTCTGGAGGGATGAGATAGGGAAACAATTACTTTTTTTATTACTTTTGTACTTAGTCTGTTTTTTCCAGCTAAACTAGTTCTTGTTTTATGTTTTTTGTTTACCAAAGGTCCTAAGGGGCCCGTATTTCGATAAGTAATTATTTTTTTTATCAAATTAAAGGAGGACAATTCTTCCCCTTTAGGATCAAAATTAATCCTATTTTTCAATTTTAATACACTTATCAGGTTTACCCCAGACAATTTGGAAGTTAACCCCCTATTAGTGTTTAAATTTACAACCATGTTACCCTTAGAAGATTTAGACGTATCGTGCAATAATCGTGTGCGTGTTGAAACTATGTTTATATTGTTATTTAAACGAGTGGAAGTACCTAATGATAAACTGTTAAATTTTATCATTGATAAGTTAAGGCTACGACGCCGTAAGGCAAAAGATGAATCAAATATAGTCATTTTACATACTTTTAGATAAAAATTTACCGTTTCGCGTTAAATATCGCCTCAAAATAGTATTTTTTTAGTGAAATTTTCAATAATCAACGGGAAAGATGTACTTTATATTTTTTGCTACGGAGAGACCGGAGCGTTAATTTTTAATAGAGATTTGAAAATTTGTCACTTCACCCTTTGTATTTGAATTAGATAATTAGGTTAGAATTCAAGAGTATCTCTTTGGCAAATTTTTTTTATCTATTACCCTTATTCCCGACAAGATCTTAGGCAGTAGGCAATCAATCTTTATAAGTGGATAAGCGAGTAAGGCAGTCAAAGGCAGCCAAAAAGAAAACTTTTATACCCTACCTTCATTTATGTTCAAAGAGGGGAAGGATTAATCCCTTAGTCCACACAGGCCCTTTCATAAAGGAGATATAAGAGCAGCTAAAAAGGAGTAAAAAGTCTTAAGTATAAAAAGGAGTAAAAAGTCTTAAGTATAAAAAGGTAAAAAGAGGAAAGGCTCCTATGGAGAGAACAAAGCCTAACAGTTTCCTTATAATATTAGTGAAAAGGAACAAAGACAGTCAATCTCATAATGGCTAATTAAATAATTAAGTTTCTGACTACTTGTCCCTTTTTCTTCGAATAGATAAAGAGCAAGAATGGCTAGGCAGATAATATTGTGAGGTATATTAAACTATACCTCCATGAGATAATCGAACGGAATCTAAATTTATTTAAGACGCTAAACTAGCCTCGATTATAAATAAATTTTTATAATTGAGCTGTACTATCCTAATTATATTATAAATAAATTTTTATAATTGAGCTGGACTATCTTAATTATTAAATTTTCATAAAATTTTTTTTACTTAGTTTGTAAATCCATTAGACCTTATTGGATAATAAACATTCATAAGAAAATCTTACTTTTTAACCTCCAATTATTAAACTTACCAATTTTTCTTTAGGCAGATCGTCATATTACATGGAAAAAATAATTCCTTAACTAGTAATTTAAAGACCAACTTAAAAATGAAAATTTTTTCTCAAGAACACGGGCAGACACTTACCCCTTTTAGGCTTCAATTAATCGAAGACACACCAACTAATCATCGGGGCTAGGGCAATTCTAAGACGACGTTAAGGCGACGCTAAGTAGACGTTAATTATGCGTTAAGTTGTTTAAATATGTGTGCGCTAAAGCGCCAAAGGTTTTAATAGATAACCACCACCGCTTCCGCATAAGGGAAGAACTTGTTACTATTAAATTAGTTTGTTTGTTTATAACTAAATCAGGATTTGCACCTAAACCAACAGATCATGAGACTGTTATGCTACTAATTACACTATCTAGTTTGGAGTCAAACTTCATTTTTTAAATAAAATAAAAAAAAATAGGACCCATTTTTTTCAAGAAACAGGCCTACCCTGATCCTTGAAACAGTAAAAGTTTTATTCTCTTTTAATATAAAAGGTTAATAGTTATAAGCCCTCCTCCTAGTAAGAGATAAAAAATATAAAAACAAAAAGGTAGAAGAAATTAACACAACTTACTTTCTTAATTTACATAAGAACTATAATCCTTTACCTAAAGAGGACTTATTCTATTAGTTTAATCTAAATTATAACACTTTTATTTCCGAAGTCCCTTCCCATAGGACAGGCAAAAAGATTTTCTTGTAAATCTAACAAACCTAATAGCTGGAGAGTTTTGTTGTGATAATATTAAAATAATTACTAAACATTTACGGCTCAACTAGTTAAAAAAATATAAGCTAGGTAATGAGGAGTATTTATGTCTTTAAATTTTTATTTTTAAACAACCTTTGTACATGAAAAAGCTGGTAGATCAAGGGGCTATATTTTAGGACATATTATAACATTTTTATAAAAAGGCCTTAAAACACAAGTTATGCTGCTAATATAATTAAGACATGTCATAATTTGTTTGAATTTATCCAACCTAATTTATTTATTTCAATCTTTTCTATAGTATTTAACCACTAAGCTTTTAAAATAGGTTAAAGACTAAGGATTTTATACTAGGGATAATTTTTTTACGATCAACGAACGACTGGTTTTTATAAAACTTAGATATATAAGCAAGGTGGTTTGAACCGTAAACAGATATTTGTTTTACTAGTTATCCTTTGTATTAATACTTTTTATTTATTTTTACGAGTCCTTCCAGATTCGAACTGGGACCATCCTAATCGACAATTAGGCACTCTACCTATTAAGCTAAGGACCCTATCTTTAAGTATATGTCACACTATTAAATTAGTTTGTTTGTTTATAACTAAATCAGGATTTGCACCTAAACCAACAGATCATGAGACTGTTATGCTACTAATTACACTATCTAGTTTGGAGTCAAACTTCATTTTTAAGCGCATCTCAGATTTTTAATAGTTTGTTATCTTCTAAAAAGATCAAGTCCCTTATCAGCGAGCAATAATCTCCGTATGAAATTTTATTAGGATAGGGAATTCCTTTACAAATATATTTTATGATTTACCATTAAAGAGGTATTTTGGGTATAAAAATATAAAAGTATCGACCGTTTAGTCTTTAAAAAATAGAAAAAAGATTAGGGCTTATTTTTAAATGTAAGTATATTATTTTTAAGTAGAACACTTCAGCATTACAGGTGCCACAGGCTGATTTATAAAGGCAAAGACAAAAAAGATCAAAACAATTTTACAATTTTACACGTTTAAAAGAGCTTTCAATCTTATCAAGGAATGTTCCATCTAATTAGTTAGATTTATAGCCTTGATTCATATCCTTTATAATAAAAGATTATGTACACCCTCCCCTTTATAGTTCTCTAATACTAAAGGATTAAATAATTCAGCATTAAATTTAAACATAAGAAGGTGCAGGTCTTATTAATCACATAGTTCAAAAACTTTAGCTCTAGATCTTAAACCATTTTTTTTAATTTGTCCATTTGTCAATAAGTCAAAAAGGTAAACAAGTTCCTCAAATCTCCCTTTATTTTTTATTATGATACCGGATAGACTAAAGCTAAAGTCATTTAACTTACTTGTTTATATTTCATAGCCTTTTTTTTTAGGAGATAAGTAGTAAGCTAAAAGGTAGATAAAAAAGAAGGGGTTGTATTTTGGGTAAAAAATCAATACTTTCTCTTAGATTAAACCTATAGCAGTTTATAGAAGATTATAATATATAACAGCACACGCTTAAGCACTTATAAGAAGGAACCAGGGAATGGTCTGGTATCGCATATATCTTATTTTTAGTTATTAAGAGGATTTTTAGAAATGCAGGAAACTAACTGCGAATGGGACGCCTGGAGTGTTTGTGATTCTAAAAGATTATTGGCATAGCCCTTATTATTAAATATTTTTGATCTTTACCAGAATTGAACTGGTAGTTACTGTATGAAAGACAGTCGTTTTACCATTGAACTAAAAGACCTTTAAATAATTAATAGAGATAATAAAAAAAATTAAATTGAAACATAGAACAAACCAATATTACAAATAAGTATAAATAAATACATTAGTCCCACTAGCCACTTAAATTTTATAAACTAATAGATACCAATCCTTATAAGCAACACTTTACGATAATATAACCTAGGTTAAAAAAAGGAGAAAAAAAAACTAAAATGTATCACTTTAAAATGAAAATTTATTAATAAGTAGGGTACATACTAAATTCTTATAAAAAACTATAAAATAGAAAACTCTGGATAGTTAGTTAGTAATAAGGTTAATAAATTAAGAACTACTATAGTTGTTACTATCTCTTTGTTATCACTATATCTTATAGATATAAGGGAATAGCGTTTAAATTCTTTATTTTAATAAATTACACTTATCATTTTTAAAATCTAGCTATTATGAAAGTGAGAATGTGAGTAGAATAAGGATTAAAGATATTCTTTTGTTTGTATTTTTGCATTATTAGAAAGAGGCAATAGCAATGTTAGATCCCAACATTTAATTTATACGAGTAATCAGGCTTGAACTGATGATCTCTGCTTGGAAGGCAAATGTTATACCACTTAACTATACTCGTTTTTTTATTAATTAAATTTTAGTTAGACCAATTATTTCTATAAGCTCTCTCTTAACCAAAAGATAAATAGGATAAATGGAAAAAAGGGAGGAGACATTATTTAAGTATCAAACTATTCCTTTTAAAATTTGTTTACTAATGTAAAAAATTATATGGATCGATGAGATGATTCAATTATAAATTTTATACTAGGGGATTAAATTATAGCACTAGTCGAAAAAGACCTGGGCCTTATGGCAAATCTCTTATCTAAAAGTATAAAAGATGAAACGCGTAAGCATGCTTGGTGTATTTAAAGGATTATATGTATTTAAAGGCTTATTATAAATTAAATTTTGTTATTATTTTTGTTAAGTCACTTCACTGTTTTTTCACTCGGAGCCATAGGGAGCCTCACATTTTGTTAAATTACTAATAAAACATTTGGTTCCTGTGACGAGTTAGTTATAAAAACAATCTTTAAATTTTATATGAAATGCTTTTTGCCCTTCCTTTTTCCCCTAAAGGTCCAAACACTAATTCAGCGTTTATGAAAAAGGGGGGGGGGAGAGGTGAAGGATTTACCAGCCCTTAATCTCATTAATTAAAATTTATTCAAGGCCCTTACTTTTTAACTCTTGATTATAAACCACTCTTTAGAAATATTGAGAATCTTTTAATTTTATAAGTGATTCAATTAAATTAAGAGGGTAATATTTTTTAATATTTTTTTTATTAGTTTCCTTGGAGAAGATATCCTGTTGAGGCTGAAAGAAAGGGAGTCTAAAATTTAAATATAAAGCCTTTAAATATTTTTTATTTATCTTGTTTCTAAGCGAGCACCTTTAATTTAATCTTACACGTTTAGAACTGAGGACAGGTAAAGGGTATTAAAATAAAGCTTATAGGTAGCCTTAAATCTTTATAAAGATGAAGAATGGATAATTTATTCACGTGAGTTATAGTAAGGGGGATGTTTTAAGATAAATTAGAAAAAAATTTTATTATTTTATTTAATACGAACAAAGAGACTTGAACTCTTAAGGATTTAATCCACTCCTGCTTAAGAAGAGCATGTTTGCCAATTCCATCATGTTCGCTAAATATTAATTATAGTAATAATGAAACCTAAATAAATACTTATTTTATTTTTAAGTTATAAACTATCACGCTTTGGCGCTTATATAATTACTATGGTTTAACATAAGTATAATTATCTTCTATATTTTTGTTTAGTGCTCATTATATTTTTTTTAACCTTAAGGCTTGTGTTTGACCTCTATAGGTTTGGAAATATTAAAGACTTAAAATAATCTTATTAGTAAATCTTTAACCTTTTTTTAAAATTAAACTATTTGTTTTTTTTTTAAGAGTAATGATAGAGAAGAATATAATAATAGAAGTTACACTTTTTTTGTTAATAAAGATTTTTTTTAGCAATGCAGCAGAACAGGGCCATTTACTAAATTATCGTTTAATTAAATTAAACTATATAATTAAAACATAATTTTTTAGTTATAATAAGGAAATGTTATTATTTATTCTTATCATTGCTTAAATGAAGAAGATTTAAGAACTATAATTTTTTTTTAATCTTCTTCTCTTTTATTTTATTTTGAAAGGTTATTTTATTAATATTTTATCTAATCATTTTTAAAATTAAACCCTCTCCCTCCTTCGCTAATGCGTGAAAGGATTCAACCTCTAGTATGATTATAATGAAAACGAAATAATCATTCAAATAATTATAAAGTTAATAGTAGAGACGCCCTTTAGCAGTAGTTAGGGTTTAATTAATAAATTAAAGTAGAACCACCCATATCACTTAAATTTATCAACTAAATAAATTAAAAGGTATAAGGCTAAGTGCATATGACTAAAGGGGAGGGGATGATTAATTAAAAATCACTCTTTCTTTAAATCTAACACGCACTCTAAATCTCAAGGTTCTATTATAGTCTAATGCTAATATTTATCCTAAAAAGATTATAAATAAAATATTGTTAATCCTTCAGGCCTACATTGGAAGACCTTAAATGCTTTAAATTATTTAAAAGTTATTTAAAAAAATAGCTTATTATTGACAAATAAGAAACTTAATCGTTGTAGTATTTAGACTATTTAGGACTTAATAAATACCTTTTTGCCATAAAACCCACCTAAAAAATATTATTAAAAGTATAGATAGTCTATGGCAGGCCTCCCTTCTCCTCTACAATAACAGTAACAATAATAGTAATAAAGAGAGGACTTTAAATAAATAAAAGGTTTATGAACAAATTTTATAATAAGACCGAAGGGAATTGAACCCTTATTAAATCCATTATGAGCGAACTGCATTACCGATTATGCTACAGTCTTTAAAAAAGGGCACTTATTATCCTATCCAAGTCAATATGCAACAGTTTTACATTAAAAAAAGTCAGGATTTGCCACTACTGTATAAATTTAAATTATAAGACCTTTTTTTTTAGGTTATTAAATAGATTATTAAGTAGATTATTAAGTAGGTTATTAAGTAGGTTATTAAGTAAGTTATTAAGTTAATTATTAAGTAGGTTATTAAGTAGATACTGTGATGGTGACACCAGAGGAATATAAAATTAAAACACAAATGTTATAATAGTGACATAGCCCTTTTTTTACATAGAGGGCTAGAGCTTACATAACTATGTAAAAAATATATAAGATGTAAAGAGCCAATCTAACTGTACCTTAATCTACAAACCTAAAATATAAAATATAGCAAAAATCTTTAACTCTTCCCCCTGATCACGTAAAAAATAAGGACTAATAAAAAGGAAAACAAGCAATAATTAGTTTTATTAAGGATGAAACTAATTTATAATACCTACTATTAGTATAAAAGATAATCAAATTAAACACATTAAGGAAAATCTAGATTTTACTAGGCAAAACGCATTCTTTGTTCTATTTTTAAATTACATTACTAGATATTTAGTAATAGTTTTAATTCTCTTCCGTTAACAATGTTGTTTAATTTGACCTCTCCTTTTTAGCTGTCGCTAAGGTTCTTTTTAAGTGAGCGTGCAAGCGAAGATAAATAAAGTTAATGTCTGTTAATGAAATAAAAAACTCTCTTCTATCGGGAACAACAGAGAGCCCCAGTCACCCATAAGGTTCATGAGACACCTATTCGTTTATGTGTGAGAGTGGCTTATGTAATTCCTGTAGATTTTATGGCTACTAGGACTAAAAAAAGATACTATAACTTTAATGGCTTTTATACCATGATAGATAGAATATAAAAGATTTGATTATCTAACTATGTTTAAATAAACTTTAATTTAAAACATCTGCCTATAAGGTATATATCTATTCTCTTTTGCCCTTACCTTTAGGTGGATATAATTTGCAAAAAAATTTTGTTTAAAGGTTATGATTACTTTTTTGAGCAGAACAATGGTTTGAATTGTTAGGCATACTGTATCAACTATGTTGCACTTTAATAATAAGGAAAAAAACTATTTAAAAAGAGAGGTTTAACTGTTGAATCCTATCACAGATAAGATATTAAATTATTTAAACAAGCAAAAAAAGAAACAGATTTAAAAGGGTTTAGTTCTTAATTTTTGGCATATTACGTCCAGAGCATATAGTAGAAGAACCCAGCCTAATTTATATTTGAGCAGAAAAGGAATCGAACCTATCTTGGTCGAAAGACCAATTCTTTTACAGAGAACCACCATTACCATTCGGTCACCTGCCCTTAAATTTTAATATCTATTGAGATAAAGAGGTAATTAGAATTACTATTAGTTCAAAAAATCACGCTTTGGCGCTTATATTTAATAAAGACTCTATTCTTCTATTTCCCCGTATACACCTAATTGATTTAGGATTTGTATAGGTAAGGGTTGCTCAATACTTAGATAGAGGTAGGGTTAAATAAAATTTACCTTTTTTCATTTGGAATTTACGTGAATTATTTTTAAAACAAATTTTTTTACAATGTAGCGGCTATAATTTATGAGTCGAGTCTAACTTATCAGATTTTGATAATTTATAGGGAAAGCCTTACAGGAGAATTACCTTATTTATTTTAGTAGAATGCTTTATACTATTCTTTAAACCCCACTACATCTTAATCATTTGAGAAGGCCTAAATTTTATTATGCTTAAGGTTCCATTCTCTGTCTATACTAAGGTGTATGAGGGCGATCGCTAATGTACATAAGGGTGAAAGAAGTGAGAGAACAATACTTAATTTATAATAAAGTACTAATAAATTTATAAGTAGATAAAGGGTAAGATGATAAACCTTTTCTTAGTACTAGGAGATATTAATTTTTTTAACTATAAACCTAACTAGTGTTGTTAAGACTGCTTACAATCGGACCCCCCCCCCTAAGGACTTGTGTGTTTGTGTTTAAATAATTTATATAAGAATTTTAAATCTAATCAATAAATAAAAATTAGCCCTTTTTTTCTATTATCATAAACATAAGTGATTAAGACAACGGTAAACAGAATAAGGTAATTTGTTGTTACCTTATTTCCTCTAAAACCTTAACTTAACTTGGTTATGTGATTAGAGGTAGGGATACACTGAATAGCTAATAAGAATTCATAATTAACAAGCATATTGCAGGAGAGGTTATCTAAATTGTACATTATTATTACTATTTATCTCCCACATAAGTGCTTGGGACACCTGGGTACCTCTTAAAATTAAGAGATGAGGGATCATACTATAATAAATTTAAGAGAATTAGGAAAAGTTGTTAATAGTACATTTTAAATAAGAAACTGATGGATCCTGCCTGTCTTATATATCGTCGCTTTGGGATAGAATCGAACTACCGTCACTACCTCTTCAGGGCAGGGCTTTACCATTAAACTACCAAAGCTAAAACTGTAAACATTTTTCTATTCTACCTATAAACATTTTTATATAGCGATGCCTAATTAAAAAATTAAATCGTCTAATATTATATCATAAGGCAATACCATTTATTACAGTTCCACTCTTATAATAATTTGTCACTCTAATTGAGGGCCTTCTGGTTCCATTTCGTATTAAAGTGTATCTAAAAGACTTTAAACTTTGTAGACTCAAGGCGTCCAAACTTTTTCCTGGC
>Ga0157379_10000086_pt1 | contig 61801 bp, 57 predicted proteins | sample S25metaG_FD_121802 | JGI IMG/M metagenome (GOLD analysis project Ga0157379, IMG submission 121802) | Switchgrass rhizosphere microbial communities from Kellogg Biological Station, Michigan, USA - S2-5 metaG | ecosystem: Host-associated > Plants > Roots > Rhizosphere > Soil | place: USA... | reverse complement strand
GGCCAGCAGTACCAATATCACTCGCGTTGCGACTGCGGCGCGTTCCGCAAGCCGCATTTCTCGCGAAAGCCAGGACGTCGATCACGCCAATGATAGTTTGACCACGCTGCAGCAACGTCTCTCTGATCTGCAAACCGAACTCGAAGCTGAAATTGCCAAGCTGCAAGGCGAGCTTGATCCTGCGGCGGTCAAGCTGGACAGCATCGATGTCAAACCGCGCAAGACCGACACAGTGGTCAGTGAGGTGGCGCTGGTATGGCGCGCGGTATAGCGGGTCCACTGCAACCGTTAACAAGGAAGTAAAGGCGTCACATAAGAAGGCAGTGGTTAAGCGAGAATGGCACTAAGTTAAGCCTCGTCATCCCCGCGTAAGCGGGGATCCAGTTGTTTTTGAGTCGCTTCGCGACACAACTTTGACTGGATTCCCGCTTACGCGGGAATGACGGAATTGCAGTTTTATGCGCTTAACTTAGTGCCATACGTGGTTAAGCGATCGAAATTGTTCAGCGGCTACGCGCCGTTTTTTCGTGTTTGCACTTGCATCAGCACCGCCTGCGCTTGCTTCAGGTGCGGAATATCCAGCATCTTGCCGTCGAGCCCCACCGTGCCGGCGCCGGGGGATCGATCGAAAGCAGCGATCACGCGCTTTGCATGTTCGACCTCTTCAGGGGAGGGCATGAAGCTTTCATTGATGGCAGCGACTTGCGCCGGATGGATCGCTACGCGACCGGTGAATCCTTCGGCACGCGCGGCGCGACACGCAGCGCGCAAGCCGGCTTCATCTTTGAAATCAACGAACACAGTGTCGATGGCTTGTACCTTTGCGGCATACGCCGCCATCAAGCACAGCGAGCGCACCAGTCGATACGTGAACGCCCATTGCCCCGGCGCCTCGAGATTGGTACTGGCGCCAAGGGCTGCGCTTAAATCTTCGGCGCCCCAGGTGAGGCCCAACAATCTTTCGAGTTTTGCACCGGCGTAGTCACCCAGCCGGAAAGGCGAAACAGCGGTTTCGGTAGCGACTGGCAGGACTTTGATAGATCCTTTTGCAAGGCCAGCTTGTATTTCCAAAGCGTCTAAATAATACGAAAGTGTTGCGACGTCCTCTGGGGCATTCGCCTTCGGCAACATGATGCCATCCGGCGCACACGCGACGATGGCCGCCAGATCCTGCAGCGCGAGATCGGTATCGAGCGGATTGATACGAACCCACAATTGGCTGCGACGGCTGCCGTGCGGACGGGCTTGCAGAAAGGCGGACACTAGGCGGCGCGCCTGCGGTTTGTTGACAGGCGACACGGCATCTTCAAGATCGAGGATGAGTGCGTCAGCACCCGTGCCGTCAGCCTTGCTCAGCTTTTTTTCGCTGTCACCCGGAATAAATAGTAGTGAGCGTAGATAGACCATAGATGGTCATTCCTTGGGGCGCTTGCGTTGCAACCCAGAACGTTTGCAAATCGCAACCAACTCTCCTCTTTGGTTGTACGCGCGATGCTGAAAGACGACGATGCCTTGGTCGGGGCGCGATTTGGATTCGCGCAGCTCAATCACCTCTGACTCGACATTGATCGTGTCACCATGAAATACCGGCTTTGGAAAGCGCACTTCGTCCCAGCCGAGATTCGCGACCGCAGTGCCGAGCGTGGTGTCGCCGACCGAAATACCTACCATCAATCCGAGCGTGAACGCGCTGTTCACCAGACGTTGCCCGAACTCCGTTTGGGTGCGGCAGTATTCTTCATCCAAATGCAGCAACGCGGGGTTGTGAGTAAGCGCGCTGAATAGCACGTTGTCCGTCTCGGTCACGGTGCGGCGAATCGGATGTTTGAAGATTTGTCCCACCTTGAGTTCGTCAAACCATACGCCAGGCATGTTTCTCTCTGCTCCATCACGATTGTTGCGAGAACAGTTCTTTGCTCACACACAGCGCTCTTCGTCAGGCCCAGTCAACCCCGTTGCTCGGAAAGTCTGGCGGCAAATTCCACGAACCATACAAGGCTGTGCGATTTGCCATCGAATCCTGTGTGACGACGTTTCTGTAAATTCAAATACCGCGGGTACGCTTGCTACCGCAACGGTGGCACTGCTCGAGCGTGACCAGCTTGCCCAGCTTCACATCGAATTGCGATTGCTTCACCACCTGCCATTTGTGAAAGCCGGAGCTACACAAAGTTTTGCCCTCGGCGCGTTTGGTGGTGCGCTCGGCTTTGGCCTTGCGTAGTTGAATGACGTTGTTAGGCGGGCCGCTCATGGTGTGGTGCTGTTGGCAATGTTTAGCATCGGAAAATAAAAAAGGCCCGCCCAATGCTTGGGCGGGCCTTTGTAACACGCTTGGCTAACGCTTAGGCAGTGGCCATCGCCGGCATGCTGTAGCTGCGCAGGGTGGCAGCGAAGTCCTGCAGCGATTTGATGCCGCTAGCTTCGGCTTGCGCAATCCATTCCTTCAAGTGCAGCAGCAGATTGTCGTTGCTCATGTTGCTGTTCCACAGCAACTGCAGCTTGGTACGGAATTCATGTACGGTCTGCAGCGCTTTGCTTTGTTCCAGCGATTTGGCCAAACGTGATTTGGCTTTTTCATCCAGCAGCGAGCTTTCGCGCACTAGCAGATGGCGCACGCCTTCGCCCAGCTTGTGGCCGGCCACCGAAACTTCATGACGCAGCACCGGCAGCATGACCGTGCGGGTGTAATCGCGGATGACGTGCATGCGGTTGACGATCACGGCGCGTACGGTTTCCAGATCCACATGCTTGCCGGCCACTTTCACCGGCTTCGGCGCAGTGCGATGCACCTTGGCCAGGCCGAAGAACTTGAAGAACGAAATCATTGCCCAACCCGGATCGAATTCCCAAGGCTGAATGGAGAACTTGGCTGAGCTGGGAAAGGCATGGTGGTTGTTATGCAGTTCTTCGCCACCGATGAGCAGACCAAATGGCATCACGTTGGTGGCTGCATCCGGGCATTCGAAGTTGCGATAGCCAACGGCGTGGCCCAAACCATTGATGACGCCGGCGGCAAGCACCGGGAAGGTGAGCATCTGGATCGCAAAGATGATGATCGACGGTACGCCGAACAGGAAGATGTCGATCAGCGCCATGCTGATGATGCCGGCATTGCGATACTTGGAATACACGTTGCGTTCAACCCAGTCATCCGGGCAGCCGCGGCCGTATTTTTCGAGGGTTTCTGTCTTGCGACGTTCGACGGCATACAACTCGGCGCCTTCCAACAATACTTTCTTTAAACCATAGATGACTGGACTGTGCGGGTCTTCGGCGGTTTCGCACTTGGCGTGGTGCTTGCGGTGCACGGCCACCCATTCCTTGGTGAGCATGCTGGAGGTCATCCAGATCCACAGGCGGAAAAAATGACGAATCGCGGGATGCAGGTCGACGCTGCGGTGGGCTGCATCGCGGTGCAGGTAAACCGTCACACCGAAAATGCTGATCTGCATCATGATCAGGCTGGCAAGCACATAACCCCAGAAGCTGAGGTTCAGGTAGCCGTAGAGGAAATCAAGATTCACGCGTTACTCCGGGGTTAAGGGCGCAATGGGGTCGGACTATAGCTAAGGCGTCGGGCGTCACACAAATAAGTTAAGCCACTTAGTACACGGACTGTGACGGTCGGCCGGTCGATCACTGAAGGCCTGACGGCCTATTTGGGGGTCCAACTGGCACAATACCAGCCCCTCGCTTGAACGTTTTTCACCCTCGTCACCCGATGCCGGAATTACCTGAAGTCGAAACCACGCGGCTTGGCATCCTGCCAGTCCTGAAAAATCAACGCATTACCGAAGTCGTGGTGCGCGACGCACGGTTGCGTTGGCCGGTACCACCCGACTTCGCTGAGCGCTTGACTGGCCAGCGCATCCTCCACGTACATCGTCGCGCCAAGTACTTACTGATAGAGCTGGAGCGGGGCACGGTGATCTGGCATCTCGGCATGTCCGGCAGCCTGCGGGTGCTAAACAGCGGCACGCAACCGCAATTGCATGACCACATCGATGTGCAGCTCGATTCGGGCCGCCTGCTGCGCTTCAACGATCCGCGTCGCTTCGGTTGCGCGTTGTGGACCGATGATCCCCATGCTCACGAACTCATCACGCATCTTGGGCCCGAGCCACTCAGCGATGAATTCAACGCCGAGTATCTGGCCGGCAAAGCTAGAAAACGCAGCGTCGCCATCAAGCAATTCATCATGAATGCCGAGATCGTGGTGGGCGTCGGCAACATCTACGCCAGTGAAGCCTTGTTCCGGGCCGGAATCCGACCGCGACGTGCAGCCGGTCGCATCAAACGCGATGAGCTGCAACGCCTAGTGAACGCAATCAAGACCGTACTGGGTGAAGCCATCAAAGTCGGCGGGACGACCTTGCGCGATTACGTGAATGCCAATGGCGCGCCCGGTTACTTTCGCCAGAAGTTGTTCGTGTACGAACGTGCGGGTGAGCCGTGCCGTAAATGCAAGACACCGATTGTGCAGATCGTGCAAGGCGCTCGCTCTACTTATTACTGCCCGCAGTGTCAGAAGTGAGTGGTGGTTGAAACCGGCGGGTTTCCTGCAACTCATCGATAGCCATGTCTCACCACCAATCCTTCGCAGCGCTTCGCCATCCCGGCTTTCGCATGTTCTTCATCGGCAATGCCACCACCATGCTGGCCGACAACATGGAGCATGTCATTAGCTACTGGGTGATGAACCAGAAGTTCCACTCTGCAGCGTTGGGCGGCTATGCGGTGATCTCGCACTGGTTGCCGTTTCTGGCGCTATCCATTCCCATGGGCGCGTTGACCGATCGCTTCGATCCACGCCGACTGATTCAGATCGGCATGCTGATGTTCATGAGCGTGTCGCTGATGTGGGGCGTGTTATTCGCTACCGACTCTTTGCAGATATGGCATTGCAAGATATTGCTGTTGATTCACGGCGTATCCGGCGTGTTCTGGAACACTTCGTCGCAAGTGTTGTTATACGACATCGTCGGTCGCGAGCGGCTGCACAGCGCGGTGCGTAGTAACGCATCGTCACGTTATCTCGGCACCTTGCTGGGTCCCGCGACAGGCAGCGCCTTGATGCTGGCCGTCGCGCCGGCACACGCGATGTTCATCAACATGCTTATCTATCTGCCGTTATTCCTGTGGCTGAGCAACGCGCCGTATGGCCCGAAGTTCCGCATCAATCCACCGCTTGATCGTGCAATTCGTGGCTTTGCCGATGTGTTCGCCACTTTGCGCACGGTTGCCAGCAATCACGCATTGTTGTCGATGATTCTGTTGTCGGGCTGTGCATCGTTATTTATCGGCACGGCTTATCAAGCGCAGATGCCGGGTTTCGCGCACCTGCTCGGACATGGCGATCCGGGCGTGGCCTATGGCGTGCTGCTCGCTGCAGATGCAGCCGGTGCATTGTTGGCGGGCTTCGTACTGGAGAGCCGCGCCTTGCTGAAGTTGAGCCCGCAGACTGCTTTTACGCTTGCTGCGCTGTGGTGTTTGTCGCTGGCGGGGTTTGCCCTGAGCAGCAGCTATCCGCTCGCCATTGGCTTGTTATTCGCCGCGGGTTTTCTCGAACTGTCGTTCGGGTCCATGGCGCAGGCATTGGTACAACTCAATGCGCCTAACGAATTTCGCGGCAGAGTCATCGGTGTTTTCGGCATGGCGTCGCTCGGCATGCGTACCTTCAGCGGCGTCACCATCGGCTTGATCGGCGGTGTCATCGGCATTCGTTATTCATTGGCGATCAGTGCCGGGTTGTTGTTGATTGCGGTGATGGTGTTGTCATGGTGGGGCAGTCAGCGCGCACTTAAAAAATAATTTGAAAGAAATTTCTTCGCGCTGCGACTATCTGATTGAGGACAAAAAATGGTCACAGCAGATGAGCAACGCGACACTCGATATCGTTTGGCAGCCGCCGAGTTTGGTGGTGCGTTGGTGCGGCTGGCGCGTGCTTACGAGCCTGATGTCGATCGTCGGCGCGATCTATTGCAGGACATTCACCTCGAATTGTGGCGAAGCTTTGCTGCCTATGAAGAGCAGTGCTCGTTACGTACCTGGGTATATCGCGTGGCGCATAACGTGGGAATTTCGCGCCGCATCCGTAAACGTAAGTTGCGATTGGTTAGCCTCGATGCGGCCGATGGCATTCACACCGGTGACAACACGGCAGAGCAAGCCGATGCGGCGCACGACGTGGCGCGGCTATATGTGCTTATCCGCCAGCTTGAGTCGCCCGATGATCAGGTCATGTTGCTGTATCTGGAAGACATGGATGCCGCCGCCATCGGCGAGGTGACAGGACTCTCGCCCAACGCGGTAGCGATGCGCATCCATCGTGTCAAAGCGATTCTGACAGAGCGGTTTCGCCTGCGCAGCGAGTGCCGACCCGGAGTTAGACATGAGTGACATCAAAGACATCTGGAAAAACCAACCCATCGAGGAGGACGTTGTAATGAACATCAAAGATCTGACGGAACATGCGAGAAGTTTTAGCGATCGTTTCGGGCGTCGTAATTTGTTGCTGTATGCGTGGTCCGCCATCAACGTCCTTATTCATATCTGGGCGTTGTCGACGGGACGGATGCCGGCGTTTCGAGCGCCCATGGTGTTGATGCTCCTGGCATATATCTTTGTAGCGTGGCAAGTGTGGCTGCGCTTTACGCCGCGCCGCGCACCACTGCAAAACTCGGGGCAGGCCGTGTTGCAATTTCATCGTCAGGAACTGGAACGTCAGCATGGAGCGGTGGCCAAGGCGTGGCTGTGGTACATCCTGCCCTTCTGGCCGCCTTACTTGTGGGAACTGGCGATCTGGTTTCAGCGTATCGACTTCGCCAGGCCCGGCGCCAAAAGCTCGTTGTTCGCACTACAGTTGGCCGTCATCGGCGGCGTGTGCTTCTGGAGCTTCGTCTGGATGCTGTTTTCGCGTCACGCCACACGCATGGAGCTGGAACTGGAGCGGATAAGTCGCGTGCGTGCGGAGTAATCAATTGGTCGATGGCTAAGGCCGTGCAGTTATTCACCTGCGCGGCGCAGCATCCTTGCGTCGTTCGCCCATGTACTGTTTTCCTGCGGTCATCAATGCTTCAAATTTGTCGGCATCGCCATCGACAACTGCTTGGCGAATCGATTGCACGGCTTGCAACAATGCATCCAGTGGTTCGCGTCCGAATTGATTGAGTTGTTGAATTTCGAAATACAGCTTTGGACTTTCCTGTGCGACGCGGCGGGCAACTTCGAATTGCGAATCGAAAGTGGTGCTCGATAGTTCCAGCAGGCGCGGTGCGGTTTCGCTGCTGTGCATGAGGGCGGTGAAGAAGGCGATGTTCACGGCATGCGATAGACCTAGCACGTAAGCGATCAAATGATCGTGCTCGGCCAGCGTCATCACGGTTTGTTCGGCCATGGTGGGTGCAAACAAGTCCTGTGCGCGCGCCAATGCATCGCCGGCTTTCAGGTCGGCGAAAATGATGTGACGGCCCGACAGCAATTCGGTGTCGGGGCCAAACATGGGATGCAGCGACGTAACGCGCACGCCTGCTTTCGCCAATTCATTCAAGCCCGGTGTTACCGGGGTTTTCAATGAGCCCACATCGAATACCACGCCCGGTGGTTTGCATTGTGCGAGTTCATGCAAGACTTCATTCGCCATGCCAAGCGGTGTGGCGACGACGATGAAGTCGTGCTGCAGATCCGATTGCCGCCAATCGTTGATTACATTGGACGCGGCGGCGGCATGCGGATCGGCAATGTCGACATTGAAGCCTTGCGAGTCGAGATAGCGCACAAACCATCCGCCCATTTTGCCGGCGCCGCCAATGACCAACGCGCGTTTACCAGTGCCGGCGTTGTGCGATATCAGACTGGCTTGTTCCTGTTGCGTCAGTGAGTAACGAATGAGTTGACTCATGATGTTTTCGGCCACATCGGGCGACACACCGATCGCTTCCGCATTGGCGCGTGCGCGTTCAAGCACGGTGCGCTCACGACCGAAATCACGCAGTGGGAAGCCGGTGGATTTTTTGACGGCAGTGATATTGCGAATGGTGGCGTGACGCTCGGCGATCAATTCCACCAGGCGTTTGTCGATGCCGTCGAGTTGGCGCCGTAGATCTTCTAGCGACATGGGATCCTCTTGAACAGGCTTGTTTGTCCGTCATTCCGGCGAAATCGGCAATCCAGTTGACTAACGCGTCGCGCAGCGACACATCCATTGCTGGATCCCCGCTTTCGCGAGGATGACGATACTTAAAGACTGAAAAACTGGTAACACAACATCAGTAATCAATACACCCAACCCACACCCTCGCCACGCGGATCGGATGCAGCCGTCACTTTGCCGCTCAAGTAATCCCACGTGATCACTTCCATGTTGCCGTAACGATTCTTCGTTTCGGTGAGTTGATGGCCGCGTTGCTTGAGTATCGTTTGTTCTTCGCTGCTGAGCGCGCCGCTTTCAAACACCACTTCATCGGGGAGGTATTGATGATGAAAGCGCGGCAACGCGGCGACATGCGCTGCATCATTGCCATCCAGCCAATCCAGTATGCCCAGCAGTACCATGCTGATGATGCGACTGCCGCCGGGCGTGCCGAGAATCAGCAAGCCTTTGTCGGTTTCGACGAACGTGGGGCTCATGCTCGACAACGGACGTTTGCCGGGCGCAATCGCGTTGGCATCTGAACCCACCAACTGAAAGGCGTTGACGCTGCCGGCTTTGATGGAGAAATCATCCATCTCGTTATTCAAGAAGAAGCCGGTGCCATCGACCATCAATCCCGAACCGAAACTCAAGTTCACTGTGATCGTGGCAGCCACGCGATTGCCTTCGGCATCGAGCACCGAGAAATGCGTGGTTTGTGGGCCACCGCGGCTGCTATCGTTAAAGGTAGGTAAAGCCGATGAGACGGTGGCCTTGTCGAGACGAATCGAGCTGCGTTGCCCCGCCGCGTACAGCGGACTGGTGAGCAGGGTGGTCGGCACATTGACGAAATCGGTATCGCCCAGATATTCGGCACGATCGCGATACACGCGCCGCAGCGCTTCAATCACCAGATGCTTGCGAGTCGCGCTGTCGAGTTTGCCGAAGTCGTAACCAGCAAGAATGTTCAATGCATCGACGAGCGCAATGCCGCCGGCAGAAGGTGGCGATGCAGAAATAATCTTAGCGCCAAGGTAATTGCCCTTGATCGGTGTGCGCTCGATGACGCGATAGTTGGCAAGATCGGCTTCGCTCCAGATGCCGCCCAGCTTGCGCACACCGCTTACCAGCTTCTTGGCGAACTTGCCTTGATAAAAACCCGTCGCTCCTTGTTGTGCGATCAACGTTAACGTCGCTGCGAGCTGCGGTTGTTTGATGAGCGTGCCCAACTCAGGCGTTGTGCCGTTGCGCAAAAAATTTGTGCGCGCATCTTTTGATGAAGTGAATTTCTTGCTGGCGAACTGCAGGCCGCCCAGCATGCGTTGGTATGCAGGAAAGCCATCGCGTGCGAGCTTGATGGCCGGCTGCAAGCTCACGCTCAATGGTAAATGTCCATAGTGCGCAGCCAGATACGCCATGCCGGCTACTTCACCGGGAATGCCGGCAGCGCGAGCCGTGTTTTGCGATGCGCCGTCGATGACGTTGCCGTTGGCATCCAGAAACATGTCACGCGTTGCAGCGGCAGGTGCGGTCTCGCGTGCATCGATCATGGTGTCTAAGCCATCGGCAGCGCGATGTATCAGATACAAACCGCCACCGCCCAGGCCGGAGCTTTGTGGTTCAACCACCGCGAGTGCGGCGGTCACGGCAATCGCGGCATCGAAGGCATTGCCGCCTTGCTTGAGAATATCGAGGCCTGCTTGAGTGGCTAACGGATGGGCGCTGGCGATCGCAGATTTTCCCGGTGCGAGTTCCGCCGCGTGAACGCCGCTGATAATCAGCAGCGTCACCAACAACCATGCGCGCCGACCCAACTGCAAGCCTGAACGCAACATCACTTGGCAGCTTTGAGTTCAGCCCAACGCGTTTTCAGCGCGGCAGCGACGGTGGGATGCACAAACTCGTTGACGTTGCCGTTGAAGCTGGCGATTTCGCGAATCAAGGTCGATGAAATAAAGTTGTATTGCTCGGTCGGCGTGAGGAACACGTAATCGACCTTGCTGCTCAAGTGTCGGCTCATGGTGGCTAGCTGAAATTCAAACTCAAAGTCAGCCACTGCGCGCAGACCGCGCACCACCACTGCGGTGCCCAACTGCACAGCGAAGTCGACCGTCAATCCGGTGTAGCCCGTGACGCTGACATTGGGAATATCCGCCAGCACCTCACGCGCCATCGCCACGCGTTGTTCCAGCGAGAACAACGGCGCCTTGCCGGGATTGGCGGCAATGGCCACCGTCACCGAGCTGAAGATCGCAGCCGCGCGGCGCACCAGATCGTAGTGACCATTGGTGATGGGATCGAAGGTGCCGGGATACAGCGCTTTGGTGCTCATCGTATGCTTATGCTCATGTTGGGTTCGGCAATTGCCGGGCGAGATGATAGCCCACCTGTCCGGCTTGTTTGCTGCGATGAAGTTGCCAGTGTGCCGGCCAGTGCGCCCAGCTCGATGGCATGCCGAGTGCAGCGGGACATTCGAGATAAATCCACGCCTCGGCGCATAAGTGGCCGGGCTGGGCCAGTTGCATGAACAACTCTTTCAGTAACGAACCGGTTGCAGCGGCGGCAAATGGTGGATCAAGAAATACCAGGTCAAACGGTTGCTGCGTGCGTTGTAGAAAGCTCAGCGCATCGCCGCAGAACACTTCACCGTCGTGGCATTGCAGCCGCGCCAGCGTGTCGCGCAAGTAGCGCGCAATCTGTGTTGATTGATCGACAAACACTGCTGACTGCGCACCGCGCGACAAGGCCTCTAAGCCTAGTGCGCCACTACCTGCGAATAGATCTAGGCAGCGTGCGTTCACCACTGCAGGTTGCAGCCAGTTGAACAATGTCTCACGCACGCGATCCGGTGTAGGACGAATGGCCGCGACATCGGGAAACTGCAAGCGCGTACCGCGCCAGCGTCCGCCGATGATGCGTACCTGTTGCGCCCCTGAGGTCGCGGATGGCGTTGCCTTGGATTTAGCCGTGCGGGAAGTCATTGGCCGCAATGATACGCGGCATGCCTGCTAGAATTCGCCGCCTCATAAAGCTTGTTAATGACCGCAGCGCCACAGGTCCTTGCACATACATGTTTGGTTTCAAGAAGTCCTCCACCACGCCAGATACTTCCCAGGCGCAGACCGGCAGCGAACAAGCCAAGCCTGGCTTCTTTGCACGGTTGCGGGAGAAACTGAATCGTGGCCCATCATGGCTGACCACCGATCTGCTCACGCTGCTGCCTGGTGGCAAGATCGACGATGCGGTGCTGGATGAACTGGAGATGCGCTTGATCGGCGCCGATGTGGGCGTGGAAACCACTGAGCGCATTCTCAAAGGTCTGCGCAAGAAAGTCGCGCGCAGCGAGTTGGCTGACCTTGAAGCGTTGCTCGGCGCGCTACGTACGGAACTGATCGATATCTTGAAGCCCGTGCAGCAACCGCTGCATATCGACGCGACCAAACAGCCATTCGTGATCCTGGTGATCGGCGTGAACGGTGCGGGAAAAACCACCACCATTGGCAAGCTGGCGCGACGCATGCTGGATGAACAACGCAAAGTCGTGCTGGCAGCCGGCGATACTTTTCGCGCCGCCGCCGTAGAGCAGTTGCAAGTGTGGGGCGAGCGCAATGGTGTGCCGGTGATCGCGCAGGCTGCCGGTGCTGATCCGGCCGCCGTCGTGTTTGATGCGTATCAGTCGGCGCAGGCGCGTGGTGCGCAGGTAATGATTGCCGACACCGCCGGTCGCTTGCATACCCAGACCAACCTCATGGACGAACTGAAAAAAGTGAAACGCGTGCTGGCGCGCAACGATGCCAGTGCACCGCATGAATTGTTGCTGGTGCTGGATGGCAGTCAGGGGCAGAACGCGCTCCAGCAAGCCAAGTTGTTTCATCAAGCGGTGGGCGTGACGGGTGTGGTGATCACCAAACTCGATGGCACGGCAAAAGGCGGCATCGTGTTTTCATTGGCCGATCAACTAAAGCTGCCGATTCGTTTTATCGGCATTGGTGAGGGCGTTGAGGACTTCGATGTGTTCAATGCCGAGAACTATGTCGATGCCTTGTTAAAACCCAGCGGTGTTGCCTGAGGAATCCATCAGCATGAATGCAACTGCTGTCGCTCAGCCCATGATTCGTTTTCAAAGCGTAGCCAAACGTTATCCGAATGGTCGCGAAGCGCTCAGTAATCTCACTCTCGATGTCGCTGCAGGCGAGATGGTGTTTTTGACCGGGCATTCCGGCGCCGGCAAATCGACGCTGCTTAAGTTATTGGCATTGATCGAGCGACCGACCCGCGGCAGTTTGATCGTGAATGGCCAAAATCTGGCCACCATCACGCGTCGCAAAATTCCCGCCTATCGCCGCCAGCTCGGTATGGTGTTCCAGGACCACAAGCTGCTGGCGGATCGTTCCATTTTCGACAATGTGTCATTGCCGCTGGTGGTGGCGAACACGCCGCCGCGCGACATCGGCAAGCGTGTGCGTGCGGCGCTCGATCAAGTGGGATTGTTGAAGTACGAGCAAGCCAAGCCGATCGAACTATCGACCGGCGAACAGCAGCGCGTGGGTTTGGCGCGTGCGGTGGTCACCAAGCCGCCGCTACTCATTGCCGACGAACCGACCGGCAATCTCGATCCTGATCTATCGCTGGAAGTGATGAATATCTTCAAGCGCTTTCAGGAAGTCGGCGTGACGGTGCTCATCGCCAGTCACAACGTGCAGTTGATCGAGCAATTCAATGCGCGACGCATTCATCTGGAAGGCGGGCGATTGCTCGAGCAAAGCAACGACGGTGCATCGCCGCTGTTCGATCCGACGCGACTGCTCGATCAAGCTGGTGTCAAGCAAGACAGCGCGTCCTGAAAATAACGAACTAAAGAAACAAGTCACATGAACGCCTGGTTGGCAAGACATCTACAAACCTTGGTCGGCAGCCTGGGACGACTTTCGCAACAGCCGATTGCAACTGCGCTCACCGTGCTGGTAATGGGCATTGCCCTGGCGTTACCTGCGTGCCTGGACGTGCTGGTGCGTAATGCGCAGGCAGCGGGCGGCTCCTGGGATCGTGCGCTGGATGTGTCGGTGTATCTGAAGCAATCCGTTGACGCTGATAGCGCGGCACGGCTCGCCGACAAACTGCGTCAGCGCAGCGATGTCAAAGCCGTGCAACTCATCAAGGCCGACGAGGCGTTGCAAGAATTTCGCGAGCATTCCGGCTTCGGCGAAGCGCTGGCAGCGCTGAGCAATAACCCCTTGCCGCATACCTTGGTGGTGACGCCCGCGGAAAATGGCGCGTCACCTACTGCGCTCGCCAACTTGCGCGATGAACTAAGCAAACTCAGCGAAGTGGAGGTGGTGCAGCTCGACACCGATTGGGTGCAGCGTTATCTGGCCATGCTCGACACCGTGCGGCGTTTGGTGACGATGGTGGCGGTGCTGCTGGCCGTGGGCGTAGTGGTCATCGTCGGCAACACAATTCGTCTCGATATTCAAAACCGTCGTGACGAAATCGAGGTCACCAAGCTGGTCGGCGGCAGCGACGCCTTCGTGCGCAGGCCTTTCCTGTACTGCGGCGTGTGGTACGGATTGGGTGGTGGCATCTTGGCCTGGCTGGTGGTGACGGTGGCGGTGGCATTGTTGGCCGGTCCAGTGCAGCGTATTGCTGGGCTATATGGCAGTACTTTTAACCTCAGCGGATTGGGTTTCGTCGGCGGCATCGAGCTGCTAGCGCTCGGCGTGGTGTTGGGCTGGTTGGGCTCCTTTGCGGCGGCGACCCGGCATCTGCGCGCCATAGAGCCGCGCTGAGCGGCAATTTTCTTCTCGCATGATCGTCATAGGCTGTATCACTGTATTCCGGCCGCCAAGTCGTCGATGTCAGCGCCCAAATCGGGCGATTGACCGACATGACAGGCTCTAAGGAAATTCCATAATTTCCCTTTGCTCCGGCGGAACTGTCGTTGAGACTTAGCACTCCAAGCGCAAGAGTGCTAAATTGGCATTCAATTCTGAATCGATGAAGTGAGGTTCGACATGAATACCGCACTGGTCCGACCGTCCAATGATCTCGTCCTGGCTGGCCCGATTGGCAGCCTGGATGCTTACCTTGAGCGTGTCTCGCATATTCCGGTGCTCAGCCGCGAGCAGGAAACCGAGCTTGCGCAGCGTTTTCACTTGGGCCAGGACTTGGCGGCCGCCCGCCAGTTGGTGTTGTCGCACCTGCGTTTCGTGGTGCACATCGCCCGTGGCTACAGTGGTTACGGTCTGCCGCTAGGTGATCTGGTACAGGAAGGCAACGTTGGCTTGATGAAAGCGGTGAAACGCTTCGATCCAGCGGTGGGCGTGCGTCTGGTGTCGTTCGCGGTCCATTGGATTCGCGCTGAGATCCACGAATATGTGCTGCGTAACTGGCGCCTGGTGAAGGTTGCCACGACGAAGTCGCAGCGCAAACTGTTCTTCAACCTACGTCGGTACAAGAAAAATCTTGGCTGGCTCTCGGATAGCGAAACCCGTGCGGTGGCCGCCGATCTTGGCGTTACGCCCAAAGAAGTGACCGAGATGGAGCGTCGCCTGACTTCGCGCGACTTGGCGTTCGATCCGTCGCCTGACGCCGATGAAGATGACAATTCGTACTCGCCGGCAGCGTACCTGTCGAACCCGGACGAAGACCCGGCCAAGCAACTGGAGCGGGATCAGTTTGAAGACGATTCGACCGAGCGTCTGGCGCAGGCGATGACGCAGCTCGACGAACGTAGTCAGCACATTCTGCGCACGCGCTGGATGACCGACGATAAAGCCACCTTACAGGACTTGGCACAACAGTACGGTGTGTCCGCGGAACGGGTGCGACAGATCGAAAGCAACGCCATCAAGAAATTGCGGGCGCTGATCGTCGAAGCCGAGCCGGCTTAACGCTTGTTACAAGAAATTTAATTGGGAAAGAAAAAGGCCAGCTGTTGCTGGCCTTTTGTTTGGTTTACCTAAATGATCGCATTCAGCGATCAGTCCGCCACGTTTGGCACGATGGTCAATTCAACGCGACGATTCTGCTGGCGACCTGCCGGCGTGTCGTTGCTGGCGATAGGACGAGAAGGGCCGGCGCCGACAGTCAGAATGCGGTTGCTAGCCAGGCCATGGCTGCTCAAATAGGACGCGACTGACTGCGCGCGACGTTCTGACAGGGACTGATTCAATGCGGCGCTGCCGGTGCTGTCGGTATGGCCGGCAACTTCGATCATGGTCTTGTCGTACTCCTTCAACACCATCGCAACGCCATCGAGCGCGCTGTAGAACTGCGCGTTCAGATCGGCACTGTTGCTCGCAAAGGTAATCGCGCCGGGCATGTTCAAAGTGATGTTGTCGCCGTTACGGGCGACGGTCACACCGGTGCCCTGCATCTTCTGCCGGAGCTTGGCTTCCTGCACATCCATGTAACCGCCGACGCTGCCGCCCGCAATCGCACCGATGCCCGCCCCTACGGCGGCATTGCGCAGATCATTACCGCCGGTGAGCAAGCCGGCCACGATACCCACGCCGGCACCGATGGCAGCGCCCTTGGCGGCTTTCGAGGTTTGTTGTTCGCCCGTATACGGATTGATGGTGGTGCAGGCCGTGCTCAGCATGACTAGGCCCATGGCTGTGCAGGTCATTCTCAGTTTGTTCATGGTTTTACTTCCATTTGGAGTGTGAAGGATAAACGGTAGCGGCAGATCCGTGAGTCTGGAAGACGGCTTGTAGACCTGCCAAACGTCGGAGTAGGACGACAGGAAATAATTCCCCGGAAATGAAAAAGGCCCGCATTGGCGAGCCTTTTTCTCCGTCTTACCGGCGAGCAAGAGCAATTACTTGATCTTGGCTTCCTTGTAAGGAACGTGCTTTTTGACCTTGGGGTCGTACTTGCTTACTTCCATCTTGTCTGGATGCAAACGCTTGTTCTTGGTGGTGGTGTAGAAATGGCCGGTGCCGGCTGTCGAAACCAATTTGATCTTGTCGCGCATGGCTGATGTCTCCTGGATGCCTAGTTAGACGCGCACGCCACTGGCGCGCAGGTCAGCTACTACGACCTCGATACCCTTCTTTTCGATGGTACGCAGGCCATGGTTGGAAACGCGCAAGCTGACGAAGCGGCGTTCGCTTTCCAGCCAGAAGCGCAGGGTGTGGAGATTGGGCAGGAAACGGCGGCGACGCTTGTTATTGGCGTGCGACACGGTGTTACCCGTCATGGGGCCTTTGCCGGTGACTTGGCAGATTCTCGACATTGCGATTTCCTCTGGTGCCGGTCGACGAACAGCGTCCGGCCAAAATGAGTCGCGCTTTATACCAGCGGCACCATGGTTCGGCAAGCCGGAGCGCGCCATTTTGCGCATGGACTACGCCAATCGCGGCCATGCGTGGATCGGGGATCGGCATGCCTGAATAACCGTCGCAATGCTTTTCTGGTGTTTGAACCCAGATATGGCGCTTAGCTACTGGATCGATATCGGCGAAGCTGGTCTCCCCAAGACTACGGAGAGCAGGATGTCGATACGCGATTGGCCCGAGGGCGAACGTCCACGTGAAAAGCTGTTGAAGCTTGGCGCGGCCTCATTGAGTGAGGCCGAACTGATTGCGATCTTTTTACGCACCGGCACTCGCGGCCGCAGCGCGCTGGATGTGGGGCGCGATCTGCTGCAGCAATTCGGTTCGGTGCGTGGCCTGCTGACTGCGCCGCGCGAGCAACTGTGCAAAGCGCAAGGCATGGGCGCCGCACGTTACGCCACATTGCAGGCGGTCCTTGAGCTTGCACGCCGGCACTTTCAAGAACTCATGCAATCAGGCCCAGCATTGCTGAACCCGCAAGCGACGCGCGACTTTCTGCATACGCGGCTCCGCGATTTGCCGCACGAAGTGTTTTGTTGCCTGTACCTCGACAATCGCCACCGCGTCATCGGCTTTGAAGAGCTGTTTCGCGGTACGTTGGACGGCGCCAGCGTGCACCCGCGCGAAGTGGTCAAGCGTGCTTTGGCGCATAACGCGGCTGCGGTCATCTTTGCGCATAACCACCCGAGCGGTGTTGCCGAACCCAGCGCTTCGGATGAACAAATCACCCACCGTTTAAAAGCAGCGTTGCAATTGGTGGAGATTCGCGTGCTGGATCATTTGATCGTCGGCGACAACTGCTGCGAATCGTTGGCAGAACGCGGACTTCTATAGGGCTAATCTGGCGGAGCACGACGGCTTGCCGCGCGCAGCAGTGACGCCCGGAGAGGACGCCAAAGGAAATGCTGTTCGCAAATTGCCAATAAACCTTCAATCGGCGATGAGTACATGCACATCCACTGGTTGCTGGTGGGTGAGGGTGCTGGCAATAATGCATTCATGAACTCCGAGAATTGTTGTCGCAAGATTTTGCTGGGCGTCACCGGCGGCATCGCCGCTTACAAGAGCCCCGACCTCGTGCGTCGCCTGAAAGAACACGGCACGGTGGTGCAGGTCGTCATGACGCGCGGCGCACGCGAATTCGTCACCGAGCAAACCTTTCAAGCCGTTTCCGGACTACCGGTGCGTAGCGAGTTGTGGGATCACGCTGCCGAAGCGGCAATGGGTCATATCGAACTGGCGCGTTGGGCGGATGAAATTCTGATCGCGCCGGCGACCGCCGATTTCATCGCCAAGCTCGCCCATGGCCTGGCTGATGATCTGCTGAGCACGCTTTGTCTGGCGACGCGCGCGCCGCTAGCGATTGCGCCGGCCATGAATCAGGCCATGTGGTCGCATCCAGCAACGCAGGCCAATGTGGCGTTGCTCAAACAACGTGGCGTGCGCGTGTTGGGTCCCGCTGCCGGCGAACAGGCTTGTGGTGATGTTGGCCCAGGTCGCATGCTTGAACCGTCGCAACTTGCGACGCTCATGCAGCCTTCCACGCGCAGCGACCTACTGGCTGGTGTGAAAGCCGTGGTCACCGCAGGCCCGACGCGCGAGAAAATCGACCCGGTGCGCTTTATCACCAATCGCAGTTCGGGAAAAATGGGCTTCGCCGTTGCGGAAGCCTTGTATGCCGCCGGTGCTGAAGTCGTATTGGTGAGTGGCCCGGTCACGCTGGCAACACCACTGGGTGTCGAACGTATCAATGTGGAATGCGCCGCCGAGATGCTCAATGCGGTGCAATCACACATTGGTAATTCGCAGATTTTTGTGGCGACGGCGGCGGTATCGGATTACTGCGCTGCTACCGTCGCCAATGAGAAAATCAAGAAAACCGCAACGTCGCTGACGCTCGATTTGGCGCGCACGCCGGACATTCTTGCCACGATTGGCCATAGCGCCAAGCCGCCCTTCCTGGTTGGCTTTGCGGCGGAAACGAATAACGTCGAACAGAACGCATTAACCAAGCTGGCCAATAAACATCTCGACATGATTGCCGCCAACAAGGTGGGCGATGGCCTGGCCTTTGATAAAGACGACAACGCCTTGACGGTGTACTGGAATGGCGGGCAACGCGAGCTGTGTTTGTGTAGCAAGCGCGATCTCGCAGGGCAACTGGTCAAGCTCATCGCCGAGCGTTATCGCGCCAAACATTCCGCCGCTTGAACTGATTCCAGTTCGGCATCAACTCTCTTTTAACAACGATTGAACACTCCATGACGCAACTACAGCGCGTGCAACTACGCATTCTCGATCCGCGCATTGGCCGCGATTACCCGCTACCGCAGTACGCCACCGGCGGCTCGGCCGGAGTCGATCTGCGCGCCATGCTCGACAGTTCTGTGGAAATAAAGCCAGGTGAAACCTTGCTGGTGCCCAGCGGCATTGCGGTGTATCTCGCCGATCCGAATTACGCGGCGATTGTGCTGCCGCGCTCAGGCCTCGGCCATAAACACGGCATCGTGCTCGGCAATCTGGTCGGATTGATCGACTCCGATTACCAAGGCCAATTGTTCGTATCGGTGTGGAATCGTGGTCAGACCAGCTTCACCATCAACATTGGTGAACGCATCGCGCAGTTGGTGGTGGTGCCGGTGGCGCAGGTGCAATTCGAGGTGGTCGATGAGTTTGTTGCGACGGTGCGTGGTGAAGGTGGCTTTGGCAGTTCGGGGCGCGCTTAACCACAAATCTTTGTAGGAGCGGCCCATGGCCGCGAATTAAATCAATTCGCGGCCATGGGCCGCCCCTACATACATAACATTCGATTGAGCCGACGAATGGTGGCGACTCGACGCCGTGCTTATTTAATCCCCTTCAATTCCTTGAAGCGCTTGATGTCACCGGCGAACTTGATTTGCAACTCGTTCTGTTCGGTCTGCTTGTTGGCAATGCGCTCGCGAGTCACTGTACCGCTCTTGACCACATTCACCATTTCTTCGGCCAGATGATCGGGCATCGGCGCGGCATTGGCCTTATCGCTATAGGGCTTGAAACGCTGCACTTGGTTAAGCAGGCGCTGCGCACGATCATCGAGTGCAGTCAGGTTTTGCTGATCGACGCGAATCTGCGACTCCACCAGCGACAGACGCTGATCGCGCAGACGTTCGATTTCCTGCACCGATAAATAAGCCTCCACCAACATGCGATCGCGCATCTGCGCATCGTCGCGCGCTTTCTTGGCGGCATCGTCGGCGTTTTTTTGCTGCGCCTTCTGCACCCGCGTCGCGGCGCCGTCGATAACCCGCAACACCGTGCCGCGATCACTCAATACCTCCGTATCGAGGTCCTGGCATTCCGGCGGAATGCTGTCGCCAAAGAAGGATTGGCCCTTGGCGTCGCGGCAGCGGAAGTAGGCTTCATGACTGCCGGCACCAGTCGTGGATTTATTGATAGCAAACGCTGTCGGTGCCGAGGCGCAGACAATGATTAAACAGGCGGCAACATATTTCATGAGAAAGCCTGTGGCTGAAATTCCTGACGCATTGTGCGCCAGTACGATGGAGGGCTGCCAAGCGAGCCGATGCATAAGCGTGAGCTGCTTCGCATTGCCATGAGTCGCAAGGGTTCAGATGCCGTATCGATCGCGATACTGTTGCACAGCAGTCAAGGTCTCATGCGATTGCGCATTGCTGCGCAAATGCTCGATCAAATCGCCGAGTTTGATAATGCTTGCCACCGGCAAACCATACTGTTGTTGGATCTCCTGCACGGCCGACAGCGCGCCATTGCCTTTTTCCTGGCGATCCAGGGCCAGCACGATGCCGGCAGGCGTCGCGCCGGCTGCATGAATGATATCCACCGATTCGCGAATCGCGGTACCTGCGGTGATGACATCATCGACGATCAACACCCGTCCTTGCAGCGGCGAACCGACAATGCTGCCGCCTTCGCCATGGCTTTTAGCCTCTTTGCGATTGAACGCCCAAGGCAGGTCGCGCTGATGCTGATCCGCCAACGCCACCGCGGTGGCGGTGACCAAGGGAATGCCCTTGTAAGCGGGGCCGAACAACATGTTGTGTTCGATGCCGGACTGCACCACTGCCTGCGCATAAAAGCGACCGAGCTGCGCAATCGCCGCGCCGCTGTTGAATAACCCGGCATTAAAGAAGTAAGGACTCTGGCGTCCCGACTTCAACGTGAAGCTGCCGAAGCGCAACACACCCAGGCGCAGGCAGAAGCTGACGAAATCCGAAGTGGTGATGCTTGATGCGGAAGCGGTCATGGAAGTCATGCAAATTAAATGTGGCGGTGAATGGTAACGGAAGATGCAAGCGACAGGACATCGACGCACCACACTCCGTATACTCATTTCGACATGTCCGGAGTCGAATATGGTCGCTGCACCTGAATCTGATCAACCCGTCTCGCCTACGCCTGTCGTTAGTGGACCGTGGAGCGCGGTTAAGCCTTATCTGGAAAAGGAATCGCTCGCTGCTTTCTTTGTTGGCGTGTCCTCCGGATTTCCTTACGCCATGATTGGCGCCACTTTAACCACGCGGCTGGCGCAAGGTGGTATCGAGAAAAAGACCATCACTGCGTTTACCTTGGCGTTTCTGGTTTACAACTTGAAATTCCTGTGGGCGTGGATTGTCGATGGCGTGCGAATTCCCGTGCTTGGCCGACTTGGACAGCGCGTGTCGTGGTTGTTGCTTGCCGGGTTCATGGTGATTGCCGCGATCGTCAATCTCGCATTGGTAAATCCACAGTCCAGTATTCAAGCAACAGTAATTGCGGCGATTTTTGTGGGCATTGCAGGCGCAACCTATGACGTTGTTATCGATGCGTATCGCATCGAAACACTCAAGCCTTATCAGCTTGGCGTCGGCTCGGGCATGTCGCAGTACGGTTGGCGAATCGGCTCAACAGCAGCCGGAGCGCTGGCATTGGTAGTAGCGGGCCGGTTGGGATGGACCACTGCATACCTGGTTTGTGCTGTGTTCGCCTTACCGGCAATGCTCACTGGATTAATCGTTGGTGAACCGGTGCGTCACGTTGTGACCAATGAGAAGAAAGCATTAAGCAGCGTCTGGGGCTCCATTGTTGGGCCATTTGCTGAATTCATGCAGCGCGCTGGAGCGTGGCTCATTCTGTTGTTCATCCTCGTCCACAAGATCGGTGACACGCTGGCGAATCTCACCTTTCGTTTGCTGTTCAACGATCTCGGCTTTAGTAATGATGAAATCGCCATCTACGATGTCGGATTCGGTTTCTGGGCTTATCTAGTTGGTATTTTTATCGGCGGCATCTTGTATGCGAAGTGGGGTCTTAAACGCTCGGTGTTGGTTGCGCTGGTGTTGATGTGTGTTTCCAATTTGAGTTTCGCGATATTGGCGTCAGTAGGTCATAGCAATGGGGGCATGGCTGCGGCTATTGGTTTCGAGAACATCGCCAGTGGTTTCGGCGGTGTCGTAGTCGTTGCATTCTTTTCGGCGCTGTGCAACCTGGAATTTACAGCGGCGCAATATGCGCTCATCTCTGCTGCTGCAAGCGTGGTTGGGCGTCTGCTTACCGGCAGTACTGCAGGGGCATTGATACAAAGTATGGGGTATGTGAATTTCTACTTGCTCACCACTTTGTTAGCAGTGCCCGGCATTCTGTTGTTCTGGTTCATGACACGACGTGGTCTGATTGATCGGGTATTAGGAACCGCAGGCAGTCAATACTGACGTCTCGATCATTCGATGCGGCAAAACGAATTCATTCATTTCATTTGCGCTATCAGCGAAGTGTCCGATCCCGGCACGTATGAATTCACTATTGGCGAAGGCGAGTGGCCATTGCAGGGTTTCGTCGTGCGCTTTCAGGGACAGTTGCGTGCGTACGTGAATAGCTGCCCGCATCTCGGCGTGTCGCTAAACTATCGACCACATGAATTTTTTGCACCGTACGAGCCGCTGCTGCAATGCGCGGTGCATGGTGCGTTGTTTCTGCCCTTGAGCGGCACGTGCATTGCCGGTCCCTGCGCGGGACGCAAATTACGCGAGCTGGAAATCGAAACGATCGATGGCTACCTGTACCTGCGTAGCCACAGCGATGCGCAATGAGTTCTTGATTGCGATGACTGATCGCAAGCGGGCAGACATTCAGTCAGGGCTTCAGTTTCTAAATTGCGGCCACTCGGAAAAGCCATTGGCTTCATCGCGATCCAGATGTCCTGCGCCCAACCACACCGTTGCTCCATTCGGCTCGACATCACCTTCGAACTCTTCGGGATCGATGTCCAGCGAACCGGTCCAGTCTTCGGGTGCGTCGGCGGTTTGTGGCGAGAGTGCAATCCAGTCGCTGTTGTCGAATTCCTCCAGCGTGCCATCGAAGAACTGTACTTCGATGGTATGGTCATCGTGGTCGATGGCCACTACTTCAAACAGCTCGCCGTCGCGCCCTTGATACCAGTCTCCTACAATCGGCGTTGGTAGCGTCATCTGGTAATCCTCTGTTGGTGTGACCGTTGAGAAACCAGGGTCAGTGTGTTGCGAGATAGCGCCGCAACAAAATACGTACTGACATCAAGCGGCGAAATCGTTGTCGCATTGATGAGAACCGTTGTAGCCCTCAAAATGCCTTGTTTCAAGCGGTTTTTTTACTGCACGGCAGCAAAGCGATGCGCAGTTTGTAGGAGTGAGCGTTGTTGCAGGACGCGGTGTCGCGAAGAAATCATGCGGAAAGTTACAGGCGCGATGCGGCAATCGCGTGGGAGCGGAGCGATCAGCGTCGCCGATACGCCATATCCCAAACACCATGTCCCAGCCGATGACCGCGACGTTCGAAACGCGTCATGGGACGATCGTCGGGTCGTGGCACATAGCCGGTAGTGTCGGCATTGATGAACTCGGCGTGGTTATCCAGCACTGCACGCATGTGTTCTGCGTAATGCTGCCAATCGGTGGCTAGACGCAGCGTACCGCCCGGTTTGAGTGTGGTCGCCAGCAAGTCGGCGAAGGCGGGTTGAATTAAACGTCGCTTGTGATGCCGCGCTTTGTGCCACGGATCGGGGAAAAAAATATGAATTGCATCGATGCTGGCCGGCGGTATTTGCTGTGTCAGCACTTCAACCGCGTCGTGACAACTGGCGCGCACATTGCTTAAGCCACTGCGTTCGACTTGCAGAAATAAATGACCGGCGCCGGGACGATGCACTTCGATGCCTAAGCAATCCATCTCGGGATGCGCCTGCGCATAGGCGGCCAATGCATCGCCGGTGCCGAAACCGATTTCGATCATGCGCGGCGCCTGTCGACCGAACACCTTATCCAGATCAAGCGGGGTGGGCGTGAAGTCGATACCAAGTTGTGACCAATATTGATCGAGTGCGCGTTGCTGACCGGCCGTCATGCGTCCCATGCGCAGCACAAAGCTGCGGATGCGACGATGCCTGGCAGTGTTGGCATCGCTTGCATCAAGTGACGCGGTGTCGGCAGGTTTCAGCTCGCTCATCGTCTTATTGAAGGTTGCAGAGTCGGGAATGATCAGTGCCGACTATGAAACCACACCGAGTCGGTGTCCGCATTATTTATAGGGTTGCATTAGATAAGGTCTGATTGATTCCGTTCGTCCTGAGCAGCGCAGCGTGGCGAAGGGGTCAACGCCAACGGAGAACAAATCGGACCTTTCGTAACTGGATCCCTGCTGTCGCGCACTACTGTCGGCGGTGCGCACTTCGTTAGCCTCAATTCGCATCGTCTGCTATGGGATTACTGTTGCCGTCCCGCGTCGGATGTGCGCCGCGAGCAGTGGCGCGAACATCGCGCCGCGTTATACGAACGCGTGGGCATTGCGATGCCGCAATCGAATCTGCGCATGAGCTACAGCAGGCGCGACGAATCGCCCGATCGAGCGAAAGCTGCGGTACCAGTCGCATATCTCGCTGCGCGAATTCAAATGAAGAATAAAACATGTACGCCTTTCCATGATTCAAGTATGCGCGATTCGCGGATTATCAATTTTTCATGACATCCGCTGCTGCGAGTAGCCACGGGGAAGCGGACATTACTCGCATCGCAATACGGAACGACCAGGACGAACATATGGAACATATTGTTAATAAACATAGTGGCGATCAAGCGCTGATCGAAGATATCCACACCGAACGCATGCAACTGTCGCAGCTGTTGACGGAATGCGCAGCACACTTGCAATGCGCCGATTCGGCTGCGGGCTTGACCGCCGCCGCGGCGGCCGTTGCACGCATACTGCCGTTGCATCTCATGTTCGTCATTGAATGCGAACACGATCGGACTCGTTTATCGCGGGTGCCTTTCGCATGGAGCGCCGCGGGAGCGATCACGGCCGCCGATCACGATGCGCTTACGCGCGTCATCAATGCCCGCTTGCAAGCTGTGCAACTGACGCATTCCGCCGCGCGAGCACGGCCAATCGTCAAGCGCAACGAGGAGAGTGTGCTGTCCCACACCGCTGCGGCGGTTACCATCATGTATGTGCCGATCAGGGTGGATCAGACGTTGTGGGGGCTGATGGCATTCGAAGCGAGCGCGACGGTCGATTGGACCACCGAGCAGCGCGATTTCCTGCGCGTATTCGCCGGCGTTGCCGGCCCGGCAATGGTTGCTCATCGCGTGCTGCAACAGTTGCGGCATCACGAGCGGCTATTGAGCACCTTGTCCGCCGTCGCCGCGCGCATCAAGCCCGGCATCGATCTGTATCTGACTATTTACGAAGCGCTGGAAAGTATTGGGCAGGCATTGAATGCGGATCGCGCGTGCGTGATAGAACAATGGCAAACGCCCCGCATCCCATATCCGAGTCCGTTGTTGCGCAGCTCGTGGCAGGCGCCGCACATCGAGCTCGGTCTCGACAGCGTGTTGCGTTCCCTGGTTCAGCCGCTCATGGCCGAAGTCGTTCAGTGGGCCGAGCCATTGATGCGCGGCGAAACGATTATCGGCAAACGCAGCAGCGTGCCGCCGGCAGTCAAGAAACTTTTCGAGAGCAGCGGCGGTTATTCGTCGTTGCTGCTGCCCATCATGATGGATGGCGAGTACTGGGGCCATCTAGCCTTTGACAATTGTCATCAGGAGTACGACTGGCTGGCTGTCGAAATCGATGCCGTCGGCGCGCTGGCCGAAGCGATTGGTAATGCGGTCAAGTATCAGCGCATCATCGACGAGCTCTCCAAGGCGAATGCCATCGTCTATAACAGCTCGACCATTCTGTATCGCGTGCAGGGCGAGCCTTCGTTTCCGATGATCTATGTGTCGCCGAACATTTCCACGTTAGGCTTCAACGCCAAAGATCTGCTCGAATCGCCGACGTTGTACCAAAGCTTCATTCATTCACAGGATCGTTTCAAAGTGCAGGCGGCGATGGCCGAGCTGCTGAGCTCCAACACTGACGGTGCAGTCATCGAGTATCGTCTGCATAGCGGCGACAACCGGCTGTTGTGGGTGGAGACGAGCTTTCGTCCGGTGCGCGACAACAATGGCCATTTGGTCGAAGTGGAGGCGGTGACGATCGATATCACCCTGCGCAAGCAGGCCGAAGAGCGAGCGATTCTGCTATCGCGTACCGATGCATTGACCGGTATTGCCAATCGCGGCGAATTCATCGAGCGCCTCGATCGGGCATTCGCCGCCGCCAAGCGCGGCAACGCGCCGTTCGCGGTGTTGTTTGTGGACCTGGATCGCTTCAAGCAAGTGAATGACGTGCAAGGCCATGGCGTCGGCGACAAGTTGCTCAAGGAAGTGGCGCAGCGCCTGAGCGGTGCAGTGCGCGAAACCGATCTTGCCGCGCGCCTCGGCGGCGATGAGTTCGCCGTATTGCTGATGGGCGTCGACGATGCGGCAAGCTGTGCCGCGATTGCCGACAAGCTGGTCACCAAGCTGTGCGCACCGTACACGGTCGACACGCATGAACTGCACATCGGCGCCAGCATCGGCATCGCAATGTTCTGCGCCACCACCGCATCGGGTGAAGCGTTGCTGGCACAGGCGGATCGCGCACTGTACCGCGCCAAAGGCGCGGGCCGTGGCCAGGTCTGCTTCGATCCCGAACAGCCGCTGCCGTCCGACAGCGATTCACCGCAATTCATGGACACGCTGCGCAATTTGAGCGTGATGCGTACGCCGACGCGTCAGTGAGTGGAATCATCAAGCTCCTTGTTTGATGAGAGCACCGCGAACTGAATCCGCCGCGCTGACTGCCTTGTCACGCGCTGCCCAGCTCGCTCTCGCTGATTCCCAGCAACTCGCACATTCGCAACGCCATGTTCACCGGTGTCTGCGAGCACGGTTCGCAGCTGCCGCCGCAGCACATCGGCCATTGATCCATGGGCATGGCGAGTAACGGGCGCAGGAGTGGTAATACTCCTGCAGGCCGCATTCGCTGCTAAGGACAGGCGTTTGTCGCCAGCCAATACATCCCCATACGCGCTACGGTTTCGGCAAAGCTGTTGAAGTCCACCGGCTTGCGGACAAAGCTGTTGCAGCGATGCGAATAACTTTTTAGACGATCCGTATCTTCATCCGATGAAGTGAAGATCACCACGGGCAACAACGCCGTGCGTGGTTCGGCGCGCAGCTTTTCCAGTACTTCAAGGCCCGACAAACGCGGCAAGCCGATGTCCAGCAATACCACCAACGGCAGTTGCGCGTCTTTACGATGACTGAACTCGCCGTGCGCCAATAAATAATCAAGCGCCTGTTGACCGTCGCGCGCCACATCGATGCGATTGGCAAGATTGACGCGACGCAAGGCGCGCAACGTCAGCAACTCGTCGTGAGGATTATCCTCGACTAATAAAATCGGCCGAACACTTACGCCACTCATATAACGTTTACCTCCATGGGTCCTTTGTTTTGCATTGCCAGCGATTCGGGCAGCGAGAAACAGAACATGGCTCCCGCGCCGGGTGCGCTTTGCACTTCCATCGTTCCGCCGTGGCGATGCACGATGCGTTGTACCGTTGCGAGACCAATGCCGATGCCGGGAAATTCATCTTGCCGATGCAGGCGTTGAAATGGCTGGAACAATCGATTGGCGTGCGCCATATCGAAGCCGGCGCCATTGTCGGTGACACAAATGTAGCGTTGCTGCCCGCGTTGTTCGGCGTGGATGCGAATGCTCGGCGCTGCGGTATGTGCGGTGTACTTCCAGGCGTTGCTCAACAGGTTGCGCAACACGACTTCGAGCAGACGCGCATCGCCGCGCACCAGCAGTTGTGGCTGTATGTCGATGGTGACATGGCGTTGTGGCTCGGCCTGCACCAGTTCATCGACAATGCGGTGGGCGATGGCGGAAATGTCGACGCTGTCGAATTGCATGTCACCGCGGGTACTGCGCGACAAGGTTAATAACGCATCGATCAGATCGCTCATCCGGCGGCCGGCAACATCGATTTCCCCGAGGTATTTACGGCCTTGGTCAGGCAGCAAGTGCGCATAGTCTTCGATGGTAATGTTGGCCAGGCCAGACATCGCCCGCAACGGTGCGCGCAGATCATGCGATACCGCGTAAGCGAATGCATCGAGCTCGCGATTCGCTGCAGTCAACTCGGCAGTGCGTTCAAGCACCCGCTGTTCCAGTTCGGCATTCAATCGATTCACTTCCGATTCAGCGTGCTTGCGTTCGCTGATGTCGATCACAATGCCGATATAGCGGCCTTCCGTGCCTGCTTCGTTGCCGATTGCGTCAGGAAAATATTGTCCACGGCTCAGCAACCAGCGCGGCGGCGACCCGGCCGGCATGTCCACTTGCCACTCGGCCTCATAGCTGCTGCGAATTGCCACGGCGGCTTCGATCTCATTTCTGACGCGTTCACGATGCGCCGGATGAATGGCGCGAAGCCATAACTCGCGACTGGGTATTGCCGAATCGACCGACATACCGAACAGAGTCCAGACTTCTTTCGACCAGTAACGACGCTCCTCGCCGATCCGCCACTCCCACGTACCGGCGCGCGCGGCATCCTGAGCCAGACGCAGACGATCTTCGCTATAGCGCAGGCGTTCGGTTGTCAGTGTCAATTCGCGTTCATGCCGTTCTGTTTGTCGTTGCGCACGACGCAAGCCTTCACTCAATGCACTGACCAGCGCGCCATTGATGATCAACATCAACCATTGCAGCAAATCGTGAGGACTGCCGATTCTCAGGCTGGCGTCCGGCGGCCATCCCCAATACGCAATGCCGATGGCGCAGGTGATGGTGGCTACCAGGCCCGGTCCCAGGCCGCCGAGCAATGCACTCAGAATAATGGGGAACATGAACAGGATCGGCAGCGGACGATCGTCGGTAAGCCGAGTGAGGCCGTGATGCGCCCACAGCATCGCTGCGCTGATGACGACAGCGAAGAGGTACAGAATCGGTTTCTGAGTGCGCCGCAACTGGGCGCGTTGTTCGTGAGCGGTGTGTTCGATCGAGCTTGCCGGGCCGGGCATCGGCGCCCGCTTCAAGGCCAGATACAACAGCATCGTCGTCAGTGCAACGAATACCAATCCCTTCACCGTCGACAGCCAAACGATATTGTTGATATCGGTGAATAGCGCCAGCAGTCGATCCGACGCAAAAATCCATAGCGCTGCCGCTACGGCATAGCTCAACGTCACCTTGAAAATAAAGCGATCGCGTTTGACCGATGGCATGGATTGCATTCCCTGATGCCTATTGACCTGCGGCCCATTAATTTCCGGCTCAGCAGCATTGCGCGACATATTGCTTGCTGTGTAGGCGTGGCGCTGCGTCGCGAGCATTCTTGCACAAAAAAGCCATGGCAAGGCATCGGCCTGCCGCAGCGACTACACGCTCGAGCTAATTGCGCGAACTCAGTGCCGTGGCAATGAACTGCGCCGACACCGTGGTGCGAGGTGCGCCATCGAACCAGCTATGCGCCTCGCGCTCCAGACCGACGCCATGCATGTAATTGTACAAGGCTTTGTTAAGCGCAATGCCTAATCGATCATGATCCACACCCGCAGGGTCGATGAAGGCAATGTCGTTGCGGGCGAATGTCACCGGTGATTGCGGTGCCAGCGTGACGCCGTATTGTTCGGGATGCAGGCCCACCGGTGAATGCACGGTGCAAGTGAAACGATGAAAGAAACCCGACTGAATGCAGCCTTCGGCAAACAACTGACGCACATACTCCAGTGCATCGACCGTATCCTGCACGGTCTGAGTAGGAAAACCGTACATCAAGTACGCATGTACCAGAATGCCGGCATCGCTGAATGCACGCGTGACGCGTGCTACTTGCGCCACCGAAACGCCTTTTTGCATCAACTTCAACAACCGATCCGATGCCACTTCAAGTCCACCGGAGATGGCGATGCAACCGCTATCGGCCAGCAACCGGCAGAGCTGCGCATCGAACGATTTTTCAAAACGAATATTGCCCCACCATGAAATCGCCACTGGGCGCTTTTGTAGTTCCAATGCCAACGCCTTGAGCGATTTGGGTGGCGCTGCTTCATCGACAAAGTGAAAGCCGGTCTGGCCGGTTTCCGCCACCACCGCTTCGATACGATCCACCAGCAGGCCTGCCGATGCGGTTTCGTAACGCGAGATGTAATCCAGGCTGATGTCGCAGAAGCTGCATTTTTTCCAGTAACAACCATGCGCCACGGTGAGCTTGTTCCAGCGCCCATCGGACCAGAGGCGATGCATGGGGTTGAGCATGTCGAGTAGCGATAGATAGCGATCTAGCGGCAAGCCGTCCCAGGTCGGCGTGCCGATCTCGGCAAACGGAATGTCCGGCTCGGCGTGATTGATGAACTGCACGCGTTGTTTGCGGATGAAAGTACGCACCAGGCGTTCGCAAGGACGTTTACCTTGCAGATGTTCGATTAGCGCCAGTACCGGCAACTCGCCATCATCGAGCGTTACGTAATCGAAGTAGTCGAAGACGCGTGGCTCGGCAAGTTCGCGCAATTCAGTGTTCACATAGCCGCCGCCCAACACGGTGATCACATCGGATTTAATTTGCTTGATAGCCTGCGCAATACGAAACGCTGCATACACCGCGCCGGGAAACGGCACCGAGATCAACACCATGGTGGGTTGATGTTGTTCCAGTACCGCCTGAGTCAGTTGCTGCAGGATGTCATCGACCAGATTGGCCTCAGCAGCAAGCGCTGCAGCCAGGGGCTCGAAGGTCGGTTGGCTTTGCGCCAGCGATTCGGCGTAACGCACGAACTCGAAACGTTCATCGACCGCATCGCGTAATACATCGGCGAGATCGTTCAAGTACAAGGTCGCCAGATGTCGCGCACGATCCTGCGTACCCAGTGCGCCGAAGGCCCACGCCAATGAGTCACCTGCGTCCGTATGCTCATAAGCATCAAGCGCGGCAAAGCGTTCGCCCTCAGGCAGAAAATGTCGGCCGGCAATGCGATGCGCCAACGTTGCGTCCCTACCTTGCAGAAAGCTTATGGTGGGGGTGATGGTGCCGAGATAACGATCGATCTGCGCAACGAATGCTTTCGCGCGCGTCGTGCGTTTTCTCGCCGGCAAGGCTTGCACGCAATCGTGAATGGCTTGCAGGCCTGCTACTGAAAACAATTGCAGCACCAGCTCCAACGCCAGATCTTCCTGCACCGCATCGATGCCGCGGCCACGCAGAAAGCCGGTGAGATACGCCGTTGAAGGGTACGGCGTGTTCAACTGCGTCATCGGCGGGATGATGGATAGAACGCGGATGGATGAGTCGGACATGAAAGCGGTGTGGGAAATTTGGCTCAGATAGTCGGAAGACACCAAGTAAGACATCGTCATTCCCGCGCAAGCGGGAATCCAGTTAATAACGTGTCGCAGAGCGACTCAATACGACTGGATCCCCGCCTTCGCGGGGATGACGTATACGATGGGCTTGATCGATTTCTAAACAGTCTCTTAGCTTAACGCAGTGTGCATGGCGCCGTGGCTCAGCGCGACTCGCGACCTTCTTCGAGATGGAACTTGTGCATGAAGCGGTGCACGACCGGCGTGAATACCAAACCTGCCGAGACCAGAAATACCAGGCCGGCATACAAGGCATACAGACCTGCAAACAATTTACCGGGCGCAGTTTGTGGCGTATTCACCGGGCCCATACCGCCCAGCAGCATGGCGGAATTCAGAAAGCCATCCAGCCATGATAAGTGCTCGAAGTATCGATAGCCGAGCATGCCAACGCACAGTGACAACCACAGCAGCACCGCCGCCAGGCCGCCGTGGACAAACAGGCGGCGCAGGAAGTGACGGCGCGAGGCCAACTGTTGATGACGTCGTTCATACATGGCGGCTATGTTGCGGCATTTGCCGTATGCAAGCGAGCACGAATGTGTCGCGCTCAATACGCACAATGTGCGTTCAAAAAATGGCTGCGCCTGGGTTGGCACATTTGGGTCAGCGCATTTCCACCTTCAGCGCGACGCGCACATTGCCACGTACCCGCGTCGCATCGACATAACCGATGGCATTGGGTGTGGTCGCGACCGCTTTCAGAATGGCGTCTTCGTTATCGCAGATGGTCATCGGTTTCAAGGTGCCGGTGAACTGTTGCCGCGCCCACGCTGCTTTCAAACTGGCGGGCGCAGCTTTCAACAGAGCAAGATTCAATTCGCCGTGCGTGCGCGAACCATCCGGCAGCGCCATTGGCTGTATGTCAGTGCCGCCGGGTAGTTTGACGTCCTGGCCAAGGTATATGCGCATGACGGTATCGAAGTCGATCTCTTCCTTGTTGCTGGCATGCACGATGATGGCGACCTCGGCCTGAGCCGGCAGTGCTAACACAGTCAAACCGCTTAGCAGCCAAACGAAAAACGCGCGGCGTATTTTCACGGCGGTGATGGCGGGGATGCGTTGGCGCATGATGACCCGCATTAAAAAATCACATCGTAGGAAAGCGCGAGCACGCGCGCATTGCCTGCGAAGGTATTGGGGCCATCGGTGAAGCGATCCAACTGCAATTTCAGCGCGCTGGAATTGCCAACCTCATAACGCAGTGACAACGACTGCGTTTGCCAACGCAGTGGCGCGTAGTAATCCGGGAAACGCGTGGTTTCGCGATATGCCGAGGCAGTGAGCATGGGCGTGAATTTTCCGAGGTGCATGCCGACGCCCAGCAGCCACGCAGTGGCTTTGTATTGAAAATCGCTGCGATCGAAAACGCTGTATTCGGAACTCACCAGCCAACGCTCGGTATCGATGTTGATTGAGCCGCCGTAAATCTTTTGTCGACCGATGGTTCGCTGTGACGGCAACAGATCCAGCGTCGCGCTGTTGTGATCCCATTGCCGGTAATCGGACACAATGTACGCCACGCGCGCCGTCAACCAGTCGCGGCTCAATTCCAGATCGCCGCCGCGAATGCCACGCCAGTGAATGTCTTTGGGTGCGTCAAAACTCAACTGCGCATACGCACTGTCCTTGGTGCGTTCATCGCCACCGAACAACGATGAGCGCATCGACCAGCCACCGAGGGCATGCCGAAACGTCACGCTGCCGCCGTTGTAGTTCACGGCATCCCAACCATAGATGTCGGCCGGCAAGCGCACCCATGGATAGGTGTAGCCCACGTCCTGTGAGGTCGAGTAGTAGTACAACGGCAAACGTTTGCGGCCTACCTGCACCGTCCAGTCTGGATTGATGTCGTAGGTGAGATACGCCCATTCGAGGTCGGCGCCGGCGCCATCGGCGAGACGACCCACCATTTGCACCGTGGCCGATAGATTGCCCAACACATTCATCTTGCCTTGCAGCCCCAGCTTGCTGTCCGGCTTCAGGCTCAATGCGGGCGTATACACACCGCCATGCGCCCAATCGGCGATGAAGCGCGTGCAAGGTGGGCGATACGCGCTGCTCATGGTGCTGTCGCCAACACAGTTGCCGAAGGTGCGGCCCGCCACGAGCGAGGCAAAACCCGAGTACTGAACGTCGAATGCACGCGCTGGTGCGACGCACAGCCAACTGATGCAAGCACACAGGCGCAGCAAGGCAGGAAGAGGCGGGAGCAAGCGGGATGAAGGCATGGTTCGCTCAGGAACAAGTGGCGCGTTGTTCAATCGCAAAATGGTCCGTATGCGATCACGCGAACAAAGGTCTACCGCACGTGATCGGCAGTCTCACCCGCGACTTGAGCGAGGTATGCAGCTCATCAGGCGGGTTCGATACGCAGTTAATGAGTGCGTTGTTGTAATGAAACATTGGAAGTGGATCTGGTTGTGGCTGCATCAAGTTGATGCATGCTTGTCGCCGCCAATATTTTGCTAACCGATGCGTCAAGACAAGGGCGAGCCATTCACATCAACTACAAAATCACGGGGTGCCATCATGGCCTGGGTACAACTGATCACATTACTGTCACTGATCCAATTCATTGGCTTCGGTTTTCTGGTGGCGAAAGCGCGCGGCACGTATGGCATCAAGGCGCCGGCGACGACCGGTCATGAGATATTCGAACGTTACTATCGCGTGCATATGAACACGCTGGAGACGCTGGTGGTGTTTGTGCCGGCGCTGTGGATGGCGGCTCAATACTGGTCGCCATACTGGGTGGCCGCATTAGGTGCGGTCTATTTGATCGGCCGTATTGTTTATTTGCGCGGCTATGTAGCGGATCCCAAGGGACGCAGCGCGGGTTATGCGCTTAGTTTCTTGCCGGTTATCGGCCTGGTGTTGGCCGGTGCGGTGGGCGTGGTGCGCGGTTTGCTACTTAGTTAATTGTGATGGCCTAGCCGCGAAGGGCGATTGATCATGGCATTGCATACGCGCGTAAACGCGTTATCCATGAAGGCCAGCGTTTCGCCAGAGATGTCTATTTGTCGTAGTGCCCGGCGCATACACCTGAGCCATTGATCGGCTGCGTCGGGTTCGATGGCCAAGTCCGCATGCGCGGACATCAGGCACCGCGCATTGCCGCGTTCAAAATAAGTGCGCGGTCCACCAAGCCAGCCGGATAAAAATTCAAACAGGGTGTGTCGCATCGGCATCAGATCCACAGCGTGCATGGCACGTAGTGTGGTTGCCTCTGGCGAGGTTTCCATTTCGTCGTAAAAAGCATTCACCAGTCGCTGTACGGCCGCCGCGCCGCCTATCAGTTGATATGGCGTTGCGCCTGTCTGGGTTTGACTTGTCTCGGTTTGACTTTTCTGGGATTGATTGGCTGTATTCATGGTGATGACGAGAGGCGCAGCATCGATAGCGATCGTTACCGATGTTGCGCGTCATTATGCCGTCACTGCACTAGGTGATTTAGAAGCGATAGCCGACACCGATGCCGTAGATGTACGGATCGACGGAGACGGTGGTGAGCTTGGCGCCATTCAACTTTACGTCGGTGCTGATGTCGACTTTCTTCACATCGAGAGACAGCGACCACTTGTCGACCAAAGAAACATCCACACCCGCCTGCAGCGCCAGACCAACGCTGATCGTATCCATATCGAGCTTGTTGATGCCGGCTGCTTTGACGCTGAGATTGTTGTCGGTGAACCACGTGAAGTTCACGCCTGCGCCAAGGTAGGGACGAACTTTGTCGGTCAGGAAGTAATACTTGCCGGTCAGTGTCGGCGGCAGATGTTGCACAGATCCCAGGCTCACGTTGGGGCCCAGCGCTGTTTGTTTGGCGACGACGTCATGACGTTGTGGCACGGTCAGCAACAACTCAATACCCACATGCGGTGTAATGGCATATTCGAAATCAATATCGGGCGCCCATTTCTTTTCCACTTCGATACCGTTCTTCGGCACGCCTAGCGCGGCGATGGGGTCGGATTTATTGCTCGGTGCAATCTGGATGGCACGTACGCGCACGGTGACAGCGTTAGCATCAACAGCCCGTGCGGTGTAACTGGTGATGCTCAGCAGCGCGGCGATACAGCTCGCCGCGATTGTTTTGCTTATCGACATGTCTTGTCTCACTTCTATTGCTTGGGTGAGAGCTTAGGCAGTCGGGTCAGGTATCGATATCAGGGGTTGGGGCGTCGTTCTACGCAATGGTCATGATGCGGGGAAGTTCGTATAGGTATTGCCGCTACTGATAAAGGCGATTGTGGTACTTGATCCATCCCGCAACATGCCGGCCCGACGGATCGTGATGCGTCCAGTGCATGACGCCACCGCGATCGTTCCAGATGTATTCGCCATACAGTTCAATGGTCGCGCCGGGCTGCAGATCTGGCACGCGCTCAGCAAGATCGATGTTATGTGCCACCAGTATGGTGTTGCCCGATGGCAGCGCGACAAGGAAGCGTTGATGTCGCGAGCCTTCATTGTCGTCGCTCAGTGTTTTCTTGACCGTGGCCATTACCGTGATCTGAACATGTGTGCGGCGTTGCTGAATGGCTTGTTCGATGTCGCTGTCGCCGGTAATGCCAGGCGCGACGTCGTGCGATTCGCTTTGCTGCTGCGTTGGATGCAACGCACTGGTTTGCGAATGCTGCTGGCAGTAACCCAGCGCGGCGACCAGTAGTGCGATAACGATGATCAGTGGCTTTTTCATGTTCTCGATCGGTATTCGATAGTTCCGTATCTTCTTCCACCAATTGGTTTGTTGAGGGAGAGGGGTGGGAGAGGGTAGCTTCAGTCGGCCAACTTTACCGAACTCCATGTCAACGCAACGCTGAATTCCAACGCCCGCTCCGAACCGGTTGCCCATTCTGAAGTCCGACTCTAGAATCAACGCCAATCGCGGGTGTAGTTCAATGGTAGAACTGTAGCTTCCCAAGCTACTAGCGTGGGTTCGATTCCCATCACCCGCTCCATCTTTCCGCTCCTCAACAACACAGCTAGGGCCTGTTAACACTAATGCAATCGTTGCGACGGAGGTCAGAAGGACTCAGGACGCGACGCACCGAGCGCTGTGTACCCACATTGATAACTTGGGTACTCAAGCGAGGTGCAACAAAGTCCTGAGTCCTTCTGGCCCCGTCCCTTCGGGTTGGGCTCCAGAAGGCGCCATGCGTCCACGTTTGTTTTACTTGGGCTCGTCGTTTATTTGGAATGACCAAACTTCACTCCTCGTGCCTAGCCTGGCGCCTTCTGGAACTCCAACGCAGCGATTGCATTAGTGTTAACAGGCCCTATCAGGCGCGGCAATGAGCAAGCCCTTTCATAAATCCTTGTATGCGCAAGTAGTGTTCGCCATCGCGGCGGGCGTGCTCGTCGGACATTTCTGGCCGCAACAAGGCACAGCGCTGAAACCATTAGGCGATGGCTTCATCAAGCTGATCAAGATGCTCATCGCGCCGATCATCTTCTGCACGGTGGTAACCGGTATCGCCGGCATGCGCGATATGAAAAAAATCGGCCGTGTTGGCGGCAAGGCGCTGTTGTACTTTGAAGTTGTCAGCACTATTTCGCTGATGATCGGTTTGGTTGTGGTCAATGTGCTCAAGCCTGGCGCCGGCATGAACGCCGACGTCAGCACGCTCGACACGCATGCATTGAGCAGCTATACCACCGCCGCCAAGGAACAAGGCGTGGTGGAATTTCTGCTCAACGTTATTCCGCCCACCCTCTTCGATGCCTTCGCTAAAGGCGAAATCCTGCAGGTACTGCTGGTATCCGTGTTGTTGGGCTTTGCGTTTGCACAAGCCGGCGAGCGCGCGCAAGTTGCATTGAACTTCATCGAGCAATTTTCACACGCGTTGTTCATCGTGGTGGGTTTCATCATGCGTCTCGCGCCGATCGGCGCATTTGGCGCAATGGCTTTCACCATCGGCAAGTACGGCGTGGCTGCGCTACTGCCACTCGCCAGACTGATGGGCAGTTTCTATCTCACCTGTCTGATTTTTATTTTCGTCGTGCTAGGCAGCATCGCTCGTTGGGCGGGCTTCAGCATCGGCAGATTCATCGTCTACATCAAGGAAGAACTACTGATCGTGCTCGGCACTTCATCGTCGGAGTCGGTGCTGCCGCGCATGATGCTCAAGATGGAGCAACTCGGTTGCTCCAAGCCTGTCGTCGGTCTGGTGATTCCCACCGGCTATTCATTCAACCTCGACGGCACGTCGATCTATCTCACTATGGCCGCGATCTTTGTGGCGCAGGCGACGAATACTGATCTCACACTCATGCAACAACTCACCATCCTCACCGTGTTGCTGCTCACTTCCAAAGGCGCCTCGGGTGTGACGGGTAGCGGCTTCATCACGCTGGCAGCAACCTTAAGCGCCGTGCCGACCATTCCCGTTGCCGGCCTTGCCTTGATTCTCGGCATTGATCGCTTCATGTCGGAAGCACGAGCGCTGACCAATCTGGTGGGCAATGGCGTGGCGACAATTGTGGTATCGAAGTGGGAAGGGGAGTTGGATAAGGAGCAGTTGCAAAGCAAGTTGCAATGATTGTGTCGGACTTAAGCAATCCTCCCGCGTACTGACATTACTTGGCAAAACGTATTAGCGCAGCAACTACCTCTTCAGGATGCGTTAACAACAAATTGTGCTCCGCCTTGATTGCACAATGCGTATGCGGCGGCAATAACGTACGCACCAACGTGATGTGCTCAGGTGGAATCACTGCATCGTCATTGCCCGTGACAACCAGAATGTCGCGATCGATATCACGCAGCGCTGCATAGCGCGCTGTTTGATCGCCGAGTGCCGCAGTGCGAATCATCGATAACAAGCCGCGTGCAAAACCCGCTTGTTCAACTTGTTCGATAAAACGCTCGGTGAGATGTGGTTGGCCGATGTGTTGATAGCGTCGGCGGCGACGGCGAACCAGCGCGCGTACACCGAAGCCATGCATGACGAGTTCGCCGATGCCGGGTGTGCGAAAGACACGCGTCCAGCTTGAGGTTGAGTTGTAGTTGAGCATAGGCGCGACAAGTACCAGCCGCGATGCCCATTGAGGATGTCCGGCAGCGACCGAAGCGACTACGACTGCGCCGAATGAATGGCCTAACAAAATCGCTGGCCGTGGAAAATCGGCCGCTGCAATGATCTCTTCGGTCTGACGGACAAAACGTTCCAACGAATAGGAGCCGCGTGGCCTATCTGATGAACCGTGGCCGAACATGTCGAAGCGCAGCGTCTGAAAGCCCGCCTGCAATAACGGCGGCACGAGCAGATCAAACTCCCAACATGGCACGGTGGCGCCGTGCACCAGCACGATAGGTATGCCGTTGCTGTCACCTTCACGACGCCAGTGCGTGATGCCTTCGCTCAGGCGAGTGTAGTTGCCGCTGGCGCGCCACTGCTGTTCGAGTGCTTGCGCGTCGGGAGAGTGGTCGGTGTTGTGCATGTCGTCCGAGTTTAAGCGAGCGAGATGACAACTTTGTTCATCGCATTAGTTGTTCTTGCGATCAACTACTCCGCAAACGCCAGCGCCCTCTCCTGCACCAGCTTGCCATTCTGATAATCGACGATTGCTTGTTCGATTTCTTCACGCGTGTTCATCACGAACGGACCGTACTGCACAACGGGTTCATTCAATGGCTGCGCGGCGAGTATCAAGAACCGTGCATCGCTGGCCGCGTTAACAACGATCTGCTCGCCGCCGTTCAGCAAGGCTGCGGTATGGCCTTGCAGCTTGGTGACAGTGCCTTCGCCGATCGTAATTTCACCTTCGTATAAGTAGATGAAGGCGTTATGCGCAGCCGGAGTTGCCTGCACAAAGCGCTGGCCCTGCGGCAGCTTGACGTCAAGGTACAGGGCCTGTGTTGCAAGACCTTGCACCGATCCCGATATGCGCTGCTCTCCGTTGATCACGTCGCCCGCAATCACTTTCACTGTTGCGCCGTTATCAAGTGTTGCCACCGGAATTTTCTCTGCGGGAATATCGCGATAACTCGCCGCTTTCATTTTCTCGCGTGCGGGGAGATTGATCCACAACTGGAAGCCGTGCATGCGACCTGACTGTTGCTGCGGCATTTCCGAGTGAATGATGCCGTGCGCAGCGGTCATCCATTGCACATCGCCGCTGCGCAGATGACCTTTGTTGCCCATGTGATCTTCATGCAGCATGTGACCTTCGAGCATGTAAGTCACCGTCTCAAAGCCGCGATGTGGATGCGGCGGAAAGCCGGCGATGTAATCGTTGGCGTCGAAGCTGCCGAATTCGTCGAGCATCAGGAAGGGGTCGAGACGCAGGTTCTGTTTCGAACCCAGCGTGCGCAACAACTTCACGCCAGCACCATCGGAGGTGGTCATGCTATTGATGATCTGATTGACGCTGCGGGTGGTCATGGCTGCGGCTCCTTCAAGTGTATTTGCGTATCGTATGGTAGGGTCGTTCGAGAACGGTGCTCTTCATCTGAGAGGGCGGTTCGCGAACCGCCCCTACAGGATTGGGGTTTCACGCAAAGCTCGGCGAATGCGCCAACTGCGCGCTTTGTTGTCGTGCTGCATTCAACTCCTGCTCGCGGGTGGTGGCGTCGATGTTCAAGCCTTCAGCGTAGATGAACTCCACGTCGGTGAGTCCGATTAGCCCCAAGAAATTGCGGACATGGGTGGACGCGCTATCGCGAGCGGTGCCGGCATGTTTGCCGCCACGCGTGGCGAATATCAACACGCGCTTGCCTGCAATGAAGCCCACTGGGCCATTGGCGGTGTATTTGAAGGTAACTCCCGCGCGCGCCACATGGTCGAAATAGGCTTGCAGCGAGGAAGGAATGCCGAAGTTGTACAACGGCAAGCCAATCACGATCACATCCGCGCTATTCAACTCGGCAATCAACGCGTCCGAATAGTCGGCTACTTCGCGTTGTGCTGCGTTGCGTTGTTCGGCCGCGGTGGCCAGGGCTGTCAGACGCTCGGCATTCAAATGCGGCACCGGATCAGCGGCCAGGTCACGCACGATCACCTTGGCGCCGGTGTGCTCAGCTCGCCATTCACGAACGAAATCGTTGGCCAGTTGGGTGGATTGGCCGTTGCCGGCAAACAGGCTGGTATTGATCTGCAGCAGAGTCTTCATGTTCGTTTCCTCAAGTGCAGCGGGGTTTGGGTGTCCGCTTTGCGTGAGCTATGAAACGATTTACTGAGTGAATAAAAAAGCTCAATATTTGGCGCATTCCTATCGAATCGATTGATGGAATCGCGCGAGTCGTCATCCGTGGTTGTCAGGATGACTGAACTGCAGTTTGGTTAATTTGACTTGATCACTCATGAAACCCACCAATCCCAATGCCAACGGCGGCAGCCATCCACGCATTTCCATCGAACAATGGCGAGCGTTGCTCACCGTGGTCGAAGCAGGCGGTTATGCGCAGGCAGCCGAACAAATGCATAAGAGTCAGTCGTCGATTACTTACGCGGTGAAAAAACTGGAGTCGGTGCTGGACGTCACTGTGTTCGAGATTCAAGGCCGCAAGGCGGTGCTGACGCCCACGGGTGAGTTGCTGTATCGCCGTGCACGTTCGTTGCTTGAAGAAGCCAGTGGCCTTGAGCGCGCAGCGCACAAGTTGTCGGCGGGGTGGGAAGCGGAGATCGGTCTTGCCATCGAGCCGTTGTTTCCGACCTTTGTGCTGCTCAAATGTCTGGCGCAATTCGCCAACGAAAGTCCGCACACGCGCATTGAATTGATCGAGTCGGTGCTCAGCGGCACTTGCGAAGCATTGATTGAACGCAAAGCAGAGCTGGCTATTTCCAGTCTCATTCCACAAGGTTATCTGGGCGATGCGTTGATGGAGGTACGCATGCTTGCCGTATCGTCACCCGATCATCCATTGCAGCAACTGCAACGGCCCATCACGCAGCGCGATTTACGTGCGCATCGACAACTGGTGGTGCGCGATAGCGGCATCAATCGCAGCGGCAATGCGCTTACACTCGAAGCCACGCAGCGTTGGACGGTGAGCAATATGAGCACGTCAATCGACGCAGTACGGCGCGGTTATGGCTTTGCCTGGTTCCCGGAAGAGCGTATTCGCGAAGAGCTGGAAGCGGGATTACTCAAACCGTTGAACTTGCGCGAAGGCAGTGTGCGCATGGGTTCGCTGTACTTGATTTATGCCGACCGCGATGCGGCTGGCCCCGGTGTGCTGCGTTTGGCGGAGATCATTCGCGCCAGTGTCGCCAGCGAGTGCAAAAACGCGGCGCATCATCGCGCCGACATGGATGCGTTAGTGGCGAAGGCGAAGCAGGGATCGGTGCGGAAGTTGGCGAGGTAGCGTTGAGTTGTTCATAGTCTTCGCATCTCTCTTGGTTTTAACTCCCTCTCCCTCTCCCTCAGGGAGAGGGACGGGGTGAGGGTGGAGCATTACGCGTCGTCATTACGCTTAGGAGCACCCTCACTCTGTCTCTCTCCCCGAGAGAGAACGCTGTTGTTATTGGACTACGAAGTTTGTGTACAACGAACGTAACCGATCGAATTGAACAGATATGATCAAGTTGGAGTCCCGCATGCGTTTGCTTGTTATCACCCTGTCATTGCTGATCACCGCTCTGGCACAAGCCGCCGAAGGCATGTGGACGCTGGATAATCTGCCCATCGCGCAGTTGCAGGCCAACTATCAATTCACACCGACCAAGCAATGGGTGGACAAGGTCATGCATTCGGCGGTGCGTCTGGCGCAAGGTTGTTCGGGATCATTTGTCTCGGCGGCGGGACTGGTGCTGACCAACCATCATTGCAGCGCGCGGTGTCTGGAAGGTGTCTCCAGCGCCGAGAAGAATTATCTGCGCGATGGTTTTCTCGCGCGTAGTCGCGAAGCGGAACTGAAATGTCCGGAGCTGGAGTTGAATCGGCTGGAACAAATCACCGATGTCACTGCCACCATCAAACAAGCCACGCACGAACTGAATGGCGAGACCTTCAAACAGGCATTCAATGCTGCCAAGGCGCGCTTGACTGCGGCCTGCGTTGCGCAACAAGGTCGCACGACACGTTGTGATGTGGTCGAGCTGTATCACGGCGGCGTGTATCACTTGTATCGCTATCACCGCTTTCAGGATGTGCGTCTGGTGTTTGCGCCGGAACAAGCGGCGGCGTTCTTCGGTGGCGATCCCGATAACTTCAACTTCCCGCGTTACGATCTGGATATGACGGTGTTGCGTGCTTACGAAAATGGCAAGCCGGCGCAGATCAAGGATTATTTTCGTATCAATGCCAACGGCGCGGCTGAAGGTGAACTTACCTTTGTTGCCGGTCATCCCGGCGCCACGCAACGCGAACTGACCACTGCGCAAATACAAACCTTGCGCGATGTGCGTTATCCGCGCGATGTGGTGTTGTATTCGGAACTGCGCGGCGTGCTGGAGCAATATCAAAAGCAGGGTGCGGAGCCGGCGCGTGTGGTGGCAAGCGATTTATTCAGTATTGAAAACACCTTGAAAGCACGTCGCGGCGCGCTTAAAGCGCTGCAGGATGAAAGCTTGCTGCGCACCAAGCAGCAAAACGAAGCCGAGCTGCAACAATACGTGCTGGCGCATCCCGAGTTAATCGCGGCACGGACAGCGTGGCAGGACATCGCACGTGCGGAACAGACGCACCGCGCCATCAGCGATGAGCATTACTTCATCGAAACCGGGCGCGGCTTTCAGAGCAAGTACTTCAGTTTTGCGCGCACGCTGGTACGCGGCGCGGCCGAGCGCGCCAAGCCCGACGCGGAACGGTTGCCGGAATTTACCGAAGCGGATCTGCCCGGCGTGGAGCAGGCATTATTCAGCGCTGCGCCGCTGTATCCCGAGTATGAACAACTGCGCCTGTCGTGGTCGTTGACCAAACTGCGCGAATGGCTGGGCGTCGATCACCCGTTAGTAAAACAAGTGCTGGGTAAGGAATCGCCGGAGCAATTGGCGGCACGCTTGGTGAAGGCCACGCAATTGGGTGATGTAGCGGTGCGCAGGGCATTGTGGAACGATCCGAACGCCGTCGCGCAATCCACCGATCCATTCATTCAATTGGCGCGGGACATCGATCCCTATGCGCGCGGATTGCGTGGCCGCTTCGATAATGAAGTGGAAGCAGTGGCGCAACGCGCAGCGCAAGCCATCGCCGAAGCGCGCTTCAAACAACTCGGCACCAGCGTAGCGCCGGATGCCACATTCACCCTGCGTCTGTCCTACGGCGAAGTACGAGGTTGGCAGGAGCCGGGTGTGACGGGCCGCACGATTGCACCCTTTACCGATGTGGGAGGGGCATTCACCCGGCACACTGGCGCTGACCCGTTTGCGTTGCCCGCGAGTTGGCTCGCAGCAAAGCCACGACTCGATACCAGCACGCGCCTGAATTTCGTTACCACCAACGACATCATCGGCGGTAACTCCGGCAGTCCCGTGCTGAATCGACGCGGCGAAATCGTCGGCCTGATCTTCGACGGCAATCTGCATTCGCTCGGCGGCGGCTTCTGGTACGACGGCAATCTGAATCGGGCGGTGGCGGTGCATCCCGCGGCGATTCTCGCCGCGTTGCGCACGGTGTACGGCGCGACGGCATTGGCGCAGGAATTGACCGGCGCGTTGTCTCGATAAACGCCAACGGAGCATCAGGTCACAGTTGCAGGGAGGGTCGGGTGCTTAAGTTTTGCGACAGAATTCCGATTTAGTCTTGGCAACATCTATGTAAAGAGGTCGATGTGTCCCTGTCTGCGCGCAATGTCCTTTTGGTGGTTGATGACGATCCGGAGCTGCTCGCGCTGATCGCGGCCATTGGCAAGCGCAGCGGTTATGACGTCGTCACCGCCGATTCCGGTGCGGCATTCCGCCATGCCGTGGCGCAGTCGCATCCGGCGTTGGTCATTCTCGACCTACAAATGAGCGATATGGATGGCGTGGAAGGACTGCGGCATCTCGCTACGGCCACTTCCTCGAACCGACCCGACGTGTTGATCCTTAGCGGCATGGACCACAAGGTGCTGGCTTCGGCACGACAGTTCGGCTTGTCGCTCGGGCTGAATATTCTCGATGCATTGCAAAAGCCGGTGCGTATGCAGGAGCTGGAAACGTACCTGCGCAAATTCAACGGCGAACACGCGCCGTTGACCGGCGATGAATTCCGCCGTGCTATCGCCGAATATGAATTGGTGCTGCACTACCAACCGATTTTGCAACGCACCGAATCCGCCTGGGTGGTGAGTGCGGTTGAGGCGCTGGTGCGCTGGCAGCATCCCGAACGCGGTCTGTTGTATCCCGCGCAATTCCTGCCGATGGTGGAGCGCGAAAACCTGATGCTGGAAATGACCGACTATGTGCTCACCGAATCGCTGCGGCAGATCGGTCATTGGCATATGAATGGTCTGCAGCTGGGCCTGGCCGTGAATCTGGCGGCGCATAACGTGACTGACCTGCATTTCCCCGATCGCCTGTCGCAAGTGTTGCGTGAATACAGTGTGCCGCCGGCCTTCCTGTGTTTCGAAGTCACCGAAGCGGCTGCTGTGGGTGATCAAGATGTAGTGATGGATAGTTTCGCGCGCTTGCGAGTGCGGGGCGTCGAATTGGCGCTGGATGATTTCGGCATCGGTACATCGTCTTTGACGCAGCTATACAAGATGCCTTACAGCAGCATCAAGGTTGACCACACACTAGTTGCAGAAATGACCACATCGCAACAAGCCCGCACCGTCGTGGCGGCGCTGGTTGAGCTGGGCCACAAGTTATCGTTGGGCGTGTGCGCTGAAGGTGTGGAGACACAAGCCGCTTTCGATCGTCTCGATCGCATGGGTTGCGATCGCTTGCAGGGCGATTACATCAGCAAGCCGGTAACCGCCGCAGAGCTGGAAATTTTTGCCAACGTCTGGGGTACGGGCCGCGTTGAACCTTCGGCGTTGATGGCCGGTTGAAGCGCATCGCTTCCTGCGCAATTTCGCAGCTAAACAAGTTTGCACTACAGACGCTTCGACAGGCTCAGCGACCGGATACGCTTTGTTCGGTCGCTGAGCCTGTCGAAGCGTCTTATTTAATTTAATGAGCTGTACTTGTATCTCGGTAGAGAAATTTCCTTCTCAGCTTCCTGTGGCCGCCGCCTTGTTGCGTTGCTTGCGCAACAATTGCAGCGGGCAGGACAACGCAATGCGCGTGCCTTGTTTCAATGACTCGAAATGAATGGTGCCGCCCACCGTGCGGGCACGATATTCCATGATCTTCAAGCCAATACCGGGCTTACCCTTGCTTAAGCCCGTGTTCAAACCGATGCCGTCGTCGATGATGCTTAAGTGCAGGCGACGCGCGGTGGTGCGCAGCTCAATAACAATGCTATGTGCACGTGCATGGCGCGCCGCATTGGTGGTGGCTTCCTGTGCGATGCGATAGATGTGCGTGGCCAGACCTTCGTCGAGTTCGATGGCCAGCGCATTCGCGTCGTTGAAGGTGCAACGAATGTTGTACAGATCGGTGCAACGCGCGGCCAGTTGCCGCAATGCTTCGCGAATGCCGCCGCGTTCCAGATTGACCGGCGCAAGGCCCCGCGCCAGCGAACGCGTGCTTTGAATGGTGAGCGCAATCAGTTCGCTCAACTTGGCCACCTGCGGCAAATACGGCGAGTTCTCGCGCGACATCTGTACTTCAAGGCCCTTCATCATTAACGACAGGCCGGTGAGTTCCTGTCCCAGGCCGTCATGCAGATCGCTGCCCAGACGTCGCTGTTCGCGATTGGAGATATCGAGAATTTCCTGTTCGAGTTCCTTGCGGCTGGTCATGTCGCGTTCGGTGCAGACCACGCCGATCAATTCGTTATTGTGATCGCGCAGTGGTATGCGCGAACTTACCAGCCATTGCATCGAACCATCGCCCAGTTCGATGCCGTGTTCCTGTTCGATGAGCGGGCGGCCCGAGTTGAGCACCATCGCGTCCTGCAGTTCCATCTCGCGCGCCTGTTCCTGTCCCGGCAACTCGCTGAGTCGCCGGCCGATGGTGGTGGAGCGACGCCGTTTCAATCTGGCCAGCATGGCCTGATTGATGACGGTCAGCCGCGAGTTGGCATCGACGGCATAAATGTGTTCGGGAAGATTGTCGATGATGGCGATCAGCAAGGTGCGCTGTTCTTCCAGTGCCTGTTGTGCCAGACGACGTTCGCGGCGTTCGTGGCTTTCGCTGAGCGCGCGTTGCACCACGGCCGGCAACCGTTGCAGACGATCTTTCAATACATAGTCGGTGGCGCCGCTTTTCAATGCTTCGATGGCGCGCTCTTCGCCCAGCGAACCGGAAACAAAAATAAACGGCACATCGGCGTAATGACTGCGTAACATATGCAGTGCACTCATGCCGTCGAATCCCGGCAGCGTGTAATCGGCCAGCACCACATCGGGCGCGCCCGCCTGCAGTGCAGTCAAAAAATCGCTGGATGAGACGGCGCGTTGGCAATCGGCTTTCAGGCCGTTCCTATGCAGCTCAAGTTCAATCAGCTCGGCATCTGCCGGGTTATCTTCCAGTACGATGACACGCATCTGGTTCTCGGACTGCATATCGATCCTGAAGTGCTCGGTGGTTCGGTGCGTTTGTTTGAAGTACGCGGTGCTAACGTGATGAGGCGATAACGCCAAGCACGATTCATGCAACGGTAGCACCGATGCTGTGCGGAGGTAAGTCTGGCTTGTCTGCCTGCAGGTCCAATGGTAAAAACTCAGGGCTGAAGTGTTTCACATTGCCCGCATTGCCGTCGCTTCGTTGGGGGACGTCACCGAACAGGCGTTGCTGGTCCAATCATTCAAGTGGCTCGCCATGCGCGGCCGGAGTCAGACAAAACTTATGAGCGACTCAGAAGCACGGATTGTTATCGTCGACGATCATCCGCTGGTGCGTGAAGGCTTGAAGCAACTGCTTGGCGGCTTGCCGGAGTTTCGTCTGGTAGCTGAAGCCAGCGATGCCGCGCAGGCGCGTCAGGCCATCACACAACTATTGCCCGACGTTGCCGTGCTCGATCTCACCCTGGGGGCCGATGATGGCATCGAACTGGTGCGCTGGGTGCGACAGCACTATCCGCAGATTCGTATCGTCGTGTTATCGATGCAGGATGAAGCCTTGTATGCCGAGCGTCTGCTGCGCCTGGGCATCAGTGCGTATGTCATGAAAAGCGCGGCCGAATCGGACTTTCTCACTGCATTGCGCAAAGCAGTGAAGGGCCAGCGTCACATCAGCAGCGAAATGAATGAACGGCTGTTGTCCAAGGCGGTGCGCGGTCAGCTCAACAGTGGCAACGATGATCCGGTGGCGGCCTTGACCGAACGCGAGCTGGAAGTCTTCGCTCTGATCGGCGGCGGCGTCAGTACGCGCGAGATTGCCGATCGTTTGTCGCTATCTATGAAGACGGTGGACGCACATCGCCGGCACATGCGCGAGAAACTCAATCTGCGCTCTACCAATGAATTGATGCGCTACGCCGCGCAATGGGTATCGACTCGCGCGGTGAAGCAGGAAGCAACGCTCTGACTGAAGTTTGTTTTGGCAATTGCATGAAGCATCCTTGTCGTTGTGTCCGCGAATGCAATGCAAGTAGCAGAGCCACGATGTATGCAGAATGTATTGTCTTGGATTTCGGTTTAAACGTATCGACTGTTGCTAGGGATTCAGTGAAAGAGATTCAGGTAGGCAAGAGGTTTGCCGAACAGGTCAGGCGTGCATTGACACCGAGTTAACCCGACGTATTTGAATGACCTGCAGTTGAATCAGGAGCTAAGCAATGGCAGCCGGATTGGTAAGCGGAACTCAACATCGACAAGGCGCGGTGCAACGCCGCCGCCGCATCATGATTGTCGATGATCATCCCATCGTGCGGCAGGGACTGCGCCGTTTGATGGAAGCAGAGCCCGACCTTGAAGTATGCGGTGAAGCGGAGACCGCGCGCGAAGCGAAGTCGTTGATCCGCGAGTTGCGCCCAGATGCCGTGATCGTCGATGTCTCGTTGGCGCAAGGCGATGGCCTTGAGCTCGTGAAAGACGCACGCGCGCATTATCCGACTTTGCCGTTGCTGGTGTTGTCCATGCACGACGAAGTCATCTATGCGGAACGCATGCTCTCGGCAGGTGCCAATGGCTACATCATGAAGCAGGCAGCCAGCGATCAGTTTCTGGTGGCGTTACGCCGCGTGCTGGAAGGCGGCATCTACGTCAGCGAAACCGTTGGCAACACCATGATCGAAAAGTTTGCCGCCGGTGGCGCATACACGTCAGTCAATCCGGTGGACAGTCTCAGCAATCGCGAACTGCAGGTGTTGCACATGATCGGCAAAGGCCTGTCGACCCGACAAACCGCCGAAGCACTTAATCTCAGTATCAAGACCGTTGAATCGCATCGCCAACGCATCAAGCGCAAGTTATCGCTGCGCACCGCTGCCCAGTTGATGCAATATGCGGTGAATTGGTACGCGGGGCGCGCTCCTTCTTAGGACCTCTTCTCAGCAGGCGCGCTGTCATACAGACCGCTGACCATTCGCTTAACCACAACTTGGGACAATGTGGATAATAATGGTGCAGTCGGTAACGATGGTGACAGGATTGGCTTGGCTGCTTGCGGCCATCGGCATCGGCGCAGCGTGGTGGCTGCGTCGTCGGCTGCAAACATTGCAGCAGCGCATGCTGATCGATGGAGCAGTACAGCGTCGTAACGAAGCCATTGTCGATGCCAGCGGTGAAGGCGTGCTGGAACTCGATCTCGCCGGCAACGTCTGTTTTGCCAATCCCTCGGCAGTGCGCCTGCTCGGTTATGAAGTCGAAGAACTACTGGGCCGCGACTATCGCAACTTGATGACCGCCGGCGATTTGCCTGAGCAACGCGATGTCGGCCGCATCGGTTATACCACCGACATGTTGCGCGGTATCGGCGCGGTTCTGCGTTGCAAGAACGGCCGCACGCGTCCTATCGAATATCGCATGGTGCCGCTGCGACACAATGGCATGGCCGCAAGCCTGATTGCGTTTCGCGATCTCACCGAACGCTCCCGCATCGATGTCATGCTGGCGGACATGCAGCACATGGCGAAGGTCGGCGCGTGGGAAATCAATGTCGGCTCGCAGCGCATGAATGTCTCCGAAGGCATAGGCCGGCGCATGCACCTGACCACCGGACGCACGGCATCCATCAAGCAATTACTCAAAGCGATGGCGCCCAGTTCGCGACGCGCCTTGGTGCGCGCCGGCCGTTTAGCCACGCAGACCGGCAACAGTTTCGATCTGGAGTTGCGCTTGAGCGGTCAGGGCAATGTATGGATGCGTTGCATGGGCAAGGCGGAGCGCATCGATGGCGCAACGGTACGTTTGTACGGCGCATTGCAGGACGTCACCGAGCGCAAACAAGCGGAGCGCACGCTGCGCGAGACGCGTGATTTCTTCGGCGCCACCCTCGATGCGATGCCGGCATTGGTGATTCATGTGAATTACCAGCAGCGTCTTACCTACTGCAATCAATCGCCGTTGCGCGATGCCTTCGGTCTGGCGGGCAACTGTCTCGGCCAACCGTTGAGCAGCGCGCTGGATGTACAGCAACAGTCCGATCTGGTTCACGGCGTGAAGCAGGCATTGGCCGGTGAAGCCAGCAATCTGGTGCGCGCCTTGAGTGTGCACAACGAGCACCGACAAGTGCTGTGCAGTTTTCTGCCGCAACGTCATGGCGAAGCGGTGGTGGGTTGTTTCATGGTGCTCAGCGATGTCACTGAATTGAAAATGCTCGAAGCGCGTTTGTATCAAGCCGAAAAAATGCAGGCAGTCGGCCAGTTGACCGGCGGCGTAGCGCATGACTTCAACAATCTGCTCGGCGTGATTCTAGGCAACCTGCAATTGATCGAACGCGACGTCAGTGAAGACGCGGGGATTGCACGCAAGCTTGCCACCGCCATGCGCGCAGCGATGCGCGGCGCTGACCTTACCAAGCGCCTGCTGAGTTTTGCGCGACGTCAGGTGCTCGAGCCGGTGATCATCGATGTCGGTCAGCAGTTGCATCAATTCGCTGAACTGATTCAACGCACCTTGGGCGACACCGTGGAGATGCGTCTCGATATGGCGCCGGATCTGTGGCCGGTGAAAGTCGATCAAGGGCAGTTGGAGAATGCGATTCTCAATCTGGTGATCAACTCACGCGACGCCATGCCCAATGGCGGCTGCCTAACCGTGTCGGCACGAAACGTTCAACCCGACGCTGCATTCTTTCGCGCGCATGCCGATCTTGAAGCGGGAGATTACGTCGACATCAGCGTGACCGACACCGGCCAAGGCATCCCACCGCAGGTGTTATCGCGTGTGTTTGAGCCGTTCTTCACTACCAAGGAAGCAGGCAAGGGGAGTGGCTTGGGATTGTCCATGGTGCATGGCTTCGTCAAGCAATCGGGCGGCACGGTGCTGGTGCACAGCGAGTTGGGCAAGGGCACACGAGTCGGCATCATTCTGCCGCGCGCCATCGATGAACAAACACAGCTATCAGACACATTGGCGCACCGCGCCTTGCCAGGCGGCACCGAAACGATTCTGGTGGTGGAAGACGATACCGATTTGCGGGCAACTACTTCGCTTGCCCTGCAGTGCCTGGGTTACACCGTACTGGAAGCGTCCAATGGCGACACTGCAATACAGTTACTCCATGAAACACCTCAAATCGATATGCTGTTCACAGATGTGATTATGCCCGGTGTTATTCTCGGTCCCGAATTGGCGGCCCGAGCGCGGCTCATCAAACCTGGCATCCGGGTGCTGCTGACCACGGGTTACCAAGGTGATCCATTACTGGCCAAGGCCGGTTCGCTGACGCAGGAAGCAATGATTGCCAAGCCGTATCGCAACGAAGAACTGGCGTTGAAGTTGCGTGCGCTGCTGGACGAGTGAATCGGTTTGCAACAGCACTGGACAACTGATTGGCAGCAGGACGCGGCAGGCCGCCGCAATCACCCGACAACGGATGTCGGTACGGACCCTTGACGAAGGGCTATTGACGAGGTGTGTGTTGCAAGAATCAGCTAACCGCTTGTTGGTCATTGATGACCAGCAGGAGCTGTGTGAATTCATCGCCGAGGTGGCCAAGCGTCTGGGTTTTGAAGCGCTGGCGGTGACCGAGGCCGATGCGTTTCGCCGCGGCTATCTGGATTTCAGCCCTACCGTGGTGGTGCTGGATCTGCAGATGGCCGGCGCCGATGGCATCGAACTGCTGCGTTATCTCGGCCAACAGGGCGCCAAGGCGCAAGTGCTGGTGGCCAGCGGCATGGATCAACGTGTGCTCAGCATTGCCGAACAAGTCGGCCGCACTCAAGGCCTGAGCATGCTTGGCGCATTGCAGAAGCCAATCATGCTCGGTGATCTCGAAGCGGTGTTGCGCAAGACCATGAAGCCCAGCGTGGGAGTCAGCGCCACCGATCTGGAGCTGGCGCTCGCCCGCCGCGAATTACAGGTGTTTTATCAGCCGAAGGCGCGTTATATCGACGGTCGCTGGCATGTCGAAGGTGTCGAAGCGCTGGCGCGCTGGCGTCATCCGATGCGCGGCTTCATTCCGCCGCCGGTGTTTATCGCCATCGCCGAAAGCAGCGGTCTGATCCGCGACCTCACCGAACAAATCGTCGACATGTCCATGCGCCAAACCGCCGCCTGGCATGCACAAGGGCTGAAACTGGCTGTTGCGATCAATCTGTCGCCGCGGCTGCTGAACGACCGCACCTTCCCGAACTTGGCTGAGCGGCTCGCTGCGCAATACAGCGTCGATCCGCAATACATCACCTTCGAGATCACCGAGTCGGCGGCGATGTCCGATCCCGACACCACCATGGACGTTTTGACCCGCTTAAGAGTGAAGAACTTCGGATTATCGATAGATGACTTCGGAACCGGCTATTCATCGCTCAAGCAACTGTACTTGATGCCGTTTAGTGAGTTGAAGATCGACATTTCATTCGTACGTGACGTGTGTCACAGAGACGAAGCGCGTGTCATGGTGGAAACAATGGTGTTGCTGGCTCACAAATTGGGATTGACGACCTGCGCCGAAGGCGTGGAAACCCAGGAGGCCCTGGATTTTCTCGCCCAGGCCAACTGCGATCGCGTGCAAGGCTACTTGATCGGTAAACCGATGCCGGGCGCGGATCTGCCCGGTGCAGTCGCGGCATGGAACACCGCTCCCGTAGCACTGGAATCAACCGGTGGCTAAGGCAGCGCCAGGATGTGAAAGCATGAATGACCTCAATGCGAACAAGGCTGCCAACACGCCGGAAGCGAAAACCAAAGTGTTGCTGGTCGATGACGAGCCCGTGCAGCGCATGTTGGTTGGCCGCATGCTCACCCGTGCCGGCTTTCAAGTGGTCATGGCTGAAAACGGCGAACAGGCGCTCAGCATCATTTCGCTGGACGATGTGTCACTGGTCGTGACGGATTGGGAAATGCCCAAGCTCGATGGTTTGTCGCTGTGTCGTTCCGTGCGCTCGATGGGACTGAATCGTTACGTCTATGCAATCGTTGTGACATCGCGAGATGCCGTCGAACATGTCGTGATGGGTTTGCAGGCCGGTGCCGACGATTATCTGGTCAAGCCAGTGCTCGAACCCGAATTGCTGGCGCGTCTGAATACCGGCAAGCGCCTGCTCGAGATGGAGCGCTCACTGCGCCAGGCCAATGCCGAGAATTTACGTCTGTCGATTACCGATGCGCTCACCGGCACATTCAATCGCCGTTACCTCATGGATCAACTGCGGCGCGAACTGGAACGCTCGCAGCGCTACAATCATCCGCTGTCATTGATGTTGTGCGACGTCGATCATTTCAAACGTATCAACGACACGTACGGCCATCAGGTCGGCGATGAAGTGCTGATCAACTTCGCACGTTCGTTGAGTAGTTCATTGCGCGACACCGATTGGGTGGCGCGATACGGCGGCGAAGAATTTGTCGTGGTGTTGCCGGAAACTAGAATTGTCGATGCCCGCCTGGCCGCAGAACGTTGTCGCGTGCAGTTGGCTGCCGAACCGTTTCAAGTGGGTGAACTACAGGTGCCCGTCACTGCCAGCTTCGGCGTCAGTGGTTGGGAACCCGGCATGACCGCCGATACCTTGCTTGACAAGTTGATCGCCGCCGCCGACTCCGGCGTCTACGCCAGCAAAGAAGGTGGTCGCAATCGCGTCACGGTGCAGATGGCCGATGCGGCTTGAGTGGTGAAGTGTTGTCACACTCATAAGTCGGCCTGCCATACTGCATGGTGACGATCATGGTGTAGGAGCGGCCTCTCTTAATTAAGGGGGCCGCGATTCATTTGCATTCGCGGCCCCATTTATTAGAACGCCGCTCCTACGCTTTGAGTCCGCTCAGCAAATTAAAACTGACGAGCCTGTTGTGATGCATCACTGCTTGGGCGAGAAGTTCGTCGCTACGCGTGAGTCACATCATGCGTCCGAACGAATCGATCGAATGGCTGGGCTATCGCAATCACTCATGCGTACTGGTGACGATGCAAGCAAGGATGAATCACAACGAGTCGTCATCACTCGTTGTGCCAGCTCCTTTCCCTAACGGCTGAGGTGTCCTCACGAATACTCATCCACCATAACCTTCAAAACCTCTACTCCGTTTGCGCTGAGTCCTTCGACACGCTGCGCTGCTCAGGACAGGCCCGTCGAAGGGTTCCTGATTTTTAAGAATGCTTCGACAGAGAGCGAACGAAGCTATAAAAACAGCGATAAAAGCGCTACGCCGCCGATTGAATATCGTTCACTAACTTGGTCAGTTCTTCGACGACGTCATGCAGTGCGCGCTCGGCGCGTTGCTCCAGTGCGGCAAGGGCGGCATGATCCAGGCCCTCATCATGATGTTCCAGTGCAACGCAGGCGGCGACCAGTTCATCGGCATGAATGCTGGCGCTGGCGCCTTTGAGTTTGTGCGCTACGCGACGCAACACATTGCGATCATCGGCGGCGCAAGCCGCTTTAAGTTCCGTGAGCATCGGTTCGCTGCCGTCGATATAGAGCTGCATTAATTCACGCATGAAATCCAGATCGCCATCGGCGGTTTTCTTCAATTTGTCGACATTCACTTTAGGCGGCGCGGCAATCACCGGTGTTTCCAGCAACGCCGCAGTGGTCGGTCCATCCAGTTCTGCATGAGCGGCATCGATAGCCGGTGCGCAATACTTGCTGACAATCTGTAGCAGGTGATCGCGGTCGATGGGCTTGGTCAGAAAGTCATCCATGCCGGTGGCGATGCAGCGTTCCATCTGTCCGTGCATCGCGTTGGCGGTGAGCGCTACGATCGGCTTGCGTGGCCGCCAGGCTTCGAAGTCGCGAATGCGGCGCGTCGCTTCATAGCCGTCCATTACCGGCATCTGCAGATCCATGAAGACAATATCGAAGCTGCCGCCTTGATAGGCCTGAACGGCTTCTGCGCCATCGCTGGCCAGCTCGACTGACAAGCCAAGACGTTCGAGGAAGCGGCGGCCCACTTGTTGATTGACCAGATTGTCATCGACCAGCAACGCCTTGCCGATGAAACGTTCAGTAATCGCCTTATCGCCGGGCAGCACCAAGCGGCGATTCCTCATGGTGTTGCTTTCCAAAGCGGGTAGTTCGGCGCCGAGCACGCGCATCAGGCAGTCGCGCAAGTCGCGACTGCGAATCGGCTTGATCAAGTACGCAGCGAAACCCATTGCGCCGAAGGTCAGCGAATCGCTCTGCCGATCCATCGAGGTCAGCAAGATCAATGGCAATGCAGCCAGATCGGGCATGGCGGTGATGCGCGTTGCCAGCATGCCGCCGTCCATATCCGGCATCTGGAAATCGGTGAGCACAGCGTGGAATTGCTGCTCGGTATGACGGCGTTTTTCCAGCTCTGCCAATGCCGCATCGCCGCCGTCGCTGATAGTGACTTCGCAGCCGAGATGCGCCAGTTGCAGCGACAGCACGCGGCGATTGGTGGCGTTGTCGTCGACAATCAATAGTCGCTTGCCGCGCAACAGTTGCACATCCGGCAGCACTGCACCGGCCGGGCTGTCGCTGCGTTGCAGCGGTAGTGTGAACCAGAAACGCGAGCCGACGCCGGGCTGACTGTCGACACCCACCACACCGCCCATCATTTCCACCAGACGTTTGACGATCGACAGACCCAAACCGGTGCCGCCATATTTGCGCGTCGTGGATGAATCCGCTTGCGTGAACGGCTGGAACAGTTTGGCCACCGCCTGCGGAGTCAGGCCGATGCCGGTATCGCGCACTTCGAAGTGCAATTGTTCGCCGCCGTCGATAGCAAAGCGACTGACATCGATCACGACTTCGCCGTGACGCGTGAACTTGATGGCGTTGCTGGCGAGATTCATCAAGCATTGACGAATGCGTTGCGGATCACCGAGCACCTGCGTGGGAATGTCGGGCGCTACGTTCACCACGAATTCCAGCTTCTTCACCGCGGCCTGCAGACCCAGCATCGCGCCGACATCTTCAACGGTGCTGCGCAAATCCATTTCCGCTTCATCGATGTCCAGCTTGCCGGCTTCGATCTTGGAGAAGTCGAGAATGTCGTTGATGATGCTGAGCAGCGATTCGCCGCTGCTGCGGATGATGTCGGCAAACTCGCGCTGCGCTTTATCAAGCCCGGTGTCGAGCAGTAATCCTGTCATACCGATAATGCCATTCATCGGTGTACGGATTTCATGGCTCATGTTGGCCAGGAAGGCGCTCTTGGCGCGACTGGCTTCCTGGGCTTCTTCGGTGGCCTTGATGAGTTTTTCATGCGCCTGATGCGCCTCGTCGACATCCTGTGCGGAACCGGAAAACCGCAGCGGACGACCGCGCTCATCGCGCTCCAGCTTGGCGCGCATGCGCACCCACTTCCATGCGCCCTGCTTGGTGCGCATGCGGTAGTCGATGTTGAACGGCGCGTCGAGATACATGGCGCGTTCGTAGGTTTCGGCGACCTTGACGGCGTCGTCCGGATGCGTGAGCGCAGTGATGTCCTCTGCCTGCCAACTGCCGACCTCTTCGGCGCTGTAGCCGAAAATCTCGCCATATCGCGGAGAAAACCACGGGGTATTGCTGCCAACGTTGAACTCCCACAGCCCATCCTGCGTGCCGTTGATGGCGCGATTGAAGCGATCCTGCACTTCCTTGAGACTCAACTCAGTCATGCGCTGTTCGTGGATGTCGCGGATGGAGCCGCTCACCGCCAGCGTCCGACCAGTGTCGTCATGACGCGAGGTGCCGACGGTGCGCATCCAGCGCCATTCGCCACTGGCGTGACGGATTCGCAAATCGACGCAGAAGCTGTTGCTGTTGCCGACGCGTGTCTCGCGCAAGGCTTGCAACTGCTCCAGGTCGTCGGGATGTACCAGTGAGGCGAAGTGTTCCGTCGTCGTCAACTCGAAATCGCCGGGATAACCGAGCAGGCGGCGATAACTGTCCGACGCCCAGTGATGGCCGCTGACAAAGTCCATTTCGTACAGCCCTTCCTGGCTGGCGATGGCGGCGCGTTCCAGGCGTTCTTGCATGAGCTGCAGCTCGGCGGCCTGTTCCTTCAACTTGCGCGCGGCCTGCACTTCCTGGGTGATGTCCAGCGACGCGCATAGGTTGTGTGTGATTTTGCCCGACGTGTCGCGGCACGGCCGCTGATACATGCGCGTGTAGGCCAGGGTGCCGTCCGGCCGGAAACGCCGGAACTCGAAGACCTGCCGTTCCGCGCCGGTGTCGCCGTCGACGACGATGCTGGGTCGCGTTTCGAAGCCGCGATCGTCTGGATGCACCGACGCTGCCATGTGCTCGCTCAGTTCTTCGGGCGACCAGTCGTTCGCCGCAGCGCCGTATTCCACGCGTGCGTTATCGCTCCAGGTGACCATCTTCTGCTCAAGGTCATATTGGAAGCAATGCATACCCGCCGCCTGCGTGGCGGTGGTGAGCCGATCAAACAACTCGCGTTCCTGTTGTGCCTGGCGTTGAATCAATGCCACCGTTTGCACTTCGTTGGTGATGTCGGAGGTAGCTCCGATCATGCGCACGGCCTGGCCGTTGTGATCGTAGATAATTTCCGCGACGCCTTCGCGATGACGTGTGACGCCGTGGTTTACGACGCGATAGCGGAAGGTGACGCGCTTCTGCTTTGCCTTGATCGCCGCCAAGGTGGTCGCATCGTATTCGGCTGCGTCTTCCGGCGGCACCACCTTCCGCATGTGTTCTCGTACCTGCGCGTGCGGTACATCGGCCATACCGAATTCCGCTGGACGATTCTCGTCCCACAGGAACGTATGGCTCGCCAGATCATATTCCCAGATCCATAGATTGACGGCTCGCGCGGCGATTTGCATGCGCTGATGCAACACGGCCTGTGCCGCGATCTGCTGTTCCAGCTGTCGTGCACGTTGCACCTCTTCACTGACGTCGAGCGTCGTGCCGATGATGCTGGCGTTGCCGTCCGGTGAATACTTGACCTTGCCGCGCGTCAGGAAATGCACCGGCGTGCCGTCGGGCGCCGCAGCCACGAAGCGATGCGAGAAAGACAGCGCGCGATCTTTCAGGGCCTTGTTTATGGTGTCGTGCATCACCACCAGTTCCTCCGGCGATAGACGCTGCGTGAGCGCGTGCCAGCGTTCTTGCGAGCTGCCGTCTGGCAATTGCAGCACCGCCGGCGGATTCACGTCCCAGAAAAACCCACCAGAGTTGGCATTACCCTCCCACAGCCACAGGTTGCCGGCTTCTGCCGCACTGACGAGCGCTTCCGCCGCACGCAGCGAATCAGCCGATTGTTGTTGCATGATTTGCATGCGCGTCAACGCCGCGGACTCGCGCCGCGTGCGTTTGATCATGCCGGTGCCCAGCAGGGCGGTGAGCCACAGCGCAGAAAACAGCAGCGCGCGACTGATGATCACCGCATACATCGGCACCGACGACAGCGGCGCTTGCAGCCAGATCAAGTACGCCAGATAGGCAGTGCCGATTGCCGCCGTGTAGTACGCATGGCGCAAGCGCGACGAACGCAGGCTCGCGATCACCACCAGGGTATAGGGTCCGCCCAACAACGTCGGCATGCTCAGGTGGCGCGCGAACAGCATCAACGCGAGCGTGACCGCGACGATGTACGGCATGAGATTGCGCGGGTGGCTGGAAGCCTTGTTTACTGACGAATCCACTGACGAATCCATTGGCGATCCACTGATGAGGTTGCGGCGAAGCGGTGATGCAAATGCGGCCGGCCCGTTAGCATGCGACGTCATGACAACAGGGCCAGCCCGGCGCCCCGTTACAATTCCGTGCTACAAACCCCTAAACCGGAAACGATGTGGGCGCGTTCTCGAAATGGCCGGGCGCGAGCGCCGCAGGATTCGGGTTACTACCGAACGCTATCGGGCGACGGCAGGCGTTCTTGACGGTGGTGGCGGCAATGAATGATTCAGATGCGTGCGCGTTCACATTTCCGCGCATGCAACGTTGTGCAAGCGGCGCGGTACCTACGGTGCAAATGAGAGTCTTGAAAGCATCCAACACCATGAAGAGGTGTGCTGTGTTCGCGCTGAGCGTCGTGGCCGCGTGGGATGGCAGCACGCCGGCTCAGGCGTGGCAGCTCGACCATGTCGAAACGCATTACGAAGGCGGCGAGTACCGTCTGGCGCTGACCGCGACGCTGGATGCGCCGCTGTCGCGCGTCGAACGCGTGCTGCGCGACTATGCCCATTATTCCAACCTCGACGCCCGCATTCTCGAAGTGCGCGTGCTCGGCACACCGGCTGCCAATCAGGTGCAGTTGTTCACCCGCATTCATGTGTGCGTCTCGTTGTTGTGCCGCAATGTGGAACGCGTCGAACGCGTCGAGGAACGTCCCGGCGAACTGCTTGCTACAGTGTTGCCCGAGCGCAGCGATGCGGAACGCGGCGAAACGCACACGGTGCTGCTTGCGGATGGCACGCGCACTCGCGTCCAATACACCACTTTCATCGTGCCCAAGTTCTGGGTGCCGGCGTTGTTCGGCCGCTCGCTGATGCTGCGCGCACTGCGCGAAGGCACCGTGAGCCTGTTTCAGAATGTGGAGCGCCGCGCGGCTATCGAGACCCCATGACTCACACCTCTTTTGCAGCCGCGCTACTCGCTTGGTTCGATCTAGCTGGCCGCAAGCACTTGCCCTGGCAACAGCAACGCACGCCATATCGCGTGTGGATCTCCGAGATCATGTTGCAGCAGACGCAGGTAGCTACCGTGATTCCTTACTACCAGCGTTTCATGCTGCGTTTTCCCGATGTGCACGCGTTGGCAAACGCACCGCTGGATGAAGTGCTGCATCTATGGACCGGTCTCGGCTATTACGCGCGTGCGCGCAATCTGCATCGCGCCGCGCAGCTCGTGGTGCAACAACACGGCGGCGAATTTCCGGCCGCGCATGCCGACCTACAAGCCTTGCCCGGCATCGGTCGTTCCACGGCCAGCGCCATCCTGGCCTTGTCGCGGCACGAGCGTCACGCCATTCTCGATGGCAATGTCAAACGCGTGTTGGCGCGTTGCTTCGCTATTCACGGTTATCCCGGCGCCAAAGCAGTAGAAGCGCAATTGTGGACCTTGGCCGAGCATTGCACGCCACAGACACGCGTTGCCGATTACACGCAGGCCATCATGGATCTTGGTGCAACGCTGTGTACGCGCAGTAAGCCACGTTGCGCTGAATGTCCATTGCGAACGCAATGTCTGGCGTACGCGCAACATCTGCAAGCCGAGCTGCCGACACGTAAGCCCAAGGTCATACGCCCGCAGCGAGAAGCCTTTGCGTTGGTGGCGCGTAATGCGCACGGCGCAGTATTACTGGAACAGCGGCCGCCGGCCGGCTTGTGGGGTGGACTATGGATCTGCCCGCAATTTGAAACGCAGGCGACCATGCAGCAATGGATGGACGCGCATTTACAGCATAATGGCGCGACGCAAAAGCTTGCCGCGATTGATCATGCGTTCACCCACTTCGATCTGCACTTGCAGCCCACCTTGCTGACCAATGCAGCGCCGCTTGCTACAGTGGCCGACAACGCCAGCCTGTGTTGGTACGACCCCAAATCGCCACTGCGCATTGGCCTCGCCAAGCCGGTGCTGGATATTCTTAACGCCTTGCCGTGATGCGTGCCCCCTTCGCATCAAGCAAGCCTCATCGAGATTGTCATGACCCGAACCGTTCAATGCGTTTATCTGAAGCGCGAAGCCGAAGGCCTGAATCATGTCCCCTATCCGGGCGAGCTGGGCCAGCGCATTTATAACGAAGTGTCCAAAGAAGCCTGGGCTTTATGGCTCAAGCATCAAACCATGCTGATGAACGAGTATCGTCTGTCGCCCATCGAGCCCAAGGCCCGCAAATTTCTCGTCACCGAAATGGAAAAGTTTTTCTTCGGCGGCGGTTCGGAAAAGCCGACGGAGTTCAAGCCGCAGGAAGGTAGTTGATAGTGCTTTTTTAAGGTGGCGACCACTACACAGACATCGATCGCCAGCTCCCTCTCCCTATGGGAGAGGGTCGGGGTGAGGGTGGAGCAAGTTGCTCCTACGGTTCAGGAGCACCCTCACTCTGTCTCTCTCCCTGAGGGAGAGAGGACGCTCTTAACTAGCAGCATAGAAATTTGATTTTTATAAACGTCGCTGGCTATCTAAAGCCATGAGCTGAGAGACCACTATGATTCTTGAAGTCGCTTCAATCACCATCCAACCTGGCCAATCACCCGCATTTGAAGCAGCATTCCATCAAGCTGCCAAGGTCATCGCGCAGGCCAAGGGTTATATCAGCCATGAGATCCAGCGCTCGGTAGATGTGGCCGATCACTACTTGCTGCTGGTGAAGTGGCAAACGCTTAACGATCACATGATCGGCTTTCGCGAGTCGCCTTTGTTTGTTGAGTGGCGAAGTTTGATCGGTCCTCACTTTGCTGCAGCGCCCGCGGTGGAGCACTACGAATTCTTCGCGTGAAGTCATTCGTTTGAACGAAGCGCAGAGGTCGACTAGCGCACCGCTAACGTATAGCCCAAATCCGTCTTATTGATGTTGTACACACCATAGTCGCAGCTAAATACCGTCCACGCCTGCGTGATGTCGTTGTTATTGGTGGTCGATGTCCAGTAGAACTCAAATTCATTGAATGTATCGAAGATGGCGGCTTGATCCACCGCGCCATTCGTTTTCATGAACACGGTGTTGAACTTCAATGCCTGATTGGTTTCGGCGCGATCCACCAGCGACAACATTTCATTGCGATTCGGCATGCGCCATTGGCCGGCGCTGGAGCCATCGCTCAAACCACATTGACCATTCGCCAGTGCATTGACCGCTGCAATCGCGCCAGCCCAGTCGGCGTGAATGCAATTGGCGCGTTTCAACCAGGTGAGGCCGGTCACCGCATCGGTGAGCGTGCCGTTGTTGTTGTCGATGAAGCGCGGATACGGCATGCGCACGCCTTGGTGCAGGTCGGCATCATCGCCGTCGGCATAGACAATGAATTGACCCGTCATCGGTAATGCGACTGCACCATTCGTGCTGCCTGACTTGACGGCCCATGACGCGTGAGTGGCGGTCTTCACATTGCTGCTGCCGTCGTTG